>Ga0070694_100002724_pt1 | contig 10487 bp, 9 predicted proteins | sample KBSK1251metaG_FD_65470 | JGI IMG/M metagenome (GOLD analysis project Ga0070694, IMG submission 65470) | Corn, switchgrass and miscanthus rhizosphere microbial communities from Kellogg Biological Station, Michigan, USA - KBS K1-25-1 metaG | ecosystem: Host-associated > Plants > Roots >... | reverse complement strand
TACCCGCGGTACGCCTGGGCGAGCAACAAAGGGTACGGCACTCCCGATCACCTTGCCGCCCTCGCGATGTTCGGCTTCACCGCCCATCACCGCAAGAGCTTTTCCCCTGTAGTGCAACTCGAGCTCATGCCTTCGCTCGCTTCAGTGCCTTCCGAAACTCCGCCAGCGGCTTCGTATTGAGAATATCGCCGGCTTCCAGACCGGCGCGCCTCGCCACATCGACTGCGTACCTCATGAACGGCAGATTGCCGGGCTGGTGACTGTCCGTGGAGAGCACGAAACGCACGCCGCGCTGCTTGGCGGCCGCGGCCAGCGTGTCCGGCAGATCCATGCGCTCCGGATGCCCGTCGATCTCGAGCGCGCAGCGGTGGTCGATGCACGCTCGAACGAGGGCCTCGAAGTCGAACCGATACGACTCGCGTTTGCCGAGCATGCGGCCCGTGGGATGGCCGATGGCGTCCACCCACGGATGCTCGGCGGCGCCGACCAGCCTTCGGGTCAATTCCTTCTCGCTTTGGGTAAGGCCGTAGTGGACGGTTGCGACGACGTAGTCCGCTTCGGCTAACACGTCGTCGGGGAGGTCGAGCTTGCCGTTCTCGAGGATATCGAGCTCCACGCTCTTGAGGATGGTGAAGCCTCCCCCGCGACTCGTCACGTTCCGCTCGTCGATGGACGCCCATTGCTCGCGGAGCCGCTTGGGGTCGAGGCCGAGCGCCATCGTGACGCGCTTCGAATGGTCGGTGATGGCGATGTACTGATAGCCCAGGGCGCGCGCGGCGTGGGCCATTTCGTCGATGGTGCCCTTGCCGTCGGTGGCGCTCGTATGCATCTGCAGGTCGCCGCGGATGTCCTTCACCTCGACGAGGTGCGGTAGAAGATGCTCCTCGGCGAGCGCGATCTCACCGCGCGCCTCGCGCAGCTCGGGAGGAATCCAGTCGAGGCCCAGCTTGGCGTAGATCTCCTGTTCGGTCTTCCCGGCGACGCGACGCGTCCCCTTGAACAGGCCATACTCGTTGAGCTTGTACCCGTGCTCCTGCGCGATCTTGCGGAGCTCGACATTGTGCGCTTTGGAGCCGGTGAAGTACTGCAAGGCCGCGCCGTAGGCGGCGGGCTCGACGGCGCGGAGGTCGACCTGCAAGCCGCTCCGGAGCTTCACCGTGGAGCGCGTCTCGCCCTTGGATACGACTTCCCCCACTTCGCCGAACCGGACGAACCGGTCCATCACCGCTGCGCTCACGTCGGAGGTCACGAGGATGTCGAGATCGCCGATCGTCTCGCGCCGCCGGCGATAGCTTCCGGCGACCTCGATCTGCCGGACGTCGCCGCCCGCCTTCAGGTAGCCGACGATCGCCTGCGCCTGCGTCTCGGCTTCGTTCAGGAGCATGCGCCGCTCGGTCACCTGCGCCTGGCCGATGCCGGCGCGCATCTTCTCTTCCATCTTGGGCCCGAAGCCCTTGAGCTTCTGCACCTTGCCCGAGTCGAGCGCCTTCGTCAGGTCGGCCGCGGATTTCACCTTGAGCTTCGAATACAGGAGCTTCACGCGCTTGGGGCCGAGGCCCGGGATGCGCAACAGATCGAGCAGGCCGGCGGGGAGCTTGGCCGCGAGCTGCTTGCGGAGCGGCAGCTCGCCCGTCGAGACGATGTCGCCAATTTTCTCGGCGAGGTCCTCGCCGATACCGGGGATCTCGGTGAGGTCTTTCTTGTCCCCACGCACCAGCTCGGCAATCGGCTCCGGGTAGTCCCGGATCGTGCGCGCGGCGTTGCGGTAGGCCCGGACCCGGAAGGGATTGGCGTTTTGGATCTCGAGGAGATCCGCGACTTCGTCGAACAGGCGGGCGATGTCGGGGTTTTGCATCGGGAGTAAGATGGGGCCTCCGTGAGATGGCGGCAGGGGCGGCACGGCGGCACGCGTGCGACGTCGTCTCTTGCCGCCGTGCCGCCATGCCGCCCTTTTTTTTCGCCGCCCTTGCCGCCTTCTGCTTCTGGTGCTAATTCAACCCCGCCCTTGCTGCACCACTCCCTCCCGGAGGCTGTGGGCCATATGTGCGGTATGCGTCTCCTTTCGCGCCTTCCTGTCCTTGTGCTCGGAGCGGCGCTGGTGCTCTACCCTTCGTCGCTCAACGCTCAGGCACAGGCCACCACTGGAATCATCCGTGGCGTGGTCTCTGACCCGGCCGGCGCCCCCGTCGCGAACGCGCAGGTCCTCCTGCACGAGACGACGACGAACTTCACGCGCACGCTCACAACCGATGCAGCGGGCAACTTCACGGGCACGCTCCTCCCGCTCGGCACCTACGAGGCCACGGCGCGAGCGGTGGGCTTCGCGGAGGCGAAGAGGACTGGCATCGCTTTGGGCGTGGGCGAAATCGTGGCTCTGCAGCTGCAGCTGGCCGCGGTGACCCTCCAGGCGGTGACGGTTGAGGCGACCCGCCCGGTTGTAGAGGTGACCAAGACGGAGGCGTCGACGCCCCTGTCGGCGGCCGCGGTAACCGGCCTCCCGAACAACGGGCGTAACTACATCAACCTCACGCTCCTGACGCCGAACGTCGCCATCGTGCAGGGACCGGACGGTGACGAGCTCACGGTGGCGGGCCAGCGCGGTATCCACAACAACGTCTCGGTGGACGGCGCGGACTTCAACAATTCGTTCTTCGGCGAGCAGCGCGGTGGGCAGCGACCAGCGTTCACGTTCAATCTGGACGCGGTACAGGAGCTCGTCGTGGTGGCGGGGGGTGGCAACGCGGAGTTCGGGCGCTCCTCCGGCGGCTTCGTGAACGTCATCACGAAGTCCGGAACGAACGAGACCAAGGGCACGCTCCACTATTTCGGGAAGTTCGACGCTTTGTCCGGCTCCCCGACGCACACGTTTTCTAATGGCAGTACGGAGACGTTTAACCCGGACTTCTCACAACATCAATTCGGGTTCACGCTGGGTGGACCTATCAAACGCGATCGGGTGTTCTACTTCCTGGCGTACGACCAGCAGATCTATGACGACGTGAAGCAGAAGACGCGGCCCTCGAGTCCGCAGCTTGACTCGCTCAAGACATTCCTCGCGGCGCGATACCCGGAGCTCGGGAACGATTTCGGCTCGATCGCCCGGACCAACAATGCGCGCGCGGCGCTCGCGAAATTCGACTTCCGGCTGTCCGACAAGAATATCCTGTCGCTCAAGTACAACTACACCTGGGCGGAGCAGCAAAATGGGACGTTCGATGTCGACACCTGGGGCGCGAGCGCCAACGGCCTGGAGCAGAGCCACTCGCATGCGGTGAACGGGAGCCTCCAGTCCTTCCTGTCGTCCAATGCGTCCAACGAGCTCCGGTTCCAGTTCGCGCGGGAGGACCGGCCCCGCCCGTACGACGGTCCGAGGAACCACCTGGGCGATACCACCGGCGTGTCGTCGATCTTCGGTTCGAGCGTGCCGTTCCACGACACGGACATCGATCCGCTGCACTCGTTTCGCATTGGCCTCCCGTTCTTCCTGCCGATCTCCGACGACCACGACACGCGCGTCCAGCTGCTCGACAACGTGTCCATTTCCCGCGGGAATCACCTGATCAAGTTCGGCGGGGAGTGGAACCGGACGTCCACAACGCAGGTCTTCATCGGATTTGCCGGCGGGCGCATGGCGTTCTCGAGCGTGCACGGGTTCGAGAATTTTGTGAATCAGGGCTCGCACTACATCGAATGCTCAGACGGCACGAGCGGTGTCTTTCCGGGCTTCAATTGCGCCGGGGGCGCAACGATCACCGGGCCTGTGCTCCTCTATCTACAGCAGTCGGGTGTGGGAACGAACACTGTGGAGCAAGCGGGCACGCAGACGATTACCCAGAACGAGCTCGCCGTATTCCTCCAGGATACGTGGAAGCCGTCGCCCAAGCTCACGGTCAACTACGGATTGCGGTGGGAAGCGCAGATCGAGCCCGATCCAATCACCCCCCCGTCGCAAGTTTTCTTCCACCCGTGGATCGACTCGACGGTCGTGAACGCCCAGGGGCGGTTCACGTTCCCCTCGGACGGTACGATCCCGTCCGACAAGAAGATGTGGCAGCCGAGGTTGGGGATCGCCTGGGACCCGAACGCCGACGGGCAGCAGGTAGTCCGCCTCAACGCGGGACTCTATTACGCCCGTATTCCAGCATTGAACCTGGCGAGCGTCCGGAGCACCAACGGCTCGCTCGGCCAGACGTTGTTCGGCTCGAGCGCGACGGTTGGATTCCTGCCGCCACCGGCTTTCGACAGCCTGCTCCCGCTCTCCACCGGGACGCCGTTCCAGCCAACCGTATACGTCGTGGACCGCAATTTCCAGAACCCCCGGACGCTCAACATCACGGTGGGGTACGAACGGCAGGTTGCCAACGATCTGGCGGCCTCGATCAGCTACACCCACGCGCGCACGGACCATTTGACCCGGTTCATCAACCGGAACGACCCGATCTTCGGCAGTCCGTTCGGGTCAGGACCTGCGGGGATCGGCACGCTCTTCAGCGTCGAGAGCAGCGCCAAGTCGCGCTATAACGGGGTCACCGTCGGGCTGAAGCGCGTCCTGGACCCGAACTTCCAGTTCGACGTTAACTACACCCTTTCGTTCGACAAGTCGGACGATGACAACGAGCGCGATCCCTTCACGTTCCGCTACGCCCAGGTCGACTCGCTCAACAAGGAGTACAACTGGAGCGACCGGGACCAGCGGCACCGCGTCAATGCGTGGGTGTTGTCCAAGGTGTTCGGTTTCTACCTGAACAACCGCGTCAGCTACTATTCGGCGCAGCCGACGTCGGCCAGCTGCGGACCGCGTCCGGGCAACCCCTTCGCGCCCTCCGCGGGAAGCCGCGCGACCGGACCGGCCGACCGTATCTGTGCGGACGGCAGCATCATCTTGCGGAACACCCTGCGGAAGGACAACGCCTATTTCTCGTGGGACCTCCGGCTCTCCCGGCCGTTCGCGGCGGGTCCGCGGGGCCAGCTCGAGGCCCTGGTCGAGATCTTCAACGTCACGAATGCGGACAACTTCAGAGATCCTGGTGTGGGAACGTTTTTGAACTTCGACGGGACGATCCGGTCCGGACTCGGCGATCCGCGGCAGCTGCAGGCGGGACTGAGGTGGATCTTCTGAACGGCAGGTTGTGAAAGTTGGTGGAGGTTGGTGAAGGATGGTGGAGGTTAACGCATGACCTCCACCATCCTCCACAATCTTCCACCAACCTCCACCGTCCTAGCTTACGGTGATCTGCCTCGCCATCCCATGCACGATGTGCGGTTTTCCGTCCTTCGCGTCAGGCCAGAAACACAACAACAAATAATTGCCCGACGCGAACGTCGCGGTGAACTGAGCATGCCCGCCGGGATCCATCCCCCCGACCCCGCCCAGCCACTTGCCGGTGGGAAGCGGGCCCTTCTCTCCGCCTTTTTCCCACGCGATGAAGTCCTGAAGCGACTTCCCGGGCGGTAAGGCCGTGATCACGACCTCGTGCGGCTGCGGCGCGCCGTTCTCGACTCGGATCGTGTGCGTGCCAGCCGTTAGGGGTGCAGAGAGCACAAAATCGTAATCGCTGAGCGTGATCGAGAAACCCGCAGCCGGCTCCGCGGCCGCAGGCGCCGGATCTGCCTGGGCAGCTTTGACGACCATGGCGCGCATCATCCCCTTCATGATGTGCGGTGTGCCGTCCGCCGTCGGGATCCAGCAGACGAACACATAATTGCCGGGTTCGAGCGTCTGGGTCGCGAGGCCCGTATCCCCGGGCGTCACCGCGTTCGGACCCCCCACGAACGAGACCCACGGCGGCGGTGGACCCTGAGTCTTCATCGCCGCCTGGAGCCCAGATTGAAAGTCGGCAACGGTCTTGCCGTCCTTCAGCCGGATCAGGGAGGCGTGGTGCAGCTCTTTCCCCTGGTTGACGAGACGGAACGTCGTGAGGCCCGCGGGGATGGTGTCGGGAACGTTGAAGGCGTAGTCCACCGCACTGATCGTCACAACGTTGGGGCCCGCGGGCTGCGGAGTCGGCTTGGCGCATGCGGCGGCGCCGAGCGCGAGACCTGCGATGAGACATCGGCTGTGTCGCATGATTCGAGTCATCCTGTTGTCTGGTGGTGAGATGAAGGATGCCTAGCGACGCTGCAGCATCACGATCCCGGAGAACCGGCGGCCTTCTTCGCGCTTTGCCTTGGGCATGAAACGTCCGATCAGCGACCAGAGCCACGCCCCGCGCATGGTGCGCTTCAGCCGGATCGACTCGTCCCAAGTGGAGCGGAACTCCGCTTCCCGCCAACCGTGGGGCTCGAAGAAGCGCGTCCCCTCAGCCGGGGCGAAGCGGAAGGGCGCGTTCCCCGCGGCCAGGATGCGACCCCACGACTTTTCCATCATCTTGAGCAGTCGGGGAGACGCGAGGTCGATGAGCCACCAGCGGAAGGTCGCCGGGGAGGCGAGGTCGGCGGCGAGCGTCGCCACCTGCTCCGGGGTGAGATAGATGAGCAAGCCCTCGCTCACGACGAGGACCTGCCGGGCCGAGCCTCCCACCCGGGCGAACAACGCGCGCCGGCGATCCTGGTCCGTGAGATCGACCCCGACGTGCTCGAGCGCGCATACCGGGCGCTCTCCGGCGAGTTGCGCCTTCTTGTAGGCGACGACGTCCGGGAAGTCGACCTCGATCCAGCGGAGCGAGGCCGGCAGCGGCAACCGATACGGCCTCGTGTCCAGCCCGGCGGCGAGGTTCAGGACGGTGTCGACGCCGTCTCGCTCGATCGCGCGCAGGATGAGCTCGTCCATGACCGCCGTCCGCACGATCATCGGCCAGGCGAACGCCTTGCCCTTCGGCATGCCCGCCAACACCTGCTCGCCGCGTTTCCCCGCCAGGCGGCGCGCGTACGGATCGTGGAACAACGCGTCGGGCCGCTCGGACTCCATCGCGCGGTACAGTGCGACCCAGCGCGCGGTGTCGGACACGTGCTCGATGGTGGCGGGTGCGTCGCTCAGGAAGTTACCTCGGGTGAACGGGGATCGGGCGCCGGAAAGCTAGTCCGCTCGGGGGGCGGCGTCGAGCGGCTGAGCAGCTCCCATTGCATCACGATCCACGCGACGAGCGTGGGAATCCCGCGGATCCGATATGGGACCAGGAAGTCCTGCTTGAACCCGTGCGGAAACACATCCAGGTCGGCCACGAGCATCACGAGCAGCGTCAGCGCCATCACTCCGGTACGGAGGCGGCTCGGCGGTGAGCCCGCGTACCAGAGGACGATCCCGGCGTAGGCCACGATGAAGGTGGGCGGCTCGGACGCATGGTTGAACAGCACCGCGTATACGAGGAGCGAGTAGAGGAACAGCCGGCGGAAATCGGCGCTCTCCCGGCGATCCCACCGCACCGCGAGGGGCAAGAGGAGGACCAGCGTGCCGGCGATCTGCACCGGCCAATTGGGCCAGTCGACCCCGAGCCAGGCGTGGAGGTAGTGCATCATCGAGTACCCGCGCCGGAGCGCGTCTTTCGCTTCGATGGCCCGCCACGAGTGATACTGCGCCACCAACGTGTGGGGCGTCGTGACGAGGAGTGGGAGCGCCACGGCCACCGCGACGGTGGCCGCGAAGATCGCGGCAAAGCGGAGTCGCCGGGGATAGAGCGCGGCCAGGGACACACCGGCGAGGGGGAACAGTTTGACCGCCGCGCCGAGCGTGACGCTCGCGGCGGCGCCGGTCTGCCCGCCCCGCTCGAGCGCCACGAACGCGAGGATCATCAACGCGGCCACGAGCGCGTTACTCTGGCCGTATTGCAGCGTGAGCAACACCTCGAGGTAGAGCAGCAGGAGGGCGACCGTGGCGGGCCGCCCTGGGAGTAGACGGTTGATGGCGTACCACAGGAGCAGCCCGTTCAGGAGGGTCCAGCATAAGAACGAGAGCGCGAAGGGCAGGTAGGCGAACGGCGCGAACAGCAGCGCGAAGGTCGGGCTGTACTTGTAGTAGTCGAAATGCTGTTCCGGGTTAGCGGCGTACACATCCCGGCCGGCGATCAGATTATAGGTCGCCGTGCGGAAGATGCTGAGGTTGTTCGAATGGCGGAGGACGGCTTGCTGGAAGGTGATGAGCACCGCGCTCGCCACGTAGAGCGCGAGCACGCTGCGGTTCGGCCGCGCCTCGGCGGCCGAGGCTGGCACGGCATTCATTGTGGACTACGATAATCTCTACGAGGCCTTCGAGCGACGGATCCGCTGACGGGAGGCGATACAGAGTCTCGTGAGGTGTGTCAACCAGCCGGAGACGGTGCCCCGGGTGTCGAGGAAGCGGGTCGCCGTGCGGCGGGCTTCATCGAAGGCATCGGCAACGGCGGCTTCGACGTGTTCCGGGTCGAGCAGGGCCGCGTACGCGGTCGCGTAGACGGTACTCCGGAACCGTGCGAGCAGCTCACGGAAGGCTCCCTCGTCGCCGACCGACATGCGCCGCACGAGCGTGCGGTCGGAAGCCCGGTCAGGACGAGGGCGTGCGGGATCTGCGGCAGGGGTCATCTGTGATAAAGAGCCGGACGAGTGCCGTCGCGTAACGGTCTGTTCTGCCCCGTCACTGGCGAGCTTGTGTAAGGTGTTGCTCCTCGCGAGGTTTCAGCGTCCGACCCGGTAGCTCAGTTGGTAGAGCAACGGACTTTTAATCCGTAGGTCGCGGGTTCGATCCCCGCCCGGGTCATCCCGTCTCCCACCAGGCCACGACGCCCTGATGGCCGCATTTGTGACACGTCGTTACCGCAGGAATGACGTGACCGCGCAACAACACACGCGACGCGCAGTACGGGCAGACCGCATAGCGGCGGCCGAGGTCCGCGCGCGTACCGCGTGCGGGGTTCGGATCATCGTACGTGCGGTAGACGACGGTGAATCGGTCGGGCCGCTTGGGGCGCACTTCTATCATATCCTGTGATACCGCCACGCGGTGGCCGGACACATCGAGCACGGCGCGCTGGTCCCCCTGGCTCAGCACGGGATACCACGCACCATTTCTCAGGCGGGGATCCGCTTCCTCGTCGCGCTTGGCCGCGAACCACACCCGAGCCCATCCGAGAGTCGGTTCCATGGGGTACAGATCGCGGTTTCGGGGTGCGGCGTGCCGTGATCTGGGTAACAGAGAGCGCGGCAAGTTACGGTAGGCGGGGTAGCGGACGGGCAGGTATATTCGCGCAAGATGCGGTAGTACAGACGCCTAGCGGCTTCATGGAGGTTCTCATGACCACATCGACGGCATGGAGTATGCTTCGGGCCGTGCCAGTCACGGTGCTCAGCGCCTGCGTGGTGGCCGCGGCCGGCGCCGGTGCGGGCGGAGGCATTTACCTGACCCAGCGCGGCGTCGAATCCGTGGTGCCCGTTCCGGTCGACCGCGCGGCGAGCGCGACCACTCGGGCGTTCGACGAGCTCAAGATCCACCAGACAAAGTCGTCGACCGAACAGGACGCAGATGGGGAAAAGCGGGAACTCGACGGCACCTCCGGCGATCGCGACATCACGGTGACAATCAAGGCCGACCAGACAAGCTCTTCCCGGATCCAGGTGGTGGCGAAGAAGAGCGCTGTCACGTGGGACAAGGACTTCGCCCGCACGATCCTCGACAAGATCGTCGCCTACTCACGCTAAGGGGACTATGCCGCCTATCATCTGGATCGACGGGACGTACTACGGCCGCGGCGACGCCAAGGTCTCGGTGTTCGATCACGGCCTGCTGTATGGCGACGGCGTCTTCGAGGGGATCCGGGTGTACAACCGGCGAGTGTTCCGCTTGGCCCAACATCTCGATCGCCTGTACGCCTCGGCCAAAGGCATCTGGCTCGAGATTCCACTCGCCAAACCCGCCATGCATCGTTTGGTGGAAGAGGCCGTGGAGAAGAGCGAGCTCGAGGACGCCTATCTCCGCCTGGTCGTGACGCGCGGCGTCGGGGATCTCGGACTCGACCCGCGTAAGTGCCCCAAGCCCTCCGTCATTTGTATCGTTGACACGATTCAACTCTGGTCGCCGGAACGCTATGAGCACGGGCTGACCGCGCTCACCGCGCCGACGCCCATCAGCCATCGCGAGAGCCTGTCCCCGCGCATCAAGTCACTGAACTACCTCGCCCACATCCTGGCCAAGGTCGAGGGGATCGCGGCGGGCGTGGATGAGGTGATCATGTTGGACTCGCAGGGTTACGTCGCCGAAGCGAGCGGCATGAACCTCTTCGCCGTCACCAACAGCACGCTCAAGACGCCGCCGCCGTACGCCGGCATCCTCCGCGGCGTTACCCGCGACGCCGTGATCGAGCTGGCGCGCGAGGCCACGTTCGCCGTCGAAGAGCTCCCGCTCAACCGCTACGATTTGTACACGGCCGATGAGATGTTCCTCACCGGCACGGCCGCCGAGATCGTCGCCGTTACAAAACTCGACGGCCGGGCGATCGGCACCGGGAAGCCCGGCCCCACCACCCAGCAGCTCGCGAAGCGGTTCAAAGCGCTGGTGACTCGCCGAGACTGAGCACAAATCC
>Ga0070694_100002718_pt1 | contig 10497 bp, 7 predicted proteins | sample KBSK1251metaG_FD_65470 | JGI IMG/M metagenome (GOLD analysis project Ga0070694, IMG submission 65470) | Corn, switchgrass and miscanthus rhizosphere microbial communities from Kellogg Biological Station, Michigan, USA - KBS K1-25-1 metaG | ecosystem: Host-associated > Plants > Roots >... | reverse complement strand
CTCCGGCTCGCCCGTGCTTGGATGAAGGTGAAGCTCGGCAGCGAATGATGGGCAAGAACGGGCCGAGATCCTGCTCTAGGTGACGGTGGAGTCGCAGAGTGGCGGAAGCGGACTGGAAAACGATCGAAGCGGCGTTCGAGCGAGCGCGCGACTTGACGGACGACGCGCGAGCAGCCTTCGTCGCGGTGTTCTCACGCGAGCACCCCGCCCTCGGCACCGAGCTCGCGCGCCTCCTCGCCGCTGACCACGCGGATGACGCGCCGCTGCGCGACCCCATCGCACGCTCTGCGGGCGTGCTCGCGAGCGAGGCTACGGATCCATGGGTCGGCAAGACAATCGGCGTGTGGACGATTCGACGGCGACTGGCCTCCGGAGGCATGGGGGCCGTCTTTCTCGCCGAGCGCACCGACCGGCAGTTCGAGCAGCAGGTCGCCATCAAACTAATGAGCGCACAGCTCGTGGCATTGGACGCGGTGGCGCGATTCAAGGCGGAACGCCAGATCTTGGCGAGCCTCAATCACCCGTACATTGCGAAGCTCTACGACGGCGGAACGACCGACGAGGGCCTGCCGTATCTCGTCATGGAGTACGTCGAGGGATTGCCGATCGACCGCCACTGCCACGAGCTCGGTCTCGACATCGAGGCGCGTCTCGATCTCTTCTGCAAAGTGTGCAGCGCCGTCGACCACGCGCACCGCCACTTGACGGTGCACAGGGATTTGAAGCCCAGCAACATCCTCGTCGATGCCAACGGCAATCCGAAGCTGCTCGACTTCGGGATTGCGAAGCTACTTGACGCGAGCGCGGCGAACGTCACACCGGCCGTCACGCGCGTCGACGCGCGCGCGATGACGCCCGAGTATGCGAGCCCCGAGCAGGTGCTCGGCGAGCCCGTATCGGTAGCGACCGACGTCTATACGCTCGGTGTGCTGCTGTATCGGCTGATGACGGGCCGGTCGCCGTACGGGCCCTCCGTCGATTCGCGGCAAGACTTCGAGCGGGCGATCCTCGAGCAGAGCCCGCGACGCCCGAGCACGGCAGTGACCGCCGACGAGCCCGGCGCCGAGCCGGGCCGGCGCGCGGCGACGCGCAAGCTCCGCAGGCGCCTCGCCGGCGACCTCGATAACGTCGCGCTGCGGGCGCTGCAGAAGGAGCCCGCGCGGCGTTACCCGACGGCCCAGGCGCTCGCGGCGGACATCGGCCGCTATCTGCGGCACGAGCCGGTCGAAGCCCGCGCCGACGAATGGCCGTACAAGGCGCGCAAGTTCGTGGTGCGCAACGCCGTGAGCCTCGCGGTCGCGGCGGTGGTGATCGGCACGATTGCGTCTCTCACGGCGTACTACACAATGCGTCTGGCCGACGAGCGCGACCGCGCGAGCCTTGCCGCCGCCGAGGCCAAAGAGGTTGCAACGTTTCTGACGGATCTGTTCGCGAGCGCCTCCCCCCGCGTCGCGCAAGGACAGGTTCCGACGGCGCTGGAGCTGCTCGAGCAAGGCGTCGAGCGCGTTGCCACGCTCGATGGCCAACCGGTGCTGCAAGCCGAGCTGTACGGCGTCATGGGCACGAGCATGACCGCGCTCGGCGACACGGGGCGCTCGATACCGCTGCTGCAGCGGGCCCTCGCCATGAAAGAGGCTCAGGGACTGAGCGAGCTCGATATTGCCGACGCGCTCGAGGACTTGAGCGAAGCCCACCGGCAGCACGGCGAGAGCGCGCTCGGCGAGCCGCTGCTGCGTCGCGCGCTCGCAATTCGTGCCGCGCGGCTCGGCGACGACGATGAGCGCGTCGCCTTCACGAAAGCTCGCCTGGGCGTGCTGCTGTTCGACGCGCGCAAGCACGAGGAAAGTCTCGCGCTGCTGCAAGACGCGCTCGCCGCCTATGCCGCACTCGGCAAGGACGAGACATCCCCGGCAATCGACATCCGCGGCAACATCGCGAACGCGCTCGACCATTTCGGGCGGTATGACGAGGCACTGGCGCTGCACGACGAGACGATTGCGCTGTCGCGACGCATCGACGGCGAGCTTGCGCCGAACACGATCATCCGCATGAGCAATCGTGGGCTCGTGCTGGTGCGCATAGGCAGGATCGAAGACGCCGTGGAGCAGTTCGCAGAGGCCATCCGCCGCGGCGAGCAAGTCTGGCCGGAGAACGCGGACCAGCTCGCCTTCATGACGCAGGCCCAGGCCGCAGCCGTCAAGCGCTTGGGGCGGCTGGAGGAGTCGCTCGCGCTCTACCGAAAAGCTGCCGACATGACACGCCGCGGCGTCGGCGAGAACACGACGCTGTATGCAAGGCGGCTGCGCGGTGTCGCGAGCGTACTGCTCGACATGGCCCGTTACGACGACGCGGAACCGATCTTTCGCGCAGCACTCGCGCTCAGCACGGAGCTCGGGGACGCGAGTAACACGGCGCAGCTCGAAGTCTTTCTCGGCGAATTGCACAACGCCGAGGGCCGCTTCGTCGAAGCCGAGGGCGAGCTGCGCGGTGCCCTGGCGCGCCGCGACGCGCTCGGCCTGAGCGCGCTGCTGGTCGCGCAGCGCGAGCTCGGCCTCGCACTCAGCGAGCAAGGCAAATTCGCCGAAGCCGAGCCGCTACTGCTCGATACACTCGCGCGCAGCGACGAGAGCAGCGGCGCCGACTCGATCAATGCGATCGGCTTTCTCGCAGCGCTCGGCGCGCACTACCGGCGCGCCGGTGAGTTGCAGAGGTCGCTCGTGTATACGGCGCGCGCGAACTCGCTCGCACATCTCAGCGACGCACGAGCTCTCTGGACTTCGGCCGATGGGATTGCGGAGCATGCGCGAACGCTCGCTGCGCTCCACCGCAACGGGGAGGCCGCGCCGCTGTTTCAAGAGGCCGCAGCCGTGCTGACCGCTACGTTTGGCGACAACGACCCGCGCGTCCTGAGGCTTGGCGCCGAAGGCGCGGCGATGATTCGCTGACACGCATCGCGATCCGCATCGCTACTCTCGGCTGCGATCGAACACAGCCGGGGTCGACCGATGGCGTCGGCGCCGGCAGTGTGTGCAAATCCGATGCGCGCTGCTGCGGCCTAAGCGCCCGGCTTCCAGCCGGTGTCCACGACGATTGCCCTCGCCTGCCGCTTCGTGGCCATCTCGTTCTGCCTGGCGACCTCCGCGACGGCGTCGCTCGTGACCTGTGGGTTGCTGCACTGCGGGAGCCCGATCCGCTCGTCCGGGTGCGCGCGACCCAAGAAGTCGACGAATGCTTGATCGGCGTGCTCCGAGGCGACGTACGAGAACACGCCGCTTACGTAGTAGTTGCCGCGCGGCTGCACGTCGCCGGCCCGAGGCGGCATGCCGACCGCGTGGCAATACACATAGTGCGGCGTTGCCTCCACGGCTGGCCGCACACTGCTCGGTGGAGTGTTCGCCGGAGCGGCGTTCGCCGGCGTCGTCCGCGTCGCGGCAGAATCCTGCCCTACCGTCGCAGGCCGCTGCGCGTTGAGCGCACGCTCATAGGCTTCCTGCTGTGGAGACTTCGGCGGGGTTGCGGGTACGGGCCGCGGCGCGACGGCGGGCGGAGGCGCCGTCGGCATCGCGGCGATCTCGGCCGCGGAAGTTGCGGTGAACGTCCAACCGGTCTCGACGACTTGCTTCCCGGTCGCCTTCACCCGCGAGACGCGATCCTGGTAGGCCTTCTCCACGCCGGCCTTGTCTCCGCCGTACGAGCACCCTTCTGGACCCGGATTGGACCAGCCGAATTTCTTCGTGACGTACAGCGGGAACAACCCTCGGTAGTTCTCGTTCTCCGACTGGAACACGGACGAGAAGTAAGTCGGCTGGTCGGTCTTGTAGCCGGTGCCTTGCGGCAGATTCGTGTAGCAGTACGCAGTCTGCTTGCCGGCAGGGTCGGCGGAGGCTGGACGCGGCGCACCTATGAGAGCTGCAAACGCGAGCGTGAGGGCCACTGTGAACGTCGATGCGCAGCTCATGCGATTCCTCCCGCAGATTGCCGAAACTTGATTCGTCCCCAAGCGCTGAGCGCATTGAACGACGCAGCTACTCTTCATCAAAGGTGCGGCCGGCGGTCGGAGTGCCTACCCAGAAAATCGGTTGGGGGGATCGACAAGCCGCGCGGCACGAGAGAGGTTTTTCTTCAGGGCCGCTGCAGCGAGAAGCGGGCGACACGATCGTCGTTGCTGCCTACCGGCGAGGAAGATGCTCGCTTGCGCTCTGATCATGTCGCGCATCGCTAACCCGGACTTCGCCTTGAAGTGCGCCACACGCCACGCTTTATGGGTAATGGCATCGTGGGCGTGGCGTCGGGGAGATGCTGAAGCACAGCGTTGATACCTTCGGTCAGTTTTTCGAGGTCTCGCGTCGATAGCTTGCAGACCGCACGCTGGAGCGTGCCCACGGCGCGACCGGCGGTCGCCTGTAAGAGCTGTTTGCCAGCCGACGTGGGATGCACCCGAACCGCTCGTTGGTCATCCTCGCTGCGCCGGCGCTCGATCCAGCCGCGCGCCACAAGGCTCTTGAGTACGCGGCTCACTGCCGGTCGCTGCATCCCGAGTATCGCAGCTAGCTTCGAGGCTGTCAGGCCTGGCTCGTTTCCGATGCAAACCAAGGCCCGATGCAGAGTGATGGGCGCGCCGGTCATGCGTTCGAGCTCCCGATAGAGCGTGCGCATGCGGTCAATCAGGGCGCGTGTGGCAACCAGAGCCTCATTTGCAAAGGCTTCCTGCGTCTCGTTTTCGAGTGTCTTGGCTCGGCTCATTTGAAAGTCACGGCGGGAAGTCCGCCAACCGGCGCAATAGCCTACACGATCTACTTAGGTCGGCATCTTGGTGATCCAAGAGCTAATAGTTTACAAATGACAATCATTGCGTACAATTAATCACGATGACCGAGGGACGAGAGAATCCGCAGCGCGCTGCGGCACGACCCTTTTGCTTGTTCCTCGACATCGACGGTACGTTGCTCGATATCGCGCCGACCCCAGACACTGTCCGCGTCGATCCCGTGCTGGTCGACTTGCTCCGCGATCTGGATCGCGCATGCGACGGCGCGTTGGCACTGATCAGCGGTCGCCCCATCGTCGAAATCGACGCGCTGTTCGCACCGCTACTCCTTTCGGTCGCAGGAGTGCATGGATGCGAGCGCCGCGACGCCAGCGGACATTGGTATCGCGCTTCGCTCGTCGGCGCGGAGCTCGAGCCTTTCCGCGCGGACTTGCAGGAGTTTCTGACCAAGTTTCACGGAACGATCTTGGAGGACAAAGGGTACGCGCTCGCGGTGCATTTTCGTCGGGCGCCGCACCTCGAAGAGAAACTCCGTTTGAAGTTTTGCGCCTATCTGTCACGAGCCCGTGAGTACGAACTGCTCGAAGGGGACCACGTCATCGAAATCAAGCCTCTGTCCTGCAACAAAGGGACAGCTATTGAAGCGTTCATGCAAGCAGTGCCGTTTCTAGGTCGCTCTCCCGTGTACATAGGCGACGACAAGACAGACCTCGACGGCTTCGCAGCTGTTCGTCGATTCGATGGTCTGGCGATATCGGTCGGCGATCGGGTTGGCGCCGATCAACGGCTCGCAAACCCTGCTGCAGTTCGCAAATGGCTGGAAGTGCTACTCCGCGAAGCGCCCCGGTGACCGAACCTTCGTCACATGCGGGACTGAATCTCGGCGTGATCGGCAACTGCCAGGTCGCGGCGCTCATCGATGAGCACGCGCGAATCGTATGGGCGTGCCTGCCTCGCCCGGACGCAGATCCGGTTTTTTCGGCACTGCTCTTCAAGGAAGGTGGCGGCTCCTCTTGTGGGGTGTTCGCCGTCGACGTCGTCGGCTTGGCTCGCAGCGAGCAGCGATACGTGCGCAACTCAGCAATTCTGGAGACCATCCTCTACGACTCTCATGGCGGAGCCGTGCGAATCGTCGATTTCTGCCCCCGATTTCATAGTCGCGGCCGCATGTTCCGGCCCATGATGATGATTCGCACCATCGAGCCGGCCGCGGGCCGCCCTCTGGTGCGCATTCGGCTGCGCCCGACCTCCCACTACGGCAAACGAGTCGACAGCGGCACTCCCGCGAGTCACCACTTGCGCTATTCCGCGCAAGACGTGAGCTATCGCGTGACGACCGATTCATCGTTGAGCGCGTTACAGGAAGAGCGGCCAATAGTGCTCGAACAGCGCCTCACGTTCGTTCTCGGGCCGGATGAAACGATCGACGAAGCGCCGGCAGCACTCGCCGACCGCTTCCTCACCTCGACGCGCGATTACTGGCAGAACTGGGTGCGTGCGCTCGCTATCCCGGCGGAGTGGCAGGGTGCAGTCATACGGGCGGCGATCACGTTGAAGCTGTGCACCTATGAAGACACCGGCGCCGTGCTTGCGGCTCTGACTACCTCCATTCCGGAAGCGGCGGGCAGCGGCCGCAATTGGGACTATCGCTTTTGCTGGCTGCGCGACAGCTACTTTGTGATCCAGGCGCTGAACCGCTTGGGTGCCACGCAAACGATGGAGGCCTATCTCCATTTCATCGACCACATCATCGCCCGATCGAGCGTCGGCGACTTGCAGCCGCTCTATGGCATCAGTGGCAACCCCGACACTCCTGAAATCATTTCCACGGCCTTCGACGGCTTTCAGGGTATGGGACCAGTTCGTTTCGGCAATCAGGCCGCGAGCCAGACGCAGCACGACGTGTATGGGTCGGTGATTCTTGCGACCGCCCACCTCTTCTTCGACGAGCGGCTCGTACGAGCAGGCGACCAGACTCTTCTCGCCCATCTTCACAACTTGGGATCCCGCGCCGCCGCGGTGTACGAACTGCCGTGCTCGGGCCCCTGGGAACTTCGCGGGCAACAGCGCCCGCATACCTTTTCGGCGGCGATCTCGTGGGCTGGGTGCGACAGACTGGCGCGCATCTGTTCGCAAGTCGGCAACAAGGAGGCGGCTGGGAGCTGGCGAGTCACCGCAGAGGAGATGCGCGCCCGGATTCTCGCCCGCGCTTGGAACAGCCACCGCAATGCCTTCACGGGCAGCTTCGGCGGCAACGGGCTCGATGCCAGCGTGTTGCTGCTGCCCGAGCTCGGCATGCTTCCGGCGACGCATCCGCGATTCCAAGCGACGTTGGAGCGGATCGGCGCTGAGCTCGGCGACGGAGTGCATCTCTTCCGATACCGCGAAGAAGACGACTTCGGAGTGCCCAAGAACGCATTCACCGTCTGCGGTTTCTGGTACGTGAACGCACTGGCGGCTGCAGGCCGCGCAGAAGAGGCGCGCGAGAGGTTTTCGCACCTGCTGGAGCTGTGCAATCCCCTCGGCCTCCTCTCGGAAGACATCGACCCGGCGACCGGCGCGCTGTGGGGCAACTTCCCACAGACGTACAGCATGGTCGGCATCATCAATAGCGCGCTGCGCCTGAGCCGTCCGTGGGATGCACTGGTATGAGCAGATTGGTCGCAGTATCGAACCGGCTCGCACTCCCAAAGCGCGGGAACCCTCCTGGAGGGCTCGCGATGGGGTTGATTGCAGCGATGCAGGCGCGTGGGGGACTCTGGTTCGGGTGGGACGGTGAGACGGCCGACGGGGCCGTCGAGCCGCCTACGATGAACCGCAAAGGCAACATCACCTACGTCGCGGCCCATCTCGATCAGAGCGACTACCAGGATTTCTACCTCGGCTTTTGCAATTCCGTTCTGTGGCCGCTGTTTCACTATTTTGTCGACGCCTTTCGCTACTCGGAGGTGCACTACCAGGCATACCAGCGGGTCAATCTGCGATTCGCTCAAGAGTTACGCGCTCTGCTCGAGCCCGACGACGTGGTCTGGGTGCATGACTATCACTTGATCCCACTCGCGCAGAAGCTCCGAGAGTCGGGGGTCAGGCAGCCGATCGGTTTCTTCCTGCACATCCCGTTTCCCAATATCGAGGTGCTGCGCGTGTTGCCGGTTTATGGCGAGCTGCTGCAGGCGCTATCGGCCTACGACGTACTGGGTTTCCAGACCAAGACCGATCTCGAAGCGTTTCACGGTGCCGTGGCGCAAGTGTGGGGACCCCAGTCGGTCCACGGAGATCGCGTCTCCATCGGAGAACGGTCGGTCGTCACTTCCGTTTACCCGATCGGTGTCGACATAGACGCCATTCAGCGCGAGGCAACAGAGTCCCTGTCGAGTGAAGAGTGCAAACGAATGGTTGCAGGGATGTTGGGCCGGCGGCTCATGGTTGGGGTCGATCGACTCGACTACAGCAAAGGATTGGTCGAGCGCTTCCGCGCCTATGAACGCTTTCTCGAGACTCATCCGGAAAACCAGAACCACGTAACCTTTCTGCAAATCGCGCCGTTGTCGCGCACCGATGTTCGCGCGTATTCGGAGATTCGCCGTGAGCTCGAACAGACGACGGGCCGGACCAACGGTCGATTCGCGGATACGGACTGGACACCGATCCGCTATCTGAACAAGAATTTTTCCCACGACGTATTGATGGCCTTCCTGCGCAATGCCCTCGTCGGCATCGCAACGCCGTTGCGCGACGGCATGAATCTCGTCGCCAAGGAATTCGTCGCGGCGCAGGACCCCGCCGATCCAGGTGTTCTCGTGCTATCGACGCTGGCGGGTGCCGCACACGAACTGGGTGGCGCCGTCCTGGTAAACCCGTACGACACTCGTGGCATGGCTCACGCGATTCAGCAAGCTTTCAACATGCCGCTGGCGGAACGGCGCGTTCGGCACCAATCGATGATCGAGATTCTGCGAAAGAACTGCATTCATGCTTGGTACACGCGTTTCCTCGAGGCGTTGGATGCCGCGAAGGACCGCTCATAGCCGGCGCGCTCGCCGTTGCCGCAGTCACTCTCTTTCTCGGCTTACGTAGGCTTGCGCGTAGGCATCGTGAGCTCGGGCCCTTTCGCGCGCGACTCGTGACTTGAGTTGGGGCGGGCGCTAGGATCAGTGCGTCGCGGCTTCGAGGCTCTTGGTTTGAAACGAGTAGGCGCACCGCCCGGCGATCGCGACGTCGAATGCTTCTAGCGCCGCACACTCTCGTCGCCGCGCTGCTCGCCCTCACAGTTGCGGCCCCCTTGCCGGCGCAGGAGTCTACCGGCGGCAAGGATGGCACCGGCGCACGCGGCCGTTATCTCGCGCCGGCTGCGCAAGTCGTCGCGATCCGCGCGGGTCGACTTTTCGACACGCGCACTGGCACGCTGCTCGCGAATCAGACGATTCTTGTCCGCGGCGACCGCATCGTCGAGGTGGGCCCGAACGTGTCCGTGCCGCGCGGCGCGCGCGTAATCGATCTCGGCTCGGCGACCGTGCTGCCCGGCATGATCGACGCTCACGTGCACGTGAACACCGGCGGCAACGAAGGCGGCAAATCGCCGGCCGAGCGCGCGTTCATCGCGCTCGCCAGCGCCCAGACGGACCTGCTCGCGGGCTTCACGACCGTCGCGGACATGGACTCGCGCGGCGGCTTCAACACGGTCGATCTGCGCGACGCGATCAACGCGGGGCTCCTCCTCGGGCCGCGCATGCAGGTGGTGGGCCAGTCGCTGAACATCCGCGCAAGCAACGCGTACGCGGACGAGAGCGGCGAGCGCTTCTACTCGGAGTTTGTCGAAGGCAAGAACGTGAACTCGCCGTGGCTCGGCCGCGCGGCCGTGCGCGAGGCGAAGCTGCACGGCGTCGACTGGGTCAAGATCTACACGTCGCAGGACTTCGAGGGTCCGTATCACCTCTATTTGCCCGATGGCCGCCTGATCACCACGCCGTCGCTCACGCCCGAAGAGGTGGCCGCGATCACGGACGAGGCGCACGGCCTCGGGCTCAAGGTGGCCTGCCACACGTACGGCGGCGAGGGTATGCGGAGTTGTCTGAACGCCGGCGTCGACGCACCGACTCATTTGCTCGAGCTCGACGACGCGAGCATCGAGACGATGCTCGAGAAAAAGCTGCCGTTCGTGTGCACGCTCGACGATCTGATCTACCAGGAGGCCGAAGACCTGAAGGCGAGCGGAGGCAAGTCGTCGCGCCTCAGGCTCGCGGAGCAGGCGTTCAAGCGCGCCGTCGCGGCCGGAGTGCCGATCGTGTTCGGCAGCGGCGCGACGTCGGACATCATTCCGCACGGCATCGGCGCGGACCAGTTCAAGTACTACGTCGACTGGGGCATGACACCCGCGCAGGCGCTCGCGACCACATTCGTGAACGCGGCCGAGCTCCTGAACTACGGTTGGGGTGACCAGCTCGGCAGCGTCGAGGCCGGCAAGCTCGCGGACCTCATCGCGGTCTCCGGCGACCCGTTGCGCGACGTCACCGAGATGCAGCGCGTGAAGTTCGTCATGAAAGGCGGCTACTTGGTCCGCGACGAGCTGAGCCCCCCAGCCGCACGCTGAGCGCCATCGGTGGACGCTTGAGAGTGATCGCGAGCATCGAGGAGCCGGCGCTCATCGAGCCGCGCCTTGCCGCCGGACTCAGAATACCTATCCGCCGGGCTCAGTCGTGCGTCGGCTGCTCGTCGAGGGGCTCGACACG
>Ga0070694_100002717_pt1 | contig 10499 bp, 9 predicted proteins | sample KBSK1251metaG_FD_65470 | JGI IMG/M metagenome (GOLD analysis project Ga0070694, IMG submission 65470) | Corn, switchgrass and miscanthus rhizosphere microbial communities from Kellogg Biological Station, Michigan, USA - KBS K1-25-1 metaG | ecosystem: Host-associated > Plants > Roots >... | reverse complement strand
GCGACCCTTAATCTCTCGCATTCCCGGTGGTCTCCGGGGACTCCGACCACCGGCTACTTTCTTTGCAACCCTTCGGGTTGCTGAAGTCAGTCAACTATATAGTTACCCTCGCAAAGCCTCGCCCTGGGCTTAACTCTGGCGACTGCTCCGCAGCTGCTCCCCGCAGCTGTAGCTATGCGGCGAAATTCAGGGGGTTCAGATTCCTTAACCTGGACTTATGTGCAAAGCCATCGTTCCTTATTAGCCTGATGAATTTCTGCCAGTATGTCCGGGACCGAATAGCTAGGCTTCCACCGCGGATAGTCGCGCTTGAACTTCTTAAGGTTACTGATGTACCAGATGTGATCGCCTATGCGGTTCTCGCTCGAATAGGTCAGGTTTATCCGACGGCCCGTCAGGTGTTCACACATCTCGACTGCTTCGAGCATTGAGCAGTTGCTCTCTCGCCCGCCGCCGGCGTTATAGACGGCGCCGGGTCGGGGATGCTCGATAAACTCCTCAAACATCCGCACCAGATCATAGCTGTGTATGTTGTCGCGCACCTGTTTTCCCTGGTAGCCGAGAATCGTGTACGGATGATTCGTCATGGCGCACTTCATCAAGTACGAAAGAAAGCCGTGCAGCTGTGTGCCGGAATGATTTGGCCCGGTCAGACAGCCGCCGCGAAAGCACACAGTTGGCATGCCGAAATAGCGGCCGTACTCCTGGGTGAGAATGTCGGCCGCCACTTTAGAGGCTCCAAACAGACTGTGCTTCGTGTGATCGATGCTCATGGTCTCATCGATGCCGTCGCGATACTCATGGCCGGGCGCAATCTCCCAGCGCTTGTCCTGCTCGATCAGGGGCAGGCGATTCGGAGTGTCGCCGTACACTTTATTCGTTGAGGTGAAAATAAACGGCGCTTCGGGAAAATTGCTTCTGGTTAGTTCGAGCAGGTTCAAGGTGCCGTTAGCATTGACCGTAAAATCGGTCCGCATGTCCCGGACCGCCCAATCGTGCGAAGGCTGAGCCGCCGTGTGAATCACTACTTTGATCTCATGGGCGACTGCTTTGACAACGGACTCGAGTGCGCCGGCGTCTCTGATGTCAACGTCATGATGAGAGTAGCGGGGGCCCAGATCTTTAGTCAGCCGGTCCAGGTTCCACTTGGACGAAGCCTCCGGCCCAAAGAATGTGGCCCGCATGTCGTTATCGATGCCCACAATGTGATAACCGCGGGCGGCGAAAAACCTGGCTGCCTCAGAACCAATCAATCCGGCACTGCCGGTTATGAGAATTCTCTTCATAAAATCACTAAGTTACCTCGCCTCGGAGGTGACGTTCCGTACTGCTGAATTTTTTCCTGCCTCGGGATTCGTTACGATGGTTGGCTACTTCCAGCACGACGGCGCGGGTCTGATCCAGGCATGTTTTCAGGGTGAACTTCTCCAGATACCGTTCGCGCCCTTTTCGGCCCATGCTTATTCTCAGTTTTTCATCAGCCAACAATCGCTCAAGCCGCGTGGCAACTTCCGCTGGGTTCCTGATCTCAGCCAGAAAACCCGTCACTCCTTCTTCAACGATGCCGGACACACCGCGCCAGGCGGTGGAAACTACCGGTAGTTCAAACATCATTGCTTCGAGCAGAACGTTGCCGAAGGACTCAGAACTGTAATGAGTCGGAAAGCAAAAAATGTCCGCGGCCCGGTAGTGCACCCACTTTTCGTCATCGACTTTGCGGCCACAGAAAGCCACGCATTGCTCCAGTCCTTTGACCTTTAACTCGCGTAACAACTTTTGCCGGTATCTTTCCGAAGTGAATTCGCCCAGGAACTCGACCCGAAACTTTCGTCCGGCCAGTCGCAGCAGACGCGCTGCTTCGATAAGAACCTCGACGCCTTTCTCCTCTGTAATCAAGCCCACAAAGAGGATCACCGGCGCTAAATTAACAGGCCCTGGTTGGCGAGATCTCTCGAATTGATCCGGGCAGCCATTAGGCACGATATAAACGTGGCGGGCTTTGATGAATTCGCCATCCGGCGGATTAAGCGATGACTTTTGAATCGCGGCATCCGGAAAGAAGAAGGCCTTCCTGAAGAGCCAGAAGCGAAATCCCCGCCACGACGAAACCCGGTGGCAGAGGCCACTGGCGTGAAACGCCAGTATTAGCTTTCGGCGAAAACAGCGGAGCACCAGCAGCGTGGCGATGTCACGCAGGATCGGAACTGTGTCAGCGCCCGGCGGGTAATAGACGACATCAATCCGGTGGCGCACGATTTTGTAGCTGCTCTCGACTATCACCCGCAGCAAATGGAACAGCTTTCTGATCCTGACTTTTCCAATTTGGGCGGTCGTTTGCGAGTAATTCATACGCGTGTGAAATACTCGCAGGTCCCGGTACTGTGCTTTGACCAGGTTTTCGATCATGATCATCTGACCAACGTAGGGCGGCGGCGTCTGCCCTATGATCAGTAGCTTCACTTTATCTTTTGACTTCATCATCGGTACTTCGCAAATAAGCAGCATCAACGTTAAACCGCTAAACCCTCACCCAACCTCTCCCCAAACGGAAAGGGCGAACATCGTGCACATTCCGGTCCTCGGAGCCGGCGGCGAACACGGCAATCGTGAGCACAAACATGGTGAGCCCAGGGTTAAAGAAAAGTGGATTCAGCATGCCCTGGATCAAGCAGTACAAGGTCACCCCCAGAAGCAAAGGGCTCCGAGTCGTGATGCTTTTCTTGATTACGTAGAAAACGAAGGCTAATAAGATCAGAAGGCCGACGAGGCCAGTGGTGATCAGCACCTCAAGAAACGAATTATGTGCGTGGCCCGCCCACGGGAATTCCTTGATCAGGAGATATCTGGAAGCGAAATAGCCGGTCCCGAGGATGGGCCGCGCTAATACGTGCTTCACACTGCCGGCCCAGAGTTCCGTCCGTGAATTGAGCGTGGACACATCGTCGGTCATCAAAGAACTGACAGCTGCCGGCAGACGTTCATGAAAAACGAGGATGGCCGCCACCGCAATCGACATTGCCAGCATCAGCACGATGGCTCGCACGTCGTTCCGTCTGAGTTTCAAAACCGCCACGGCAGCCATTGCCACCAACAAGCCGGCAGTTGGCCCTCTCGCATCCGTCAACCAAAGCAGGGCCAGGAGGCAGGGAATCAGGACCGCTTTCAAAACTTTGTTCAGGTTGCACGTCAACAGACAGATCACGGCCAGCGCCAGCAGGTCGGCCGTCAGTAACTCATGCTGGTAAGCGAGAATCAGACGTGGCCTGTCCGAGATTACCTCGTGCCCCAGCAACTCCAATGGCAGCGAAGCGTCTCCGGTGTTTGGCAGCGGCTTGCCCCAGTAAAATATGTTTGCTACCAGCAGGCCGCCGACCACTAAGACCATCGACAAACCGAGCAATGTTTCAAGCTTGCCGCTTCCCAGGCGACTTCGCGACGCCAAGGTGACAAACATCAAACCAGCGAGCGAGATGCACCAGAGTTCTGCGCTCTTAGCGATCGTCAGCAGCGGATTAAACGACCAGATCGACGAGAGGATGCCCCAGAAGGTAAATAGGCTGATGAGGAGAAAAGCCGGCGACCTCAGATCAAACGAAAAGGCCCCTTGAGCCTTGAGGTAGATGGCCAGCAATCCCAGGCCCGCCAAAAGCAAACTAAATTCGATGATGCCTCGTGCGGTCAACCCCCCTTCAAGCGCGTCGACCATCGGAACCAGCGGAACGAATGCCAAGACTATCAACACCAAAGCAAAGATCAGCTGAGCGCCACTCGCTGGTAATAATCGTTCGGTGCTGAGCGGCTGCGGCCAGGTGTAGGGCTTGATCTGACTAGAGAGCTGCATAGGAACTCTGTCCGTTAATTCGGCTACGAGCCATGACCTCCTCGTACCACTTGGTTATTTGCTCGGCCTGCCGCTCCCAGCTCATGCTTTGGGCATGAATCCAGCCGGCTTGGCCCATCTGTGTTCGTAACTCGGGTGAAGCAACCAGGCGCCGCAGGCCAGCAGCCAAAGCGCTTACAGTCTCTTCCGGACTGGTTACTTCTACTTTGATACCTGCCTCAGGCGGCACAATGGCTCCCACGCCCTGGTGGTTCAGCGTAAGGATGGGCAGGTGATAAGCCAGAGCCTCTGTAAGAACGGCGCCCGAAGAGTCGCGCAGACTGGTGAACAGAAAAATGTCTGCTTGGCGGTAATGATCCATCATCTGTATCCACGGCACGGAGCCCAGGAATTCCACCCGGTCGCTAACACACAAAGACCGGGCCAGCTTTTCCATTTCGGACCTGAGAGGACCCTCGCCGACGACGCGCAGACGGATTGGCAACGTCGGATCAATTCGCGAAAGAGCTTCGAGCGCCAGGGGTAAACCCTTAAGCGGAATCATCCGGCCGGCCCAAAGAATTATTAATTCCTTCCGGTCAGGCGGGCGTGTCTCCGGTGTATAACCCACTAACTGTTCCGGCACGCCGATGCTGGGAAAGAAGCGCACTTCGTGAGCCCCGGCTGCTCTTAGCGCCTGAGTTGTTTCAGGGTTGGTTGAGAGAATCAGATCACTTTCCCGCACAGTCCGCCGCAGGTTCGGTGTGAAGGTGGCCATCTTCACTCGCAAAGTGCGGAGTAGTTCACGCGTCCAACGCAACCCAAAGTAACGACGAAATGCCGCGGGCGCTATTTGTCCTCCGCCCACCGGTCCCCAAACAAACGGGATCCGCAGCCTCCAGACGTGAGGTGGCGCACTAATGGTGCCCCAGCTTAAGTGATGAACGAGGTCGAAGTTGTGCCTCAGGTGTTGTCGCCTCGCTTCGCGCAATACGGCCCGTTGCCAGAAAAGATAATGCAGTCTGAGTCCCTTATCGCTTCCCGGTGTGCGGCGCGGGTCCCACCTGTGCGGCAGAGCAACCCAGATGAAGTGCAGATTGGGATTCGGATTGAGGTTAAGGTAGCTTTCCGTCTCGGCCTGGAACTGCGGATCTGTCATGACCCACACTTCGTGAGCGCGCGAAAGATGCCAGGCGAAGTGCCATGTAAGGCCCGATTCCGAGCCACGATCAGGACTGCAGGCATGGCCGACAAGCAGTACTTTCATTGACTCACTCCCCCCGTTTGATCGCAGCGGGAAACGCCCCAGCCAGCATGGCCGCCGAATTCCTTTAATTGATAGTTTTCGAAATCCAACATTGCTTCTCTAGGTTTTCACGCTGCGCAGGATCAAAACATTGCCGGCCAGCCGTGCGGCGGCCAGTAAGCCTATTGCCAAAATCGCCCCGGACAGGCCAAACGAAATGACCAGCGGTACGACCAGGCCACCGAGCAGCAGACTGCCGCACAACTCAAACACAAACTGCACGCGATTTTTTTCGAGGGCGTTCAACAGAAACGTCAGCGTCATCGAAAAATATCTGAGCACGTAGACGATGGTTAGCAGCCGGAGTGGTTCTTCGAGCACCGCGTATGGCGAGGTTGAACTATAGAAAAGGCCTAAGAGCTGCCTGGGAAAAATCAACAGAATCACCGCAAACGGCAGCAGCAGTAGTCCGGCCTGGGTACCGTGCCGTAGCGCGACGCGACGCGCCGCCAAAAGACCAGCCGCCACGCGAGCCCGCGCCGCGGCCGGAACCACGACATTTCCCAAACTGAGCACAATGGGATGAGAGACGCCCAGCAGGTTCGAGACCGCTTGAAACCCGGCAGCTTCTGCCGGGCCTCGAAGCAGGAAGAGTGCCCAGGGGGCCGCATGAAGGCTCAAGTTGGTCAGCAGGTTGGCGCCGAGGACCCAACGACCGGTGTTCCAAAACGTCGACATCCAATCACGGATTTTGATTGCGCCCGTTATTCGTACTTGCAGCTGTGTGCGAATCAGCAATAGTTGTACGAACGCGGCCAGTCCACAGGTCAGGCCAATCACGGCAAAACCATTGTGCGTGGAGAGCTTTCCGCTGTGAGCCAATACGCTGAAAAGACCGGCCTGTCCCAGATAGCTGATTGCATCGGTGAACAATGCGGCGCGGAACGCCATGCGAGCCATTAATACGCGGCGGGTCGTCTCCTGAAGTTGCCAGAGCAATAAGCCGAAACAGGCCCAAAGGGCTAAAGCCGCGCCTCCGATGAGAGAGGAGACACAAAAGAGAACCAGCATCTGTGGCAGAGCCAGGACGGTGGTCAGCACCAGAGCGGCCACAATGAGTTCTCCTCCGTAGTCCTCGTTCTGGGAAGCCAGGCGCACCACCAGCGGGTAAGTCACAAGCGACGCCGGCAGCACGTTAAGAAAGAGAATCAAACCGAAAGTTACAGTCCATACGCCGTATTCGTGCGGACTTACCGTGCGCGCCAGAATGATTGTGGTCAGAAAGTTGCCCAGGCTGACTACGCCCTGATCTGCGACAGCCCAGAAGCCCTGCAACGTAAGACTTCGTTCTCCGCCCAGGCGCTCAAGGCCCGAACGTTCGACAACCGATGCGAATTTGGTGTCGGCTTCCATAAGAGTCAAAGTGAACGCCTGACTAGCGAGTCTCGGGAGAGCCGGCCCGCGAATGAGTAGCCGGCCTGGCGTAACTTACCTACCCAGTCATAGCCGCCGTAGAGCTTGCGCCGAAAGGACTGCATATCATCTTCGGGATGAACCACAATTCTGGAGATTGGCTTTACGCTATGCGGTGGCGTGCGGCCCAGTTCAGTGGTGAAGAACATTTCCAGACCCTGTTCTTTCAACGCTGAAATCGCTTCCTCGGAATACGAACCGTAATGCCCGTAAGGAAACGCAAAGCATTCGGGTGCAACACCGAGTTCTGCAGCAAACAGCGCCAGGCCTTTGGCCGCATCTTCAGTGATTTCTGCCGAACTCAGCTTTCCCAGGTTGCGGTGAGTATGGCTGTGGAATCCCACGCCAACTTCGGCGGCGCCCATCTCGCGCACCTGCGCCCAGGTGAGCGGTTGCCAAAGGTGCGGAAATTCCTTTCTGTTCGCGCCGTCAGCCACCGAAGGTCGACTGAAAGCTTCTACCTGCTCGCGCGCGAGCAGGCTGGTGCAAAGAAACAGATTCAGTTTGATCGCAAATTCGCGAGCAATAGGCCAGGCCAGCAAGTAGTTATCAACGAAGCCATCATCGAATGTGATCAATGCAGAGCGAGGAGGAAGGGCACGCGCGCCGCGGGCCGCCTCAGAGAACTCTTTCAGCGTGAGTGAAGTGAATCCTTCGCGGGCCAGCAGGGACATTTGATTGCGAAACTGCTCGGGTGTAACCGCGTAAGCAGGTGGTGGCGCCGCCGCCGAGGATCGGGGCAGGACGCGGTGATAGCACAACACCACCGGCCCTGAAAGATCGCCGTTTCGGTCGAGCCGCGTGAGCGGCCAGGCGACGCGAGTGGCCGCCCGGGCAATGATTACCGATGGTCGCATCTGAATCTTCAAAGACTCGCGCACCTAAACAGCGCCGACTCCCTTCAGCACCGCCGGGATAGTTTTTGCCAGGATTTGGAAATCCAGTTTGAGAGACCAGTTGTCGATGTACTCGAAATCGTGGCGCACCCAATCCTCAAACTTGATGCTGCTGCGCGCGGTTACCTGCCACAGTCCGGTCAGGCCCGGGACCACGCAAAAACGGCGCATCAGCGAGGCCTCTTCAAATCTTGAAACGTCGCGCCCCGGAAGAGGACGCGGACCCACCAGAGACATTTCGCCTTTGAGCACGTTAACGAGTTGCGGTAGTTCGTCGAGTGACGTCCGGCGCAGGAGCATGCCCAGGCGCGTTACGCGCGGATCGTTCCGGATCTTAAACACCGGTCCACGGACTTCGTTTCTCTGCTCAAGGAACGTTTGCAGCTCCTCAGCCCTGTTTACCATCGTCCTGAATTTGTACATCTTGAAGCGGTGGCGGTTGCGGCCATAACGCTCCTGATTAAAGAGTATCGGCCCGCCATCCACGAGCTTGATCGCCAGCGCAATGATTAGAAACAGCGGGGACAAAACGGCCAAACCCAGCGTGGCGCCAACAATGTCGATGAGCCGTTTCAGGATGAACCGCGCATCGTGCTTCACCGGCTTAAGCGATGTGACGTTAAATCCTCTTAATGATTCGTGACCTTCCGGCGTGAGAGACGGCTGAAAGATATCCGATAGGTATTTGCACTCGACGCCGACGCGCTGGCACACCTCGATAGCACTCTGAATCTGGGCATAGCACGACTTAACCGGAAGCGTAATCAGGACATCGTCAACAGGATTCCGGACGAGGATGTCTTCAAGTTTTGAGAGATCGCCGATCATTCGGTGACTAATTTCGGAGCGCGGGCGCGCGTTCGCGCTGTCGACAAAACCGAGAATGTGGTAGTCAGAGAGGCTTTGCCCGGTTAGTTCACCGTCAAGCCGCAGCGCGCGCGGGCCGCTGCCGATGATCAGCGCCTGCCGAGGATGGCGGCTCGTCGAAGCCGGTATCTGCAAGAATCGGAACGCTAGACGCGCGGCAATAATCAGCGACAGGGCGATGAACCAGGTGAGCAGGACTGCATTGATTTTGAACGTGCCGGCGCGGCTGGTGAGGACAAACAGCAAAGCGAATACACTGCCGCAGCCACTCGCGGCAACCAGACGGAGCCCCGCCTGCCGGTCTTTTCGTTTTTCATAAAGGCCAAAGGCGCGAAGCACGCTGGTCCAGGCGAACGAAAAGAAAGCGGTCAACAGTAAATTCTTGACTGATACTCGCAGGGCGAGAAACCCCGCGACATCGGCGGGCATGGTGTTGAGATTCGTAATCAGAAAAGCGACCATAACGGAAGCGATGGCGCTGAGGATGTCGATGATTTCAAGGGCTCGGGCAGGGAACTGTGTATTTATTGATTCCGCACTGGTGGCGGACGACGCGGTTTGAGACACGCCGTGGGGCCGGAAGAAATTCGAAAGTTCGCGTCGCGCTCTCATGGGATTCTTAGAGCATTCGATAGAGCCAGTCCGGAACTACGTGACGCCGCTTGTTCAGAACCAGAGCCATCAACTCACCCTGGGCCATTTCAATGGTTTGTCGGACGCGCAGAATTTGATCTCGTTTCGTTCGATCGGCCTCGACCACCAACACGACGCCATCAACGTTTGGCGCCAACACTGCGGCCTCGTGTGAAGCGCCGATGGCGGGACAATCGATTAGCGTATGAGCGAATACCGCGCGGAGCGTCCGCAAAACATCAACATCGCGACTCGCGCCCGGCCGGGAAGCCTCAGCCGGTTCGAGCGGTTTGCTTCCATTTCCATTTCCGTTGGGTGATTGCGGCTTGGGGAGCACCCAGAGGTTAGCTATGTTGGTCGGGACGCATCGGGCCGGCAACTTCAACAAATCCGCCGGCGATAACTGCCCCAGACTCTCGGCCTCAACGATTAACGTGGGCCGGCCGGTCTGCGCCGCGAGTTGACCGGCCAGGACTCGCACCACGTGGCTAACGCCTTCGCCGGAATTGCTCGACGTGAAAGCTACTAAGGAGCCGCTACCGTCACCCGCCATTTTCGACCCGAGGCGGGCGAGTAGAAGCTGCACGCCATTTGGTGACTTTGCGGTACTCTTTGGGCGCCCCGTTGTCCGAGCCCGAGCTCTTGATGGTTTATTGAATAGTTGCACTTTTATCCACCGCGGCTCGATCACGGCCGTCCCTGATCAAACGATTCTTCACGACTGGTTGTTATGAAACGTTGCGATCACTGGCATCGTCATCAGTAGTTCCAATTCGCCCGGCGTGTGGACTGTGTCACGCATTAGTTCGGCGATGAAGACGATAGCGAGGCTGACGAACAACGCGAGAAACATACCCAGCGCCGGGATTAGCCGGCGGTTGGGCCACGCCGGCGTCCGCTGCGGAATCGGCTTTTCGGCGAGGGCCACGTTCGTAATTTTCTTCTGGTCCAGTTCGTCGCCGATGCGGGCCTCTTCCTGTTTCTTTGCGTACAACTGGTAATTGTCCGCGGCCGTCTTCAATTGTCGTTCGAGATCCGCGGTCTGGGCGGTCGCCTGGTCCAGGCGCGCCAGCACTGCCTGATACTGATCGATTTGATGAGTCAGGTCGTCTCGGCGCGCCTTCTGTCCGGCCAGATCAAGCCGCGCTCTTGCCAACTCTGTTTCCAGGGTTTGGCGGAGAGGATTCACATCTGAAGATTGTTCGACGTTGTTCGCTCGCTTCGTCTCTTCCAGCGCCACCGAAGTATCTCTAATCTGCTGATCGACTTCCTTGACCAAACGGTCGTCGGGCCTGAGCTTGGTCAACAACTGCGTTCGTTTGTTCTTGAGCTCGACGAGCATCGTGCCTAAACGCTCGATCGAGTATTGGTTTGGCAAAGCCCGGCTTTGGGTCGCGATCCGGGCCGGCAAAGCTCTCAACTGCTGCTGAAGTTTGGTAATGCGTTCAGTGATATCTTTCACTGCGCCTTCCGCATCGAGATACCGACCGCGCGCTTCAACCAGTTTTTGGAGGTTTAACTGCTTCTCCTGTTCCAACGAGGTGAAATCCTGCTGTCGTTGAAA
>Ga0070694_100002714_pt1 | contig 10502 bp, 8 predicted proteins | sample KBSK1251metaG_FD_65470 | JGI IMG/M metagenome (GOLD analysis project Ga0070694, IMG submission 65470) | Corn, switchgrass and miscanthus rhizosphere microbial communities from Kellogg Biological Station, Michigan, USA - KBS K1-25-1 metaG | ecosystem: Host-associated > Plants > Roots >... | reverse complement strand
GACCACCTTTGCGCTCCCAAACTCTACGCGCTCGCGTAACTCATCTGCAGCACGACCGAGAACAACGACAATTTCATCAAGACCCGCCGCACGTTGAGCCTGCGCGACGACCCAACCAAGCATCGTCGTTCCGCGGAAAGGAAGGAGTTGCTTCGGTGGTCCAAGTCTCTGCGAAGCACCCGCACCCAGAATCAATCCTGAGATGAACTTCCTCATCGATTAATCTGTGTAATCTGTGGATGATCGAAAGTCGCTTTGCAACTAAGACAGCAGAAGTAGATCGTCTCGTTGTTAACCACAGATGTGTACTTCGCGTTCTCGATATCCACACTCATCCCGCAGATCGGATCGATTGCGACCTTCGGTTCTGATGGTTTCTCAGCAGCAGCAGCTGCTCTGCGCAGGCGAGTGATTTCTGCCGCAACACTCAGCGCAATCTCCGGCAGCGTTTCGCTTCCGAGTTCGATGCCTGCCGGACAGGTGATGACGCCGATGTCTTCAGGTGTTGTACCGGTCTCAAGCAGGTATTCAAACAGGCCCTTCGATTTCTTTTCACTCGCGACCAGGCCGAGATACTTTGGTCGCGTGCCGACCACAGCTAACAGTCCCTCTTCATCGCCATTTCCCATCGTCGCGACAACAACGTAGCTCGAATCGTCGATATGACTTCGTACCGAGTCGAGCCCCGTCAGAATCACATCAGCTTCCGGAAAACTCTCGCTCGTCGCTTCCGGATCTGCGACGACGACTTTGAAATCGAGCAGATGTCCGAGGTGTGCAACAGTTTGTGCGACAGGCGAGCGCCCGACGATTACGAGTTGCGGTTTTGGCAAGAATGGCTCCAAGTAAATCTCGAGTGAACCGCCGCCTTCGCAGGTCATGCGGTACGACTCGACTCCTTTCCAATCTTCGCGCTGCGCATCGGGGCTTATGGTTAGCAGCTTGGGCTTACCTGTTTGCAGCGCTTCCTTCGCCTCGCGCAAAACGATCGGCTGCACACAACCGCCGCCGACCCATCCGATCTGTGAGCCGTCGTTCTTGATGATCGCCTTAGACCCTGGCTTCGCAGACTGCGGACTTTTGTATGCGACAACTGTGGCAAGAACAAAAGGCTCTTCCCTCCTGAGCAATTCATTAAACTGATCTTGAATACTGTTCACAAAATACACAAAAGATTAATCGCGTACACCGGCATCCCGCAGAAGTTTCCAGACCTTCGCCGACGTGATCGGAATGTCGATGTGACGCACACCGAGATGCCAGAGTGCATCAACCACGGCGTTAACGATCGCCGCCGGTGCGCCCACAGTCGCCGACTCACCGACACCCTTCGCGCCGAGCGGGTGATGCGGCGACGGTGTACAGGTCTTGTCAGTTTCCCAGTTCGGCGTTTCGACCGCCGTCGGCAGCAGGTAATTCATAAAACTACCTTGCAGAATGTTACCGCTTTCGTCGTACTGAATCTCCTCATAAAGCGCCGGTCCAAGTCCCATCGTCAGTCCACCATGAATCTGACCTTCGACGATCATCGGATTTATGATGTTGCCGCAATCATCGACGGCGACGAAGCGACGCACCTTCACTTCACCTGTGCCCTTGTCGATATCGACGACGCAGATGTAGCTGCCGAATGGGTACGTCAGGTTTGGCGGATCGTAGTAATTGACGGCTTCGAGTCCGGCTTCCGTTCCCGGCGGATGATTGGTGTAAGCCGCAAGCGAGATCTCCTGAATCGTCTTTGCGCGATCGGGCGAGCCTTTGACGAAGAACTTGCCCGGTTCCCAGTCGAGATCCTCTTCGTGCGCTTCGAGCAGGTACGCCGCGATCTTGCGCGCTTTGTCTTTGATCTTTCGACACGCGATCGCACACGCGGCTGCGGCAACAGGAGTGCTGCGACTCGCGTACGTTCCCAAACCGTAAGGCGCAGTGTCCGTGTCGCCCTCTTCCACGAGAACACTGTCAACCGGAAAGCCGAGCTCCTCGGCGATGATCTGCGCGTAAGTCGTTTCGTGACCTTGTCCTTGTGACTTCGTACCAAAGCGAGCGAGTACTTTGCCCGTCGGGTGAACGCGTATCTCAGCACTGTCAAACATCTTCAGACCGAGAATATCGAAGTGCTTCGATGGACCAGCACCGACGATCTCCGTGAAACTGCTGATGCCGATTCCCATCAACTCGCCACGCTCGCGTTTCTCAGCTTGCTCTTTCTTGAGATCAGCGTATCCGATCCTGTCCATCGCGAGTTGCAGTGCAGCGCCGTAGTTACCACTGTCATACTCCCAGTCGAGCGCTGACTTGTACGGAAACTGCTCCGGCTTGATGAAGTTCTTCATGCGAAACTCCGCCGGATCCATCTTCAACTCGTGGGCCATCAGATCAGCCATGCGTTCAATCGTGTGTACAGCTTCAGTGACGCGGAACGAGCAGCGATATGCAATGCCGCCCGGCGGTTTGTTTGTGTAAACACCATCGACTTCGACGTGCGCTGCTTTCAGATCGTAAGAGCCGGTGCACACGTGAAAGAGTCCGGCGGGAAACTTCGAGGGATTAGCGGCGGCATCTGTGTAGCCGTGATCCGCGATCGTCTTAATGCGGAGCGCCGTGAGTTGGCCGTCCTTTTTTCCTGCAAGTTCGGCGGTGATGTGATAGTCCCGCGCGAACGAGTCAGCTTGCAGGTTCTCCATTCGATCTTCGATCCACTTCACCGGTTTGCCCGTCAGCACCGAGGCCGCAACAGCAATCACGTAACCGGGATAGACTGGTACCTTCCCACCGAATCCACCGCCAATGTCAGGCGCGATGATCTGGATTTTCTCTTCAGAAAGTCCGACATGTCCGGCGACGAGAGCAAAGACGGTGCGGATTGCGTGCGGCGCCTGCGTCGTCATCCAGACCGTGAGCTTTCCTTTAACTTTGTCGAAGTGCGCGACGCAGCCGCACGTCTCTATCGAGGCGACGTGAATGCGCGGAATGTAGATGTCTTCTTTAACCGTGACTTCGGCTTCCCGGAACAGTTGATCCGTCGCGTCGCGATTGCCCCACTCCCAATGCCAGATGTGATTGTCTTTCTTATCTTTTTTATCGGTGCGCAACACCGGCGCATCAGGCAGCAGCGCCTTTTTCGGATCGACGACGACCGGTAATGGATCATAGTCAATCTCCACCGCTTCGACTCCATCCGCAGCGATGTAGCGATCGGTTGCGAGCACTGCTGCAACCTCCTGCGCCTGGTACATCACTTTGTCGACCGGCAGAACCATCTGCGTGTCTGACATCAACGTCGGCATCCAGTGCAGGTTGTATTTTTCGAGATCCTTTCCGGTGATCACGGCGAGCACGCCGGGAATTGCCAGCGCTTTGGACGAGTCGATGTTGTTGATCGTGGCGTGTGCGTATGGACTACGCACGATGTCGAGATAGAGCATGCCGGGCAGATTTACGTCGTCGACATAATTTCCCTGGCCGCGAAGGAAGCGCGGATCTTCTTTGCGTTTTACCGAATGGCCCATCCCGCCGATTTGAGGTGATGTTTTGCACGCCATCTTATGCTCCTCCTTCGCGCATCTTTTGTGCTGCGTGTTGATATGCCTTGACGATATTTACGTACCCGGTGCAGCGACACAGGTTGCCGGAGATCGCGTGACGGATTTCATCGTCGGTCGGGTTGTTGTTTTCGCTGAGAAAAGCGAGACCCGTCATCAACATTCCGGGCGTGCAATACCCACATTGCAGACCGTGTTCCTGAAAGAATCCATCCTGCAATGGATGCAGCTTGCCATCCTGTTCGAGTCCTTCGACCGTCGTGATCGAGCGTCCATCAGCTTGAACAGCGAACGCCGTACACGACTTGAGCGCGCGTCCGTCCATTACAACCGTGCACGCGCCGCAGTGACTCGTGTCACAACCGATGTGCGTGCCGGTGAGTCGCAGAGTTTCGCGAATAAAGTGGACCAGGAGCATTCGCGGTTCGATATCGGCACTGTGCTCGACACCGTTCACTTTCACTTTGATCGTCGTCATCGTTAAGCTCCTCCTTTCGCGCGGGCCAACGCGCGAGACAATGCACGCGCAGTAAGGACGCGAACGAGATCGCGTTTGTATTCGGCTGAGCCTCTGATGTCGTCCATAGGTTGAGACTCTGACGCTGCCGTTTCGCCCGCTTGTTGAATCGTCGCTTCATCGAGCTTCTTCCCGACGAGGAATGCTTCTGTCTGTGTTGCCTTGATCGGCGTCATGCCGACGTTTGTCAGACCAACACCGGCGGTTTTGCACGCGCCCGAATCGTCAAGCGTGATTTGAACTGCAACGCCCGCTGTCGCGAAGTCGCCGACCTTTCTCTCGAGCTTCAGATATGCGCCACCACTCTTCGGCGGAGGGAATGGAATGCGAATCTCGGTGAGTATCTCTTCCGGTTCGAGCGCGGTGGTAAAGAGGCCGGGAAAGAAGTCTGCGATCGCGATCTCTCGTTTGCCTTTTGGACCGGTAGCAACTACGGTTGCTCCGAGTGCAAGCATTGTCGCGGGATGATCGTTTGCAGGATCGCCGTGAGCGAGATTCCCGCAAACCGTCGCCTGACTTCGCACCAGCGGATCCGCGATCACTTTCGCTGTGTCGGCGAGTATCGGGAATTTTGTTTTCACACTTTCCGACGACTCGAGCTGGTGTTCGCGTGCGAGAGCCCCGATTTTCAGATGGCCGTCGCTTTCGGAGACATAATCGAGTCCCGTTATGCGATTGATGTCGATGATGTATTCGGGAGAGACGAGTCGCAATTTCATCATCGGTATGAGACTTTGGCCGCCTGACAGCAACTTGGCATCGGGGCCGAGTTTTTGAAGCAGCGCGACTGCTTCGTCCAGCGTTTGGGGAGAGAAGTACTCAAAGCTCCGAGGTATCATAGGGGTTCCACCTTCCTACATCGGATTCGATTTTTCGTGCGTGCAACCTGAGCGTTTCAATTCGGGAAGGGCTTGATCATACGAGCGAGTCGCTGGAACGTCAACATGGTCCAACATGAGGAGGTTATGAATGGCGTTTAAGATTGAAGAACGCTTCGAAGTACAGGCTCCGGTTGAACGAGTTTGGAAATATTTGATCGATCCGGCGCGGGTGGTCGAGTGTCTGCCGGGCGCGGAGCTGGTTGAGATGACGGATGCGCACAATTTTGTTGGTGCGATCAAAGTTAAAGTTGGACCACTGGCGATGTCGTACAAGGGAAAGGCGAAGTTTACTGAAGTGAATGAAGAGACGCATCAGGTGCGGATGGTGGGCGACGCGCGGGAAGTCGGCGGGTCGGGATCGACGAAGGTGACGATGCTGAGCACGGTTGCGCCGCTCGCGAGTGGCAGCGGGTCGGAGGTAGTGGTTAATGCGGAGGTCGAGCTCGTTGGGAAGATCGTGCAGTTTGGGCGCGGAATGATTGAAGAGGTGTCGCGGCAGATGTTCCGGCAGTTCTCGACGTGCGTGCGTGCGAAGCTGGAAGAATCTCAACCTGTGGAGAGCACGCCCGCGGTACCGGAAACAAAGACCGTCGCCGCCGCGCCGCTCGCGTTCCGCGCGCTCTGGGCCATCATTGTGCGCTTCTTCAAAGGGCTATTTGGCAAAGAGAAGTGAGATCACAAAAGGCACAAGAATGTGTTTCTTGTGCCTTTTTGTGGGCTAATCCGCTTATGTTGTGCCTGCTGTTTTCCCGCGTGCAGTGCCAGTCGTGCCGGTGGTTCCGCTGGTCGAACTGGTGTCGAGTCCAGTGTACCGGTCCATATCACTGTGTTTGACACGGATGCGATTCTCGACATTCGTGACGCCCGCGACGCTCTCCGCGATGTCCTCGGCGCGTCGCTTGTCACTTCGGCTGTTCACTGTTCCTGTGAGCGTGACTTCAGCGTTCATGACACTAACCTCGATATCCGTAGCGTCGAGGTAGCCTTCACTCAGGCGATCGTTGACGTCTTCTTTTATACGTTCGTCGGAGCGGCGATAGCCTTTCGGCCCGCGTCCAGGATAACGACGCTGCTCGTCCATACGTCGCCTTCGCTCTGCTTCTTCATCGCCGAACCACGAGGCAACTGTGTCTGCCGCGCGATCCAACCAGCCGCGTTCCTCCTGCGAACCGTAGTCACCACGGTCGTAGTCGTAATCGCGCCCGCGTTCTCCGTACTGTTCCCTTGAGCGATAACCGCTGGGATCCTTGTAGCGCGACGAGTAACCACTCGAGCCGAGACCATAGCGTTGTTCACCGCCGCTATAGCCGCGCCCATACCGTTGTTCACCGCCGGTATAACCGCGCTCGCTCCTCATGTATCCGCGCTCCCAGTCGCCAGTGTCGCGGTTGCCTTCCCGACGACCACCGCCGTAGTCTTCACGGCCATACTGATCTTCGCCACCTGATCTCGACGAATACCGGCCGCCGTACTGACCGCGCCATCTATTCTCAGTCGAGTATCTCTCTCTTTCGTTCTCATCGCGACCGTATCCTTGAGATCGCTCGCCATAAGAACGATCGTCGTCGAATTCTGAGCGACGGCCGTAGTCCCGTCCGCGCCGCTCTTCATCTCGATCGTAATATCTACTTGGCATTTCTAATTTCCTCCTTGATTTACCCTTCGCTCGTTCCTTGCCCTAACGTGTCCTCATTACAGCGTTCAAGTTTCACGGGAGTGACAAGATTCTTCAGGATTAACATGTCATTTCCCGGATTCGACTTCGAGGATGAAGTTTGTCGTTTGAATTACAGTGTCCGGATTCAGGGAAATCGAAGTGATCCCTTTCTCCACCAGAAAGCGCGCGAACTCCGGATAATCGGAAGGTGCCTGGCCGCAAATTCCAATCTTTTTCCCGGCACGGTGCGCGGCGTCAATCGCCATCTCCACCATTTTCTCGACTGCGCCATTTCGCTCGTCAAAAAGATGCGCGACCATTTCGGAATCACGATCGAGACCGAGCGTCAACTGAGTCAAATCATTCGAACCGATGGAGTAGCCGTCAAAAATTCGTAGGAATTCGTCGGCAAACACTACGTTCGCCGGCAGCTCGCACATCGCATAGATCTCGAGCTCGTGTTCACCTTGTTTGACGCCAAACTCAGCCATCAACCCGATGACGCGCTCCGCTTCCTCGACCGTCCGGCAAAACGGAATCATCGCTTTGACATTGATCAGACCCATGTCTTCGCGCACGCGCTGCAACGCCAGACATTCCAAGTGAAATCCTTCGCGATAGCGCTCATCGTAGTAACGCGATGCGCCGCGAAAACCGAGCATCGGATTCTCCTCTGTCGGTTCAAACTCCTGTCCACCAATGAGCATCGCGTATTCATTCGACTTGAAATCAGACATGCGGACGATCACTGGATTCGGATAGAAAGCCGCGGCGATGCGAGCGATTCCTTCCGCGAGGCGGCGCACGAAAAACTCGCGCGGATCTTCTTCGCCGATGCGTCGCTCGATCTCGCGCACCACTTCTTTGTTTTGCAGATTTGGATAACGAACGAGCGCCATCGGATGAATGCCGATGTGGTTATTGATGATGAATTCAAGTCGGGCCAGTCCGACACCGTCGTTCGGCAGCGCAGAGAGCACGAAAGCGTGATCCGGATCGCCAACATTCATCATCACCTTAGTTCGCGGCCGGGTTTGGTTATCGACTACACGCTTCTCGACTGCAAAGTCGACCAAACCTTCGTAGATACTTCCACGCGCGCCCTCGGCGCAGCAGACCGTCACGTCCATTCCCGATTGCAACACGTGCGTAGCATTTCCAGTTCCGACGATGCACGGCAGTCCTAACTCGCGACTCACGATCGCGCTGTGACACGTGCGTCCACCACGGTCGGTCACGATCGCGGCAGCCTTTTTCATGATCGGTTCCCAGGCTGGGTCGGTCATTGAAGTCACAAGCACTGCGCCTTCTCTGAATTTCGTGAGGTGATCGGGATTGGCAAGCACGTGGACCTGGCCCTGGCCGATTCTTTCGCCGACCGCGATTCCTGTGGCGAGAGGTTCGTTATGCTCGCCCGTTAGTTTGTGGATCTCGATGTAGTTTTCGTGATTCGTGGCGTGAACTGTTTCAGGTCTCGCCTGAAGAATGAAGAGCTCACCGGTGTTGCCGTCTTTGGCCCATTCGAGATCCATCGGAGTCGGCCGCCCGGCCAGTTCGGAATAATGTTGTTCGATCATGCAGGCCCAGCGCGCGAGCTGCAGCACTTCATAATCGCTCAAACAAAACCTTTGGCGCTGAGCGTCGACAACATCGCGAGTGCGAGTTCCTTTGCCGTCGAGACCGTAAACCATCTTCACTTCCTTGGTCCCGAGACGTCGACTCACGATCGGGCGTGCTCCAGTCTCCAGTGTCGGCTTGAACACGATCCATTCATCAGGAGTCGCCATTCCCTGAACGATTGCTTCACCCAAACCCCACGCGCCGTTAATTACCACGACATCACGAAAACCCGATTCGGTATCAAGGGTAAACATCACACCCGAGCACGCCTGATCCGAACGCACCATGGGCTGCACGCCGATCGCAAGCGCCACGTCGAAGTGATCGAAGCCGCGAGCAGCGCGATATGAGATCGCGCGATCGGTCCAGAGTGAAGCGAAGCAGCGGTGACACGCATCGATGAGTCGCTCTTCGCCGCGAACGTTAAGAATGGTGTCTTGTTGTCCGGCGAATGATGCTTCCGGGAGATCTTCTGCGGTCGCAGACGACCGCACCGCGACTTCGCAATTGCGTCCGAGTCGATCTGACAGACGTTTATAAGCGCCGATGATTGCATCGTGTACTGACGGCGGCAGTGGAGTATCGAGCATCAGAGCGCGCGCTTCTTTTCCGGCTGCATGCAGTGCTTTCAAGTCTTCGTGATTTAGACCATCCATCAGCTCGCGCAGGCGCTTGCCAAGACCATCAGACTCAATCAGCAGGCGATAAGCGTCGCTCGTCGTCGCGAAACCGTCGACAGCACGCACGCCTCGTGGCGAGAGCGTATGAAATAGTTCGCCCAGACTCGCGCATTTGCCGCCGACGAGTTCCACGTCGCCGGCTCCAACTTCGTTCAAGTCGAGCACAAGAGGTGTCGAGTTTTTCCTCATTGATTGTTTCCCCCAGGGTTCTTGAAGTGTCAGACTGGCCGCTGCTAAGGACGATGCGCGCCGCACGGCGCGTGAATGAGTCTAATGATAAAACTTCTCTGTAGAAAATCTAAGTAGTTTTGTTTCTTTAAACGTGTTTTCGAGTAGAATCCAAAACCGTTAGCAGAAACTTTCTTGATGGGCCACTTTGCCCTCGGATATCGCTGGAGGTGAAATTGCGACTCAGATTCTTCACTGTTTAATCGCCGGACTTCTAACGTGGACCTTCGTCGTCTCTGCGCAGAAGCCGAACAAATTCGAGGACGCACAACAGCGCTCGGAAGATGCGGGCCGGATAATGAGCCTGCTCGCCGTTCTGCCTGATGCTGATTTACCGAAAGAAATAGCAGACAAGGCACAGGCGATCGCGGTGTTTCCGAAGGTTAAAAAAGAGACGATGCTGTTTGGATCGTTCTCGCAGGGTTATGGAGTTATCAGCGCGCGGACAGAAGCGGGTTGGACCATGCCGGCGTTCTATGAATTCTCCGGTGGCGGATACGGCAGTCCATTCGCGGGTGCTGAAATCAACGGCATCATGATGCTCTTCATGACGAAAGATGCCATCGGTTGGTTTGAAAAAGGCGGAGTGAAGCTGAGGGGTGATAAAAAAGCGATCGAAGGACCAGTCGGAACCATCAGTGATGAGCAGCGAAAAGAGCTGGACGGCGCGCACATTCTGGCGTATGCGTATTACAACGGCAGATTGAGCGGCAGAGCGTTTGGCAAGGGTTTCTGGAAAACTTTTATATTGAATCCCGATAACAAGATCAATACGCCGTTGTATGGCATCAAGGGCAGGGAGGTTTTGGCTGGCAAGAAGATTGAGAGCTCGGTAGAGATACCAGCGGCGATACCAAAGTTCAGAGAGGCGCTGGATAAGTATTACGGTGCGGCGAAAACGACGGCGTCAAATTAGATCCTGATTCTGAGAGTTCCGGCGTTGCTCGTTTGTCCGTGCGCTTTGATCCTCACGGTACACGTGCCGGCTGCGAGACTATCCGGCAATCGGAAAACTACCTGGACGAAGTCAGTGTCAGGTACGAGTCGCACGCTTTCTGCCGGCACGTCGTAGATCTGGTTGTTAGCGTCAACCAGATTCACTACCACCGCAGAAGGGCCTTCACCCTGGGCCAACTGAAGATTCCTCACAAAGACGATTACCCTCGTGTTTTGATCGCTTCCAAAATTGAGCGGGTCCGCGGCGTTGAAGACAGGGAACGGGTCTCTCAGAAGGAGCATGGAGTGTAGACTCGCGACCTGATCGACTGCGGGACCAGTTGAATCGAGTAGCAATTGCAGTAGTGGCGGCGTTGGTGTTGGCGTTGGCGTTGGAGTCGGCGTCGGCGTCGGAGTTGGCGTCGGCGTCGGAGTTGGCGT
>Ga0070694_100002711_pt1 | contig 10505 bp, 8 predicted proteins | sample KBSK1251metaG_FD_65470 | JGI IMG/M metagenome (GOLD analysis project Ga0070694, IMG submission 65470) | Corn, switchgrass and miscanthus rhizosphere microbial communities from Kellogg Biological Station, Michigan, USA - KBS K1-25-1 metaG | ecosystem: Host-associated > Plants > Roots >... | reverse complement strand
CCCCCCCCCTCCTCCGCCGGGCCGCGCGTCGACGAAGGAATCCACGATCAGGCGGCGCGGCGGCGTGATGAGGCGCAGGGCATCGACGGCGTTGCTCAGGAGATTGACGACGACTTGTTCCAGCCGATTGGCATCGCCGACGACGGCGGGGAGCTCGGGGTCGAGCCGGCCCTCGAGCGAGATCTCCTCGATCCCGAACCGGTAGGACACGAGGTCGATCGCGCTCCGCACCACGTCGTTGAGATTCACGGCCGCGGCGCGCTTTTCGCCGGCGCGGATGAAGCGCAACAGACCCCGGAGCAGCTTGGCGGCGCGCTGCGCCTGGCGCAGGATGCTTTGCATCTCGACCCGCTGCTCCGCGGGGAGCCTGGGGTCGGCGAGCCGGAGCTCGGCGTGGCTGGCAATCGCCATGAGCGGGTTGTTGACCTCGTGGGCGACGCCCCCGAGCAGCTCGCCGGCCGCGGCAAAGCGTCCCTGTTCCTCGGCGCGGTCGCGCAGCACGCTCGTCATCTGATTGAAGTGCGCGATGACGTGTCCCAACTCATCCTCGCGCGCGGCGGGAGGGGGCACTTGCGCCGACAGATCGCCTTCGGACACACGCAAGATGCCGCGCTCCAGGTCCATCAGCGGATTCCACACGCGACGTCGCACAATGAGCAGCACGAGGGGAAGCAGAATCGCGCCCGCGACGACGACCACCGACGCTAACGCAGACCCGATGCGCCCGGTCAACGCGAGCGTTACCGCTGCGCCGTAGGCAACAGCGGCAAGGACGACGCCGAGGATCAGGACGCGCAGACTCTTCATCACGAGACCCCTAGACGGATGGCACGGCTACGTCTAATCTGTCGTTTCCTCATACCGCGACAAACGTGCGTGCGTCCATTTTATCTGATCCTGACATTCGGGGCACTCGCGTGCTCGCGCGCGACCCCGGCCGGCAGGCAGCAGCCGGGCCCCGTGCCGTCTCCGGCCGCCAACCGCCAAGATACATCCCGCGCCGCCGCCGGACGCGTCCAGGCCGCCGAGCCGGCGCCAAAACCCTACAATCAGGTGATCACGTCCGCGGCCGTCACGGATTCAGGTGTCTTCATCGTTCACCGGATCAGCGAGAAACTCTACTACGAGATTCCCCCGGCGATGTTCGGCCGGGAGTTTCTGCTGGTGGCCGACCAGCGCGGTACGATGCGCGGCCTCCGCTACGCAGGTGAGGAAATCAGCAACCGCATCGTGGTCTGGGAGCGCATGGGGAACAAGGTGTTCCTGCGCATCGTCTCCTACGCGATGCGGGCCGATAGTACGCAGCCGGTCGCGCGGGCCGTGCGGCTCTCCAACATCGCGCCGATCATCATGAGCTTCGACGTCGCCGCGTGGCACACGCCGGACAGCAATGCCGTGATCGAAACGACCAAGCTGTTCACGACGGACGTCCAGGAGCTGAACGTGCGGCAATCGGGCGTGCGCGTGCGCCGCATGGACCCGACCCGCTCCGTCGTCGATCGGGCGCGCGCATTTCCGCGCAACGTCGAGGTGAGCGCGGTGCAGACGTTCGAGGTCGACTCGGTCCCCGGTGCGGCGGGGAGCCCACCGAACCGCTCGTTGAACTCGATCACGATGCTGATGAATTACTCGATGGTCCTGCTTCCCGATCATCCGATGCTGGCGCGCCTGTGCGATGATCGCGTGGGCTACTTCAATCTGTCGTTCGAGAACTACGACGATGATCGCGTCTCCCGCCCAACCCGGTGCTTCATCCAGCGCTATCGCCTGGAGCCGAAAGACCCGAACGCCGCCGTCTCCGATCCCGTCCAGCCCATTGTGTGGTACATCGATCCCGCGACGCCCGCCAAGTGGGTGCCGTGGTTGATCAAAGGCGTGGAGATGTGGGAGCCGGTCTTCCGCGCCGCCGGATTCAGCAACGCGATCACGGCCCGCGTGCCGGTGGCAAGCGACAGCGACTTCGATCTCGATGACGCGCGGTTCTCGACGATCCGCTGGCTCCCGTCCACGATCGAGAACGCCTACGGCCCGCGCCTCAGCGATCCCCGTTCGGGCGAGATCATGAACGCCAACATCGGGTTCTATCACAACATCTCGACCCTGGTGGAGGCGTGGTACTGGACCCAGGCCGGTGCGGCCGATTCTCGCGCTCGCCGCCTGCCGTTCCCCGACTCCCTGATGGGGCTGATGATCGCCTACGTCGCGACGCATGAAGTGGGGCATAGCCTCGGCCTGCGGCACAACATGATTGCGTCGACCTACTATCCCGTCGATTCGCTGCGCAGCAAGTCGTTCACGTGTCGTGCGCACGCGACGTCGCCGTCGATCATGGATTACGCGCGTTACAACTACGTGGCACAGCCGGGCGACAGCGCGTGCCTGATGCAGGGCATTGGACCGTACGACTATTTCGCAATCGACTGGGGGTACCGGCGCGTCCCCGGCGCCACGACGCCCGACGCCGAACGTCCGGTGCTCGATTCTCTGGCACGGATGCAGGACGCGAATCCGGTGCTGCGCTGGATCGGCGACGGCGAGCCCATCGATCCTCGCATCGTGACCGAAGCGCTCGGCGACGATCCGGTGAAAGCCGGTGAGTATGGCATCCGCAACATCAAGCGGCTCGTGCCAATGCTGATTCCCGCGACCACGCAGGACCGCCTGGACAATTACGAGCGGCTCGACGACATGTACGAGGAGCTCATCGCGCAGTGGGCCCGCGAGATGAACCACGTCGCGGTGGTGGTCGGTGGCGTCTATCAATTCACCAAGTACGCCGGCCAGGCGGGCACCGTCTATCAGCCCGTGCCGCGAGCCAGACAAGCCGCAGCGGTGCAGTTTCTGAATGACAATGTCTTTACGACCCCCACGTACTTCTTCGATGCCGAGATCCTGCGGCGCGTCGAGCCGACCGGCTTTGTGGATCGCGTGCGCGCGCGACAGACGGCGATCCTGAACACGCTGTTCAACGACTCGCGGTTGTCGCGGCTGGCAGAGCAGGGCGCCACCGTTCCAGCGGGCACCGCGTACACCATCACCGATCTGTTCGGCGACGTGCGTCGCGGGATCTTCTCCGAGGTGGGAAGCGGGGGGAGGGGGGGGGCCGTCCGGGTGGACGTCTACCGGCGCAATCTGCAGCGCGCATTCGTCGATCAGATGGACCGCCTGATCTCGACGCCGCTCGTCACACCGCCCCCACCGAACTTCACGCCGTTCCCGGGCTTCGTGCCACCGCCACCGCGGCCCGCCGACGCCCGCGCGCAGGCGCGACTCGAGCTCGTCGATCTGCAGAGCACGCTGCGCGCCGCGCAGGCGCGTGCGGGCGATCGCGCAACCCGCGCCCACATCGTTGATTTGCTGGCGCGGATCGACCAGATCCTGAATCCGAGATGATCTCGACCTCCACAACGCACAAACGCGTCCGCTTCCGCGACCACCGGCTGCTCCAGGTGCTCGCGGCCGCGTACGCGGTCGTCTGGGTCGTGACCTCGATTGCGCCGCTCGATCGTCATGACTGGTTTCTGGAAAACCTGCTCGTGTTTGCCGCCGTGGCGATCCTGATCGGCACGTATCGCGCGTTCCCGCTCTCCGAGCTGTCGTACGTGCTGATCGCGGTGTTTCTCACACTCCACGCCGTCGGCGCGCACTACACGTACTCTGAGGTTCCCTTCGGATTCTGGATCCAGCGGACGTTCGGATTCGCGCGAAACCCGTTCGATCGCATCGTGCATTTCTCATTTGGCTTGTTGATGGCGTATCCCATCCGGGAGGTCTTCCTGCGGGTCGCCAACGCGCGGGGCTTCTGGGCGTACTATCTGCCGCTCGACGTCACGCTCGCGTTCAGCGCGCTGTACGAGATCATGGAAATGGTCGTCGCAACCATGGTCGCGCCCGGCACCGGCGACGCCTGGCTCGGCACGCAGGGCGATGTGTGGGATCCGCAGAAGGACATGGGCCTCGCGGCCCTCGGAGCGTTGATCTGCATGTGCGTGACTGCGCTTGTACGAAAGACGCGCGCCCCGAGACCGATCTTACTCGCTGGGGAGAAGGCATGACACGTGGACTAATCGTCGCCGCGCTGGTTCTGCACGTCGGCACGTCGGCACGTCTGCACGCGCAGACGTTCGAGCAACGTCTTCTCGCGGTCCCCGACACCGCCAGCGTGCGCCAAATGTCCAAGGATCTGTCCGCCGTGCCGCACATGGCGGGCACGCCGGCGCAGGGGACGACGCGCGACTATGTGCTCGATCGGCTGAAATCGTGGGGCGTCGAGGCGTGGAGCAAGGAATACAGTATCTACATGCCTCAACCAGATACTGTGGCTGCCTGGGTGCTCATTGGCTCGAAGGCTGAACGGCTGTCATTAGCCGAGCCCGGCAAGGGTCCCCAGGTCCCGCCGTTCAACGGCTACACCGGCGACGGCAATGTGACGGCCGAGGTCGTCTACGTGAACTATGGCCTGATCGAGGACTACAAGACCCTCGATTCGCTAGGGCTAAGCGTGAGCGGCAAGATCGCGATCGCCCGCTACGGCCGCTCGTTCCGCGGCATCAAGGCGCGCGAAGCCCAGAAGCGCGGCGCCGTCGGATTGATCGTGTACTCCGACCCCCAGGAGGATGGCTACTTCCGAGGCGATGTGTATCCCAAGGGCCCCATGCGACCGGCCGGCGGGATTCAGCGCGGCAGCATGATGAACGCGAACGGCGATCCCACGACGCCGGCCTGGCCCTCCGTAGAAGGCGCGCGCCGGGTGCCGGAGGACTCGCTCGACATCCCACGCATTCCGATCATTCCGATGAGCTACGGCAACGCGCGCCGTTTCCTCGAGCCGCTCGCCGGGCCATCGGTGCCGCAGAGCTGGCAGGGCGGCCTGCCGTTCCGCTACCACGTCGGTCCCGGAGCCGTGCGTGCGCGGTTGCATGTGAAGACGGAGCGGGGCGAGCGCGCCTTTCACAAGATCTGGAACACGATCGGCATGATTCGCGGCGAGCGCTGGCCCGACGAATGGGTTGTCGTGGGCGCCCATCGCGATGCCTGGGGACCGGGCGCGCGCGATAACGTCAGCGGCACGGTCTCCGTGCTCGAAACGGCGCGAGCGTTCGCCGCACTGGCCAAGGACGGAATGAAACCCGGGCGCACACTCGTGTTCGCGACCTGGGACGCCGAGGAGTGGGGACTGATCGGCTCGACCGAGTGGGTCGAGGAGCTCGAGGATTCGCTCCGCGCGCATGTGGTCGCGTACATCAACGAAGACGGCACATTTTCCGGCCCAAACTTCAATGGCGCCGGCTCGCCCTCGCTGAAGCCCTTGTTCCGGAGCGTCGCCCGCGTCGTGGCCGATCCGGTTGGGCCGGGCACGGTCTACGACGTGTGGCTCAAGAGCAAGAACGGCGACACGACGGCGTTGACGTTCGGCAATCTCGGCGGCGGGTCTGATTTCGCCGGCTTCTATCACCATCTCGGCATTCCCTCGGGCGGCATCGGCTTCGACGGACCCGATGGGATCTATCACTCCACGTACGACTCGTACGACTGGATGAGCCGCTTCGGCGATCCCGGATACAAGGCGCACCGCGTCGGCGCGCAGCTCGTCGCGCTGATCATGGCCCGGCTCGCCAACGATCAGCTGCTGCCGCTCGACTACGCGTTCTTCGGAACGGAGATGAGCGGACTCGTGAGCCAGCTCGATTCCGGTATCACGAAAAAACAATGGGGCAGCACGGTCAGCACGCAGCCGCTGAAAGACGCGCTCGATCGCTTCACGGCGGTGGCGAAGGCGTTCGGGGCTGCACGCGACAGCGCGGCAGCGCGCGCGGCCGGTATCGATTCCGCGCGAGCGCAGCGCGTCAATCGCGCGTTGATGCAGGTCGAGCGCAGGCTGACCCGCCCTCAGGGACTCGTGAGCCGTCCGTGGTTTCGGAGCCTGCAGTTCGCTTCAGATCTGGACAATGGGTACGCCACGATGGCATTCCCATCCGTCAACGAGGCCATTCGCTACCGCGACGCGGCGACAGCCAATCAGGAGCTGGCCGACCTCGTGAGTCGCGTGGACCAGGCCCGTGCTGCGCTGGTGGAGGCTGCAGCAGCGTTGCGCTAGCGCGGCCGATTTCTTACCCTAGACAGGTGTTTGGTGCTTGGTGACAGGGACGCTATCCTAGCACCAATAACCTGACACCCATCACGCGAGCGAACTCATGACCGATAGCCGTACGCGCATCGTGATCTATTACGCGATCTGGGCGACGATCTGCGCCGCCGTCGCGGGTATCGCGATCGCGTTAATCCATACCCTGTTCTTCAGCTACCACCCCACTCGGCCCGCATTCATGCAGACGTTGTTCGGCGGCATCGTGACTGCGGTCGCGATCGCCGCGGGGCAGGGCGCCGTCGCCCTCGTGACAGGCGGCGTGCTCGCGCGCTTCGGCCGCACCCTGCAACTCACGGTCTTGCTGGGTCTGCTGATTGGGGTATTCGATTTCGTGATGTATTTCGTGCAGATGGCAGTACCGGCGACTGAGCTGGGCTGGATTCCGGATCTCATCATTCTCGTCCTCGCGACGGCACTCATCACCGCAGTAGGATCGCGCAACCCGGCACGGGTGGGAGCAGGGGCAGGGACCTGATTCGCTATGCCTGACGATCGTCTCGAGCAACTCGAACGACGCATTGCAGCACTGGAGAGACTGGTTCGACAGCTTGTTTCTCCCGGCGTGCCCCGGGAGCTGGTCGCTCCCACCGAGAGCAGTGAACCGGCGCTCTCGGAATCCCCACCCGACGCTCCTACATCACGGCGCGTCCTCCTTCGCCCCAAATTCGCAATCACCCCAGCGCCGCCCCCGCCCCCTCCCCCCGATCGCATCGTTGATTGGGAGCAGTGGTTTGGACAGCGCGGGCTGCTGGCGGTCGGTGTCGCAGCCCTGCTCATTGCCGCCGCATTCTTCCTGAAGTACGCATTCGATCGCGGCTGGATCCCACCGCTGGTGCGCTCAGTCGCTGCCGTGATCGCCGGCATCGGCGTCGCGGCGTGGGGGCACGGGCGGATCGGTCGCGGGATGCGCACGTATGGCGCCGCGATGATCGGGGCCGGCGGCGGTCTGATGTACCTGGGCCTCTGGGCAGCCGCCGGGCCCTACGCCTTGATGGAGCGCCGCCTCGGCATTCTCCTGCTCGCGGCAACGACGGTGGGTGTGACGCTGCTCGCGTTGCACCACGAGATCGAAGGACTCGCCATCTGGGCACTGGCCGGTGCCTACCTGGCGCCCATCATTCTGGCGACCACTCCCAACCCGCGCGCATTCCTTGGCTATCTCGAGGTGGTTGGCCTCGGGACGGCGATTCTCGCATACGCGATGAACTGGCGCGCGACGTTTAACCTGGCGTTGTTCGGGTATCTGGTGCTCGCCGCCTCGGGCGCCTCCGACGCGATCGCGACGCCGCTCGGATGCTGGCTGATCGCGGCCGGCACGCTCCTCGTGCTTCACGTCACGGCGCTCCGCAAGTGGCCGGAAGCCCGGCTCGGCATTGTGACGCTCGCGTGGATCATGCTCGGCGTGGGCCTCTGGCATGTGCGTGGACCTGTCGCGGGTCGTTGGCTGGCGCTTGCCGCTCCGGCGGCCATCTTCGGGTTACTGTGGTGGCAGCACTTCCGGTCCGACCCATTTCTCTCAAGACCGACCCGCACGCTCGATGAGATGTCCGATATCGCACTCGAGCAACTGTTGTTCGTCATGAACCCGGTTACGCTCTTGATCCTCGCCGGCGTCACGGACATTCCGCTCATCAACCGCTCGTACGAGGTGGTTCCAGCGACGCTCGCGGCGCTCTACGTCCCTACGGGGTGGTTCCGACGGAGCGCCGGCCAGCTCATTACGGGATTCGCGCTGACCGCGTTCGCCATGGCGTTCCCATGGTCATCCTTCGAGGTGACGATGGGATGGACGGCGTTGGCCGTCCTGGCGCTCGTGGCCGAGCGCGATGGGGGCCGCCCCGGCGGACGGTATGCCTCCGTCGCGCTTGCGACCGCTGCGTGGCTCTATCTGTTCACGGCGGCCCTGTTCGAGCGTGAGCTGGACCTTGCGCCGGTTTTCACCGATCGCTGGGCACTCGCACTGTACGTTTTCCTTGCCGGTAGCGCGCTCCTGGCGCTCGCGTGGAACCAGCGCGGTCGGTTGGGTCAGTGGATGTGGCTGTTGTGCGGGTCGGCGGTGTTGCTGGGAGGTTCGATCCAATTCCAGCGCTACTTCGGGCGCATGACGGCGCTGGCGGGAAACCTCGCGCTCAGCGTGTGGTGGCTGCTCTTTGCCGGGGCGCTCGTCTTCATCGGGTTCCGTTTGAATCAGAAAGCCGTGCGCTCGATCGGCCTCGGTGTCGCCGCCTTCGCCGGCCTCAAGATCGTGCTGATCGACCTGTCGAGCCTTCAGGCGCTCTACCGCGTGGGCTCATTCTTTGCCCTCGCGATCATCGCGCTGGCGGTGGCGTACGCCTACAACCAGAAGGCTAGAGCCTCGGCAGCGTAATCCCGCGCTGCGCCTGATACTTCCCCTTCTTGTCCTTGTAGGAAATCTCGCACTCATCCCCCTCATCGGCCGTAAAGAAGAGCACCTGCGCGATGCCTTCGTTGGCGTAGATCTTGGCGGGCAGGGGAGTGGTGTTCGAGATCTCGAGCGTCACGTATCCTTCCCACTCGGGCTCGAAGGGCGTGACGTTGACGATGATACCGCACCGCGCGTACGTGCTCTTGCCCAGGCAGATCGTCAGGACGTTGCGGGGAATCCGGAAGTACTCGACCGAAGTCGCGAGCGCGAAGGAATTAGGCGGCACGATGCACACGTCGCCCGAGAATTCGACGAATGATTTCGGGTCGAAATGCTTGGGATCGACGACCGCCGACAGCGCGTTGGTGAAGATCTTGAACTCCGGCGCGACGCGCATGTCGTAGCCGTAAGACGACACGCCGTAGGAGATCACGCCCTCGCGCACCTGCCGGTCGGCGAAAGGCTCGATCATCCCATGTTGCCTCGACATTGTGGTAATCCAGCGATCAGATTTGATTGACATGCCGGCGCAATGTAATGGGCCCTCCCCAACTTGACGAACGGCCCAGACTTAGTGAATTTTTTCACGAGCGCGATGCAGCCCTACATCCCGTTCCTCATGCTGCTTGGTTTGGCGATCGTCGCCGCCACGACGATGATCGTCGCATCGCATTATCTCGGACCGCGCCGCCCCACCGACGTGAAAGAACGGCCGTACGAGAGCGGCATGCCGCCGCTCGGCGACGCGCACGAGCGTTTCTCGGTGAAGTTCTACCTCGTCGCCGTGCTGTTCATTCTCTTTGATATCGAAACGGTCTTCCTGATTCCTTGGGCCGTGATCTTCATGGGGAATGGCACCATGACCACCGGCTTTCTGTTGGTAGAGATGCTGGTCTTTCTCGTGATCCTGTTCGTAGGCTACATCTACGTCTGGAAACGGGGGGCTTTTCAATGGGATTGAGCGTATGAAGCGGGTCGGTGAGGTGAAGAGCTCGAACTATCTGCTGACCAAGTTCCAGGACCTGGTGGACTGGGCGGTCAACTCGTCGCGCGCCAATTCGCTCTGGCCCATGCCGTTCGGGACCGCGTGCTGCGCCATCGAGTTCATGGCGACCGCCGCCAGCCGCTTCGACTTCGCGCGCTTCGGCATGGAGCGGCAGGCGTTTTCGCCGCGCCAGGCCGACGTACTGATCTGTGCCGGGCGGCTGCCGTTCAAGCTCGCCCCCGTCATCCGCCGGATCTACGATCAGATGCCGCAGCCCAAGTGGGTCATCTCGATGGGCGCCTGCGCGTCGACCGGCGGCATTTTCGACAACTACGCGATGGTGCAGGGGATCGACACGATCGTGCCGGTCGACGTGTATGTCCCCGGCTGCCCGCCGCGGCCCGAAGGCCTGCTGTACGGCATTCTCCTGCTCCACAAGAAGATCAAGGGGGAGTCGCTGTTCGATGCCGTGAAGCGGCGTGAGGAGCAGCCGCTCGACGACAAAGGCCTGCGCCTGCCGCCCGAGACCATCGACGAAATCTCCGAGCCGTTCGGGAACTCCGTCCACCAGTTCCGGTCTTCGTGATTCCCGGCGCCGTGCGAGAAGCCGTGGCGCGCGACGGCGAGCGGATCGTCTACGTCGCGCGCGACCGCTTGCTCGAGGCGATGACCTGGTTGAAGGAGACGCCGGGGCAGGCGTTCAATTACCTGGTGGACGTGACCGCCGTGGAGTTTCGCGATCGCGAACGCCCGATCGAAGTCGTGTACTTCCTGCGCTCGCTCGAGCGCCGCGCCGACGTCCGCATCAAGGTCGAGCTGAACGCGGCCGACGAGCTGGTCGTCGACTCCGTCTGCAACCTGTGGCACGGCGCCGATTGGTTGGAGCGCGAAGTCTACGACATGTTCGGCATCACGTTCCGCGGCCATCCCGATTTGCGGCGCATTCTGATGTGGGAGACCTACGCCGAGGGCTACCCGTTGCGGAA
>Ga0070694_100002708_pt1 | contig 10507 bp, 13 predicted proteins | sample KBSK1251metaG_FD_65470 | JGI IMG/M metagenome (GOLD analysis project Ga0070694, IMG submission 65470) | Corn, switchgrass and miscanthus rhizosphere microbial communities from Kellogg Biological Station, Michigan, USA - KBS K1-25-1 metaG | ecosystem: Host-associated > Plants > Roots >... | reverse complement strand
GGCCGCACCTGGTGCGCGAAGAGATACTCGAGCAGCGGCCGGCTCTCCTCCTCGGTCCACCCCTTGAAGTGCGCGGTGTGCCCGTGGTTGACGTAGAGCGCCTTCCGCCCGGTCTCCGGATGCGTCCGCACCGCAGGATGCTCGCTGGCCAGCACCTTCATCTCGACGCCCGCCGCCCGCAGCCGGTCCTCGCGCGTCTTCGACGCGTCCGCCTTGGTCGAGGTGTTGACCGCCACCAGCCCGTCGAGCGTCCGCCGCAGCCCCTCCGACAGGGTCTCGTACGCCTGGTACTGGTTGGCGAAGATGGTGTCGCCCCCGTAGGGCGGCAGCTCCACCGCGTAGAGCATGCTGGCCATCGGCGGCTCCCCGAGATAGGTCGTGTCGGTGTGCCACACCCCGCCGAAGTTGATCTTCTCGTCGGCCAGCTTGAGCACCGGGGTGATCAGCGGGCACTCCGGCAGGCCCTTGAGCTGCGGATACTCCATCGGCTGCCCGAAGCGCCCCGCGAACGCGAGCTGCTCGTGCGGCGTGAGCTTCTGGTCGCGGAAGAACACGACCAGGTGGTCGAGGAGGGCCCGGCGGATCTCTCCGATCACCGCGTCGTCGAGGGGCGCGGCCACGTTGACCCCCCGGATCTCGGCCCCCAGCGACCCGCTCACCGGCACCACCTCGATGTGACGATACGTCCGAGCCTCGTTGCGCGGCATGGTCTCTCCCTCTGCGTGAAATGGCCTACAGCGATCCGAAGTGCTCGCTCATCCGCCGCCGCATCGCGGCGTCCGGCAGCGGCCCCGCCATCGCCCCCAGGTTGTCGGCCACGTGCCGGGGATTCCGGGTGCCCGGGATCACGCACGTCACCGCCGGGTGCCCCAGGATCCACTTGAGGAAGTACTGCGCCCAGCTCGCGCAGCCCGCCTCCCGGGCCCACTCGGGCACCGCCCGGCCCTTCACCCGCGCGAACATCGCGCCCTCCGCGAACGGCCGGTTCACGATCACCGCGACGCGCGCCTCCGCGCAGGCCCCGAGCAGGCGTGCCTCCGCCTCCGGCTCGGCGAGCGAGTAATTCACCTGCACGAAGTCGACGTCGCCCCGGCGCACGAGCCGCCCGAGCTCCGCGTGTCCGCCCGCGTGGTAGTGGGTGACGCCCACGTAGCGCACCCGCCCGGCCCCTCGCCACTCCGCGAGCGTCGCCAGGTGCGTCTGCACGTCCACCAGGTTGTGCACCTGCATCAGGTCGAGCCGCTCGACGCGCAGCTTGCGCATCGAGTCCTCCATCTGGCGGATACCGGCCTGCTTGCCGCTCGTCCACACCTTGGTGGCGACGAAGAGCCGCGACTGCACGCCGAGCTCCGCGGCGAGCTGCCCGGTCACCGCCTCCGAGCTGCCGTACATCGGCGAGCTGTCGATCACGCGCCCGCCCCCGTCCACGAACACCCGCAGCGTCTCGCGGGCCTGCCCGAGCTCCCGCGCGTCGCCCGCCACGTCGAACACCTGCCACGTCCCGAGCCCGACCGCGGGCAGCGTCTCGCCCGACCGGGGAATGGGCCGCGCGAGCGCGCCCTGACCACGGGCCGGCGTCCCCATCAGCAGCGTGCCCAGGGCGGCCGCGCCCAGCCGGAGGACCGCCCGCCGCGAGGGCCGCGATCGCACACTCACGCGCTCCGCTCGGCGAGGCCGGCGATCATCGCCGCGACCGCGTCGGCGTGGGTGGTGGTCAGCGCGTGGTTGGCCCCCTCGACCCGCTCGAGGCGGGCGCCGGGCACGTGCGTGGCGATGGCCCGCACGATCTTCACCATGGTCTGCGGGCTGCGCGCGCCGTAGGCCACCAGCGTCGGCATCGCGAGGCGGCGGAGCGCGTCGACCGGGTAGGCGTCGCGGAAGGTGGCGGTCACGTCGTCGATGTTGTTGCTGGTGTAGCTGATCAGGTACTCGCGCGTCGAAGCCGGCATCCCGTCGAAGGCGCCGGTGCCGAACCAGTAGTCGATCATCTTGCGCACCGCCAGCCGATCGCCCGCCTCGAACGCGGCGCGGTAGTCGTCGAAGAGGGCCCGCGCGGAAGCGAAGGCCTCCCGCTCGCCCACCGCGGCGAGCACCGGCACCGCGACCGGCTCGAAGAGCGCGAGCGCGCCCGGCTTCACCGTGCCGCGCAGCGCGAGCAGCAGGGCCACCGCCCCGCCATAGGAATGCCCGGCCAGCACCGCGGGCGGCTCCGTGCCCCCGAGGAGCGCCTCGATCAGCCGCGCCGCGTGCCCGCTGTCGCTCGGCAGGCCCGCGGGCGGGCGCGTGCTCGCCCCGTAGCCGGGTAGGTTCGGCGCGATCACCCGGAAGCGCGGCGCGAGCTGCTGGGCCACCGGCTGCCACGCCCGCGAGCTCCCCGGCGAGCCGTGGATGAGCACCACGATCGGCCCGCGCCCGACGTCCTCGTAGGCCACCGAGTCGCGATCGCCCACGCTGAGTGTCGGCATCGGCGCGCTCTACCGCGCCCGGCGCGAGGCCGCGGCCACGATGCGGTCCTCGAGACCCCGGCCCGGCGTGCCCGGGTAGGCGGCCGCGTACTCCACCGAATCGAAGCCGGCTGCGGCCAGCCCGGCCGCCAGCTCGTCGCGCGTCCAGCACTGCATCACGAAGTCGTGGGTGGCAATCCGCTCGCCCGACGGCGTCGCGAGGGCGTGGCGCTCGGACACGAGGAGCCGGCGCGCGGCCGGATCGAGGCGCGTGACGCTCCGGAACACCAGGGCCCCGCGCGGTGTGGCGACGCGCTTGTCGGTCACGGGGTCGGCCGTCTTCCGGGCCGCGGTGAGGTCCCAATCGCGCACGTCGAGCAGCACCACCCCACCCGGGCGCAGGACCCGGGCGAAGCCGTCGAGCACTGCCGCGCGGTCGCGGGCGCCGATCACGTCGTTGAGGACGCCGCGACAGACGACCGAATCGTAGAGCTGCCCGGCCGGCAGGGCCAGGAGATCGGCCTCCACGAGCGCGATCGGCAAGCCGGCCTCCCGCGCCCGTGCCGCGGCCTCGGCCAGGAGCTCGGGCGAGCGGTCCACGCCGGTGACCGTGAAGCCGAGGCGTGCGAGCTCGACCGCGTGACGACCTGTGCCGCAGCCGGCGTCGAGCACCGCGGCGGGCGGGCGGACGCCGCGCCGCGCGAGCCACGCGGTCATGCCCGCGCACTCCTCGGCCACCGGCCGCGCGACCAGCAGGTCGTACGCCCACGCGAACTCGTGGTAGAAGGGCCGCGCTGCGAGCGCGCCGACCGTCATCGCCCGGGCGCCCCCAGGAAGGCGAAGCGATGCCGCGAATCCCAGGTGTCGTCGAACCCCTCGAGCCCCAGCTCGCGGCGGCCGGCGTTGCTCCAGAGGCACAGCACGTCGCGGCGGCCGAAGTAGCCGAACCACGGATCGTGCAGGAAGATCACCGGGTGCTCCTGCTGCACTGTCGGGTGCGCGATCCCGAAGTGGAGCGCGTCCTCGTAGGACGGCCGCTCGAGCCCGAGCCCCGCCGCCGCGGCCAGCGCCTCCGCCGCGTTCACGTCGCGATCGAACCCGATCAGGACGATGTCGCGCTCGCCCGGCTCGCCCGCCGGGCCCCGCCGCCGGACCGGAAAGTTCTCCGAGGTGATGCACGAGTGGGCGTAACCGTAGCCGCCCGCCTCGACGAGCTGCTCCGTCGAGCGGGCGTCCCCACGCGCGACCCGGTACCGGATCATCTGCACGTCAGCCCACCTCGAGCGCGAGATCGAACGCGGCCGCGTAGCCTCCACTCGAGGGCGCGGCCGCCAGGATGAGCTGGCCGCCGGTCCCGCGGTAGATGCCGTCGCGCTCGTTCCGCATCCGGCGCGCCGCCGCCGCGTAGGGGGGCCGCGCGTGCACCTGGTCGGTGAGCGCGTCGTCGAAGAAGAGCTGCGACGTGAACTCGTGCGCGCGCCCCCGCCCCGCGTCGGTGCGCACCTTGAAGTGGACGTGCACCGCGCGCCCCGGGTACGCGCCCGGGTAGATCGTGGTGAAGGCCACGCGCCCGTCGCCGCCGGTGGTCTGGTAGCCGCGCAGGAACTTCCGGCCGACCGTGCTCCCGCCCCGGTCCGTCACGTCCGAGTAGAGGCCGGCGGCGTCGCAGTGCCACACGTCCACCATCGCCCCCGGCAGCGGCGCGCACGCCCCCGCGGCCAGCCGCGAGACCCGCAGGGTGAGGTGGAGCGGCACCCCGGGACGGAGCGTGCCGTCGGCGGGATCGGAGCGGATGTCGGAGCGGCCGAGCTTGACGTCGACGAAGTAGGGCCCCTCGGTCAGCGCGGGCCGCACGACGCAGGCGTCCGGGACGGCGGCGGACGCCGGACGCCCCGCGCCCAGCGCGGCAACCCCGCCCGCGCCCAGGAGCGCGAGGGCCTCCCGCCGCGTCAGCACCCGGCCGATCGTCCCGTCGTCGCTCCCCATGGCCGGCGTCTAGCATACCTTGACGCCGGCGACGGCGCGGAGGCAGTATCGCGCCGATGACCACCGCGCCCGCGGCGGCGCCACCGATCATTCACGGGCTCGACCACGTGGTCGTCGCGGTGCGGGATCTCGACGCCGCGGTGGCCGCCTACCGGGCCCTGCTCGGACGCGCGCCGGCCTGGCGCGCCGAGGCGCACGGCGGCGGCGCCACGGTGGTGACGTTCGCCCTCGCCAACGTCGCGGTGGAGCTGATGGCCCCGTCCGGAACCGGCGCGACCGCCGAGCGCCTCACCGCCGTGCTCGACGCGCAGGGCGAGGGCCTGGCGAGCCTCGCGTTCGCGACCGCCGACATCGAGCGCGCCCACCGTCGCCTGGCGCGCCTGGCCCTGGGCCCCGAGCCGATCAGCGACGGCGCGAGCATCGACGCCGAGACCGGTGATTGCCGCCCGTGGCGCCGCACGCGCGCGGCCACCGGCGCCACCCACGGTGTCCGCCTCTTCTTCCTGCAGCAGGCGCCGCTGCCGTCCTCGCGCCTGCTCGCGCCGGAGCCGGCCGCGGTGAGCGGGCTCGACCACGTGGTGATCCGCACGCCCGATCCGGAGCGCGCCACCGCGCTCTACGGCGCGCGCCTCGCGCTCGACATGCGCCTCGACCGCTCGAATCCCGCGTGGGGCACGCGGCTGCTCTTCTTCCGCTGCGGCGACCTCATCGTCGAGCTGGCCCATGATCTGAAGGCCGGGGTCGGCGACGGGCCGGACCGGCTCTGGGGCCTCTCGTGGCGCGTGCCCGACGCGGAGGCGGCGCGGGCGCGCGTGCTGGCCGCCGGACTCGACGTCTCGGAGGTGCGCCCCGGCCGCAAGCCGGGCACCCGCGTGCTCACGCTGCGCGACGGCACCGGCGGGGTACCCACGCTGCTGCTCGAGCGGGGCGCGGCGCGGGACGAGGGCTAGGCGGGCCGGGCCGCGCGCCGCCCGGTCGCGCTCACTTCACCCGCTCGAGCCGGGCCGATCCCTTCCGGTCGGCGCGCATGAACGTGAGCACGTCCTTGCCTCCTTCCGTGGAGAGCGTCACCGTGCCCTCCGAGCTGGAGTTCCAGTAGGTGCCCTTGCCCGCGGTCACCGCGACCTTGCCCGCGGTCCTGGCCCCGCTCGCGGCGACGCCCTCGTAGCTGCCGTCGGGCTTGATGCGGATCGCGGCCGGCGAGGTGCCGCCCACCGCGCGCCAGTCGCCGGCGAGGCTCTTCACGTCGGCGATGGGCCGGTCGGGCCCGGCGAGCGCGGGGCCCGCGAGGCCGGCCAGCAGGAGCGACAGCACGACCATGGCTCGCATCATCGGTCTCCTCCAGGCCCCCCGAAGCGCGAGCACGAGGCCCGCGCCCCACAGGAGGCTGTTGCCCACCGCGGCGGCCTCGAAGCCGCGCAGCCGCTCGCGGTCGAGCCGGCGCACCGCCCACACCCCGGGGAACTCGAGCACGTCGACTGTTGCCGAGAGCGCCCGGTGGACGGGGCCGGGCGGCTCCGGCCGGTCGAGCGGGCCCTGCGAGATGAACGTGAGGACCCCGAGCCCGAGCGTCACCAGCAGATGCGCGGCGGCCAGCAGGCCGATCGAGACCAGCGTGCGCACGATCAGCGCGAGAGGAGCACGAGCGCGAGGGCCACCGCCCCGGGCAGCGCCTGCACCCACAGGATCTTGCGGCTCGCGGTCAGCGCGCCGAACACGCCCGCCACCACCACGCACCCGAGGAAGAACACCTTGACCCCGAAGCCCACCGCCCCGAGCGTGAGCCCCCACCCCAGCCCCGCGGCCAGGAAGCCGTTGTAGAGGCCCTGGTTGGCCGCGAGCGCCCTCGACGCGGTCGCGAACTCCGGGGTGAGGTCGAACGTGCGCCAGCCCTTGGGCGTGTTCCAGAGAAACATCTCGAGGATCAGGAAGTAGAGGTGCACGAGCGCGATCAGCGCCACCACCACGTTCGCGAGGATCATCGACGTCACCTCGTCACCGGTCGAGCGGGACGATCACCACGCCCTCCGCCTGCAGCGAGGCCGGTCGGTTCCGCTCGCCGAAGCAGATCAGGCGCAGCTCCTCGAGGCCGCGCCGCCACACGCGATCGGCCCGCCACGAGGCCTCCTCGGCGAACTCCACGATCGACGCGGGCGACCCGTTCGCCCGCTCGATCACCCTCTGCACGCTCGCGCAGGTGGGGTAGCGGCCGCTGCCGTCCGGGCTCGGCACGCCATCGGGCCGCTCGAAGGTGACGCGCAGGCGCCGGCCGGGCTCGACGCCGGACACCTCGATGCCGTAGATGTGATCGTGCGATTCCTCCGGCGCCACGTACACGTAGTTGCCCACCCGCTGCGAGCGCGGATACCGGGCCTCCAGCGTCGCCACGCCGCTCCGTAGCCCGAGCCCCGCGAACGTGAGCGGCCCTTCCTGCGCGAGAGCCGGCGTGGCCACCGCGAGCAGCAGCGGCACGAGCCACGCGGCCAGCCGCCCGCGCCGGCCGCCGCGCTCCACCACGAACGGCGCGTCGAGGTCGTGGTTGTCGACGACGATACTGGCACACTCCCAGGGGGCGCACTCGCGAAAGTAGAGGCGCTGGCCGCCGAGGTATCGCCCGGTGGCGGGGGCCTCCAGTTCCGCCGGCGCCGGCGCGCCGCGCAGCCGGTGATTCCGAATCCACGCGACGCGGAGGAAGACCGAGAGGTCCCACGTGGCCCGCAGCTCGGGCCGGTGCAGGAACATGCCGTCGAGCAGCAGGATCGACCCGGGCGCGGCGCGCTCCTCGGGCGCGTCCACCGCGACGTCGGCGTCCACGTCGAAGATCGCCCGCCGGAACCGGCCGGTCCCACCGGGCCCCAGGGGGTCGAGCAGCAGCCGATGGAGCGCGGCGTAGTCGTAGGAGTCGCGATAGAAGCCCTCCGGCGAGTAGCGGCCGAGGCGGTAGCGCACCCGCTTCGGATGGTGGAAGGCGTCGACGCTGGCGCGGATGACCGGCCGCCCGCTCGACGCCAGCCGGTCGCGGAGCTCGTCGGCGATCGTGGTCTTCCCCGCGCCGTCGACGCCGTCGATGCCAACGCGCACCGTGCCCGTCGCGGGCAGCGCGAGCACGGCCTCGGCCACGCGATCGAGCACCGCGCGGCGGGCCGGCGTCACGCCGGCTCCAGCGCCCAGAAGGGGCCGGTGAGACCGTGTCGCGCGAAAGTGGCCGCCACCTGGGCCGCCTCCGGGCGCTCCCAGCCGGCGTCGAGGCGCGTCGCGTACCAGTCCCGGCCCAGGTCGTGAACGGCCTGCGGGCTCAGCACCGCGCCGCGGGCGTGGCCTTTCGCGTCGAGCCAGCCGCGCAGCTCGCCTTCCGACCGGAAGGCGGCGATGTTGCGTCAGGTGTGGCCGATGTCGTCCCAGAAGCGCCGCGCGGGCACCAGGAAGTGGACGATCCCGTCGCCCCGGACGCGGCCGCCGCGGGCCTCGAAGTCGAGCGGCTCGCCGGTGGCCGGTGAATGCGTGGCCAGCACGCCGTCGCCCAGGAGCGCGAGCAGCGCGAGGCCGTCCCACACGCAGTTGGCGAACCATCGCCGCGTCTCCACCGTGACCCGGAAGTCGGTCTCGATCCCCGAGAAGGGATGCGCCATCCAGATCGACTCCGTCCCCGGCACGAGCACGAGGTAGTGCAGGTCGGCGAGGCGCTGGAGCGCGGCGGCGACGTCCTTCCGCGGCGCGCCCAGGTCGGCGGCGACACGGGCCACCGAAGGCGCGACGGCCTCGTCGCGGAGCGACGCGTAGACCGCGGCCCGGACCCGGCGCTCGAAGGCGTTCACGCCCGCCTCAGCGCCCGGCGCCCGCGGTCTCGATCGCCCCCCATCGATCGAGCGCGCGGCGGCCCGCGTGGATGAGCGCCACGTACCCGTAGCCGAAGAGCAGCACCACGAGAGCGTAGAGGACGAGGGTGTCGGCCAGGGGCGCCGTGCTCCCGGTCCACCACCGCATCACGAGCAGGTAGAGCAGGAACGGGGGCAGGAACAGCAGCGGCACCTTCCACGAGATCGACCGGTAGCGCGCGATCGGCTCGTTCCGCAGCCACCAGAAGACGGCGGCGGCGAACGGGACGTACGCGGGCCCGGCCACGAGGCCCGACACGTAGAAGGGGATCGCGACGCGGTCGAGCAGGGTGAGCGCCGGCTCGTCGCGGTAGGCCAGGTAGGCGAGCACCGGCGCGAGAATGGGCAGGGCGCCGGCCCACCGGTAGTAGGTGACCTCCGCGATCCTCCGACTCATCCGAGCCACCGCATTCCCACTTCTACCACACACCGCCGCCGGGCCCGTCACTCGCGGAAGCCCCCTGCGCCCCGGCGGCGGGCGAACGCCACGCCGAGCCCGAGCGCGCCGAGCGCGCCGCTGGCGACGCACAGCAGGTGCAGCGATCCGACCGAGACCGTCCCCAGCAGCGCGTTGGCCCCCGAGAAGGGGGCGAGCGGCAACACGTCGGCGTGCATGATGCTGTCGAGGAAGACGTGGCTGTAGGTCCCCACGAAGGCCCCGACGATCGCGGCGGGCCACGCGATGCGGTCCGGGCCGCGCAGCCAGACCAGGAAGCGTGACTCCGGGTCTGGTCTCCAGCGCCCCAGCAGGTGCTGGCAGATCGGGCGTCCGACCGCCGCCGAGATCGCCGCCACGAGCGTCGCGCCGACGTAGGTGTGAGCGAATCCGTGCAGGAGCACGTCGCCCCGGACGAGATGCGCGAGCGGCTCGAGGTCGATGGCGACCTGGCTGAAGCCGAAGACCATCAGGCTCAGGTGGCGGCCGAGCACCGCCTTGGCCGCGAGCCCGGGTCCCATGTGGAACGGCGTGACCGGCACGGGAGGCTACCCGGCCCTCATCGGGGGGTAGACGACCTCGAACCGCTCGCACACCACCGGCATCTGGAGATCCGGCTGCCGCCCGATGCGCGCGCACTCCCGGGAGAAGAATCGCCAGTGGGCGTCGCGCCAGTAGCGCAGCGTCCCGTCGCCCTCGCCCTCGGTCGCGGCGAACCCCTCGTCGACGCGGTCGAACGGGACGATCTCGACGTGCGTGGTCTCGATCACGCACAGCGGGGTGCCGCCCCAGTCGGTTACCACGCTGAGGGCGCCGATCGCGGGCAGCGGCTTGCCGGTCGCCTCGTTGGTCCACCAGAGACCGGCGGTGGCCCGCTTCCGACCCGACAGGACCAGAGCGCCGAGAGCGTCCGCGCTCGGCTCGTTGTCGTCGAAGTGGAACGCCTCGTGGAGCCGGGCGGAGGCGCCGGAGGGGACCGACGCCTGGAACGCGTCCCAGAACCGCCGGACGCCCTCGGGAATCTCCATCACACGGGCATCACACGGGCGGTCCGGGTCACTCCCGGCCGGGGGTGTCGTCGACCGCGGCGCGCAGGGCGGCCCGCGCCAGGATCCGCGTGGAGTCGAGGGTGGGAAGCGACGAATCGGCCTCGCCGATCAGCAGCGGGAACTCCGTGCAGCCGAGGATCGCCGCATCGCAGCCGCGGGATCGGGCTTCGTCGATGACGTGGGAGAAGTAGGCCCGGGTCGAGGGCTCGAACCGGCCGTACACGAGCTCGTCCAGGGTCAAGGTGTTGATGCGCTCCCGCGTCCCGGCGTCCGGGATCTCGTGGGCGAGCCCCCGCGCACCCAGCTTGGCCGGGTACACTGGCCCCTCCATGAGGTAGCGCGTGCCCAGCACCAGGAGGCGCCGGTATCCGCGCCCGGCCGCGGCGGTCGCCACCTCCTCGGCGATGTGCAGCCAGGGCAGCGGCGACCGGGCGCGCACGAGATCGAGGCCCTGGTGCACGGTGTTGTCGGGGCAGATCAGCAGCTCCGCGCCGGCCCGCCGCAGCTTCTCGGCCGACGAGAGGAGCATCGCGCCGACCTCCTCCCACTTCCCGGCCTCGATGTGGCGCATGTACTCGGCGAGCGGATACGTGTGCAGCGTGACCTCGGGATGGCCGTGGCGCCCGAGCCGCGCGGCGCCCTCCACGCAGAGGGTCCGATAGCAGAGCGCGGCGCCCTCCGCGCTGACCCCCACGAGGCCGATGTGCTTCGTCAGAT
>Ga0070694_100002706_pt1 | contig 10511 bp, 9 predicted proteins | sample KBSK1251metaG_FD_65470 | JGI IMG/M metagenome (GOLD analysis project Ga0070694, IMG submission 65470) | Corn, switchgrass and miscanthus rhizosphere microbial communities from Kellogg Biological Station, Michigan, USA - KBS K1-25-1 metaG | ecosystem: Host-associated > Plants > Roots >... | reverse complement strand
TATCGTGGACGCCGTAAGTGCCGCGCACTTCCTTGACATCAGCCAGCTTTGCAATTTCGGTAATAATTTTTTCTTCAGAGCCAAGAGTACAGTTTACGAGGATGTATGCGGTTGGCATATGGCTGGATGAAGTTAAAGTTGGTATTTAGTCTTTGCTGCCAATGAAATAGATGGGTATCAGTTGGTTCAGATGGATTCGCTAAGCGGTATCGTATCTGTCGGTCTCGTTGAAACTGACGGTGTGAACTCGCAGAATTGCGCCCCGATAAGGTGACTGTTTCATTGCTTGTAATCCGTTGAGTATCTATCCTTACGCTAGCTAAGGTAATCTTTGTTATCCCGTATTATCGGGATTAGGCGATCTTCGATAATTCTCGCAGGGTCGCATCCAAGCTGAAACGACATCAAGATAAACACTTCAGCCTTGGGATCAAAACTTGCAGGTATCGCTGCAGAATATAACTTTTCAAAGGTGCCGATATGGTATCTCAGTTTTCCAGCTATTGCGAGCACTTTATGGTAAAGCTGCGCTTGCATGACTAACGGTGCTAATCTTTCTTCAATCTGTGCATCGGTCATAGTATTCTGAGCATCGTTAGCATACTTTGCAGCGAGAAGTTTGCCCTCCCCTGTAGCTATGCCAATGAACCGAATGTGATTGTCGATATTAAATACCTGATCGCAGAAGCTTTGAAAAAACGTATCTTTCATTCTAGTCCAGCCGGCTGCAAAATGTCTTTTTAATGTATTAATGTGTTTACGATAATTTTTTGGAGAACCAGCCTTGCGCTGCTAAAAATAAAGAAAATCACGTCTTAATTACCCAGAATACGAGAGATGAGGCTCGGAAAGTATCCAGGTCCACATATGCTCAAAGTGTTTCAACATACTACAGACTTTGTCGTAACATTGCATTTGCATGTACGACAAGAATGACGAAAAGAAACCATACCCGAGATCCTGCGATCGTATTGGGTAAATTGCATGCTAGGATTTCTAGCGTTGCGAATAGCATTTCCGGCGTGCTCAAGAACCTTCAGGGAAAGTATAGCTCGGCTGGCACTGCAGAGGCCAAAAGGCCTATCATCCCGCTATTTTACGGGTATTTGAGATCCAAACAGCGGCACTCTAGTTTTTATCCGGGGAGTTGGAAAGAGCACTGGGATTGGAATCCGTACGTGATCGTATTGCTGCTATCCGGGAGCAGAAGGACACCACGATGCGAATCAAGATGTTGCGAGAGCTTAACGAATCTCTTCCAATGGAACAGCGGATAGAGTTTCCCACACTCATAACTAATGCCTATATACGAACTGCATTGGACAAAATCGAAGCCAAACTAAGGTGAGGATTCAAAATTAGTTCATGTCGTATAATGGTAATGCTTAAGACATTCAACAAAGTATGAAATGTGTGGCCATAGTTGTTAGCTGCGCCGGCGATACAAGCCTCGCGACTAGGTTAGTGGAGCATCTTGCCAAGTTCCCCTTGGAGGTCAAGGTCGAAACCGATGAAATAATTGTATCAGGCATCAGTCTCGACCGTTTGAGGCACACTCTTCAAGATTTCTTGTCTGCTAACAATGATCTTTCGGGCCACACGCTGACCGAGTTCGAGGACATTTTCACAATAGGCATCATGCGAAGCATCGACGACCTACTGATTCGATGCGAAACCTGTGGCTATATCGCACATCATGAGGATGAGATGATGATTCACAAGCGAATTCATGCGCTAGTTAAGTTGCTATAGAATCCGCATTTCAGAGGTCCGAAGGTATTGTAATCGGAGGATAAAGTTAAGCGAATCATATTGATTCCACAAACATACATGAAACAGCACTTCCAGAGCCGTCCATTTTTAGATGAGTATCTATTCTTTGCTACTTCTTTGTGATCGTGCGCCGGTCTGGTTGGATATAGTGCTCAAGTAGCCTCTTGTCATAGCACTGGCTGCAGAGCATGCCATTTAGGTTCCACTGAGGCATCGGGCGGTACTTGAAAGAAGTTAGGGCCGATCCACAGAGCGCACACTTTGTCTCGTTCTCCAAATCGTTCTTCCTGATAGTAGCATCTGGGTGAATTAAAGTTACTGCAAGTCCTTGCCAGTATAGATTGCATGAGTCGTGCAGAATGGGCAGATTAAGGAAAACGAAGCGCTAGCGTCAATTTCCGGCGATATTTCCTGACGTCCTGTATCAACAGAAGGGACAAGAAATCGCCTTGAACATCCCCTGCATGCGACTGTTTTTTGACCCACACGATATCCAAGTTCATCGTGCATATAGGCGTTCGAGCTAAAAGGAATTAATAGGGGCAGACGATTAGCCGATAATGGTCATGGCAAGACCAGGCATAATCGCGTTTCCTGTCATACTAGTTCTGGGCGGAATCACGGGCTATTTGACGTACGATTGGTTTACCCAAGCCACTCCTGACCCGGGGATTGTGGAATCGCCATACTGGAAGCCGCTATCGGCTTCTCCTGCAAATCAAACAGAAACCGGAGGAAACAAGACTGTGGATGAGAGCAAGTTCACCAAAGTCGTGACAATTAACATCCTTGAAGGAGCTTTAACCCAAGGTAACCCTGATTATGACCCGGACGCAGCAACTGCAAGTTCTGACGCCCTGATTACATGGGTAAACTTGGATCAGACGCTTCATACTGCCACCAGCGGCAGCATGGGCGATGCAGATTCTGGCAAGTTGTTTGACAGCGGGTACCTGAACAAGGGAGGCAAGTATAGCATCCCAGCGGCCGATATCGGAGCCGGCGAGCACGCATACTACTGCCTGGTCCATCCGTACATGACGTCCAAGATTACAATCCAATAGTCCACCTACCGGTGAAATTAACTACGGCAGCGTTGCGGAACGTGGATGGAAGAAGGGTTTTATTTTGCAAGCTTTCAGGTAGTGCGTGTACCGGCGCTATACGCTTGATGAGGTCAAGCGCAAGATTGTAGATGCGCTGCAGGGCGCCGGAGGCATGGGATTGTCCGGTATGGAGCTTGCCGATAGAACCGGGATTAACAGGATGACAATCACGAAATATCTGGATGTTATGAACGCTGTGGGCCTGCTAAAGAAGAAAAAGATCGGGCCGGTCAACGTATGGGTCTTGGAGAGCGGTGTTGGAGACATCGAATTTCCTGTCGACTACGTCCAAGTCCAGCAACGATTGATAACCGCGATTCTGGCGGGCGAAGAGGATCAGGCTCGCAATATACTGCTAAGTGTGCTGAATTCGAACGTCGACCAGGTGCGCGTCCTAACCGAAGTGGTAATCCCAGCGGCAAACACCATATCAGAATTGTATAGCAGGGGGAGACTTGGCAAGACTGACAGGGCATTTCTAATGAGCCTCATGATGGAGCTAGTAGACATTGCCAAGTTCAACGTACGGCCGGTGGAGCAAAAGACAAATGCGAACGCGATCTTTGTGGCAGGATCCGAGGACAGAGTCTTGCTCACAAAGAGCGCGGCTGTTGCCTTCCAAATCCAAGGTTGGACCGCGACATACCTTGGAAGCGTCGAAAAAGAAATCGACCCGTTCTTTGATATCGACTTTCAGCGCTACGTCTCAAGAGTGTGGAGCAACAAGCGGGGGCTAATGGTTATTTGCATCTTTTCTTCCGGTGAGGGTTCGCTTCGATTTCTGTCCTCGGCGTCACGTGCGTTGAAGGGGAGGCTAAAGGGCGAACTTCGGATAGCGATATCCGCTACCCCAGAGCTTCAACAGGAAGCAGAGGAGGCGTACGATTATTCCGCCAAAGACCTGGTATCCCTGGTTGAATGGGCCGAGCGCGAGTATGGCGCCTCAAAGTAGAGCTAGGCCTGCTGCAGCGGTATTGGGGAGATTGACGGCGCGTTCGGAACAAATGCCCATATTATCAAAGTGATAACTATGCTCATGATAGTAAAGACTACCGTCGCAAGTATGCCAATTCCTAGCGCCCTGAGCCACCCTGTATCAAATCCCTTCTTGAATACTCCGATCCATGCAATGAACGCGATGATTAGTGCTACCGTGAGCAGCCAGCTGCTTTCTCCAAATGCAACCGAAAGTATTGCGCTGGATGCAACGAAAACAATTGCGTAAACGATCGGTCCGGCCGCCGTGACTAGCATAGCCCTCGTAAATTTTGCCCTGCCGAGTGTCAGGATCTTTGCTGCAATCCATACCGGGATGGAAACAAGTATCCACAATGCCACAAGACCAATGAGGACTGCGAGTACGATCACCACAATCTCGCCTCCAAGTTGGAGCAGCAAATTTTCCAGCACGGTCATTTGTAGCAAATATCTCCAGATTTAAGGTATTGGCGCTAAACCCCGTTTCCAGTGATCCTAGACCTGAACTGTTACCGATGCCGAGCCAGTCACAGCTCCAACCTTGGCGCTCACTGTTCCTGATGTCGTAGCCAAAAGAACTGACGATGCGGTAAATTCTGCGGTGGATGCCGTCAATTCGTCAATTTCTCCGAGTACGTCAGAGTCGAGTGACCACTGGAAGTCGGCTCCAGGAACTGAGTTTCCGTACGAGTCAAATGCTTGGGCGCTAAATGTCGCCTTTCCTCCAAGGCTTACCGTCGCCGACGTGGGGGATACGCTAATCTTCGCGACTGGTGCAGGGGTTACGTCAAACTCATTACTAACGCCAGACTTGCCGGAGCCGGATGCAGTTACGGTAACATTTTCCTTGGCGTTGTACATCGTCGCTGCAAATGCGTGCTGTCCCTCATCGCTTGTAGTAAAGTTATAAGATGCGGGTGCAAACAACGTCACGTTTCCATTGGGGCTCGAGCCGTCGTTTGTTCCAAGTGTTACATTGCCCTGAAAGTTGTTTACCAAGTTGCTGAATGCATCTCGCGCCTTGACTACAACGGTAAATTGCGCGCCTGCAGTCTGGTTATCGATCTGATTGAACTCAAAGTGATGCAGCGCTCCAGCGGCTACAACGAATTCGTTTGACAACCCATCGTTCCCAGAAGCGATATCGGCCGCCGTTATCCTGACTTCATCATCGGCCTTTGTGATGTTTGCGCTGCCGGTCCAAACTCCGTTGACAAATCCGCTTGCCACCGTCATGTTGAGCGTACCTGTCGAGTCGGTCACCCGCATGGGTCCGGCGTATCCTGTGAGTGTAGCTCCTGAGGAGTTTACCGCCGTAATCGTGATTTGGAATGGTACACCTGCTATTTGACTCGAAATGTTGCCAATAACAAAGTGATCAAGGACAAAAGAGGACGAAGGACTGATTGCGATCTGCGATTTGTCAGACTTGCCACCAGCGGCTGCCGTCAGGTTCAGCTTGACGTTGCTAGAAATTGAAGAGGCAGCCGTAAAGTTCGCCTTGCTGCCAGCCGTTGAAATGGAGCCGAAATCCTGCGAGGAAAGTGTCCAGACGAACGTAATGCCTGACAATTCGTTGTCAAACTTGTCAATGCCCTTCGCCTCAAACTGTGCCTTGGAACTAGGAAGTAGGTTGACGCTGGACGGTGTGAGGATGACTTCTGTCAAAGCTCCTCCAAGGACTGTGAATGAATTGCTCTCGCCGGACTTGCCAGTCCCGACGTCGGTGAACTTTAGCTTGACAGAAGAAGCAGCTTTTGTGATATTTATTATTCCATTAAAGACACCGTCTTGGAATTTAGGAGTTAAGACTGGCTTTGCTGTCCCCGTGCTATCCGTTATCTTCGCCTTGTTCTCGTAGCTCTTTAGGAGCGTTCCATTTGACATATGAGCTGTCACTGTTACATTGATCCCTGAACCTGCAGTCACGGATGATGGGACGGAGCTTATGACAAAATGGCTGAGAGAGGAGCTGCCCGGCGTGGGGGGCTCTGTGTCAGTTATTCCGTTAATATTGCCGACCATGTTGACAAGAAGAATCTGTTTGCCCAACTTTCCTGAAGGGAAGACCACGATGCGCCAGGTATCGTCATCCGGGTCGCCCATCACAAGTGCTCTTAAGCGGAATTTTCCAAGGTCATTTCCGGCCTCGTCTACCGCGTGCTTGCCTACGATGTGCAAGAGGCCCGCAATTGAATGCCCCCTCAGATTCTTGAAGAAGATAATTATTCCCTGAGCATCAACAATATCGAACTCCTCGCCATCATCAAGCTCGACAGTGCCCGTTGCGTAAAATCTAAAATGGTTTCCTTCTTCCCGTATGACAGTAGCGCGGAGGTTTATCTCCGCATCGGTGAGTGGCCCGTCTCGGCCATCACGCTTCGTCAATGCTGACCCTTCAGCAGACAGTTCAAAGTCGTCAAGAGCAGACGGCACTGGCTGAAACATCGATGTCGGTCCAAAAATGTCCCTCTTTCCTTTGTCTTTCTTATCATTGCCATTTTCTTTTTCTGAATCTCCTATTGCAAATGGCCCGTTTCCGCCGCCTTTGTCGTGACCCGGCTTGTGATGCTCAGCAAGAGGCGCCTTGACAGTATTGCCTGCTATGCTAGAGTAAGCGTAAGCTGACGAGCCTACGGACAAGACAAGAATTAACATGAGCGTTACAGCTGCCAATACTGACGAAAACTTCACATCGCGGTTTACCATGAGAATACGCGCACATGATTGCTCTAAAAAAGAATCCGCATATCAAGCATAGAATCAAGCTCCATTTGGCGTGTCTCTATTCCCAAAATGAGGAACAATCCCAGAATTAGAATACGATTTGTGCGTGGAAAAGAAGACTGGATAACTGCGCGGTCGCCTCTACAGCCATTCAAACTGGACAGGGCTGTAGACTTTTTTTCGTGCGTCTTCAAGGCTGCTTCGCTCGATTATCATGCCCTGGGTCTTCAATTCGTCCACTGCGCTCTGGACAGTCCTCCTGGGCAGGTGTGTGAGGTTCATTAGCTCAACCTGATCTATTGGGTGTTTTGACCTGATGACAAAGTAAACAAACTTTGCCGCTGGACTTCCCTCAGGGGTCTTGCGAAGGTGCGCAACGCTAAACGCCGCCTTGGTTGGAAACCCTCGACGCTGCGACTCTACAGAGGATACTGCTTCTAACCTGACTTCGGCTAGGTTGACCCGCTGCCCAAACTCTGCAACAAGTGATGACTGCTGCGATTCAAAGGGCGCTTCGAAGATGAAAGTATTTGGTGGGAATTTAGCTGTGAGTGCCCCTACAAAGTTCCATCGAACAGCCGCCTTTTCGTCGTAGATACCGACGTGGAATCCCTCATTTGCTTCAAGAATTATCTTGTCCGAGCCAAGTTTGATTCCCTCTTCTATTTTCAATAGGGTGTCGTCGAGTGAGAGCTGGTGCCTAGGGTCCTTCTTGCCCACCTTCCACTGAAAATCAAGGTTCTTTGCAAGAATTGAATCTGTAATCTTTTTCTTTTGCTCAAAACTCAGGTCCGAGCTGTTCTCCCCTATTTCAATAATGTCAAAGCCAAGTTTTGCTGCTTCATCGACGAATTTACCAAAAGAGTTCTCGGCAACCATGTACTCCGAGATGGTGCTTCCGGTCGACACCTTTACATCGAAATTGTGGTAGAAGGCTATTTTCTTTTTGAGCGTTTCCTCTGAGATGAGGAGAGGAAGCACTCCATATACCTTGACCACGTCAATGAAGGCTGATAACATCTCAAAGTTCTCCTTGTCGAGGCCCTCAAGTTTATCGATGACATATGTCCTGCCCTCTTTTCTCGGCTTTTTCCCATCTATTCTGCTTTTGACGAATTCCTCTAGCAAAGCTGCCTTTGTTATATGCAGGATCTGCATATATTAAGAATTATGACGTATGCAGTTCTTGCATAGACGTGGCGTTCTAGCGCAGATTATGCAAAAACTGCATCAATAGAGAGGTATTATTCTGGAGATACATTATCCCTACACGTGTTAAATAACAGCACTAAATTCGGAATTGCCGCCGCAATTCTGGTGACGGTAATTCTGACTTCTATGCCAAGCCTAGGTCTTGGGGGTAGTAATAACAACGCTCAGTCAGGAGAGGAGTCAAAACTCATTCGAATTGGGTATTTTCCAAATGTTAATCACGCTCAGGCTGTAATCGGCCTTGGTAGAGGAGACTATCACAAAGCCCTCAGTGGCATTGAAGTGAGGACACAAATATTCAATGCTGGACCCTCGGTCATTGAGGCAATGCTTGCAAAACAAATCGACGTCGCCTATATTGGGCCAAACCCTGCGATCAATGGATACATCGTATCTGACGGAAAACTACTAAGAGTCATCTCCGGCGCAACCAGCGGCGGGGCAGTGTTTGTTGTAAGAAATGATGCGGGCATTCAATCAACATCTGACTTTGCTGATAAAATATTCTCTTCGCCGCAGCTTGGCAATACCCAGGACGTGGCACTGCGCAAGTATCTCCTAGAAAACGGCTTTGATACGAAGGAAAACGGCGGCACAGTTGAGGTATTACCTGCAAAGACATCCGATATCGTAACTCTGATGCTAAAGAAAGAAATTGAGGGCGCTTGGGTTCCAGAGCCTTGGGGGGCAAAGTTGGTGAAGGAAGCCAATGCCAGGATATTTGTGGATGAAAGGACGCTGTGGCCAAATGGAGAATTTGTAACCGCTCACATCATTGCGCGCACTGACTATTTAGAAAGCAATCCAGAGACTGTGAAGAAGTTTCTCAAGGCCCACATTGAAGAGACCGAGTGGATAAATGATAATCAAGAAGAGGCAGTAAAGGTGTTTAATGAGGAATTAAAGAAAATTACCGGCAAGACTATTCCAGAAGACGAGCTCGTCGAAGGACTGTCGAGGATGACGCTGACTTATGACCCAATTCAGGAATCTCTGTACCAATCGGCAGAGGACGCTGTGGAGATAGGATTTCTCGAAAGCGGCGGCCCAGATATCCGGGGAATATATGACCTTGATCTGTTGAATGAAGTGCTGGCCGAGAAAGGGCTTGTTCTGATAGAATGATACCTGACTCCGCAGAATCCTCATGAGGCTGCATATTCAAAACCCAACATCACGCGACTTGTTCTGTAGCACATGCTACACATCCTCGGGATAATTGCGGGATTTGTAACATCATTATGAGCATGATCTGCACTTAGACTATGCAAAAACTGCGCAGATAGTGCCAGGATTGCGCCTTTGAAGTAGATTATATTCTATCTCTCCCTTGAAAGAGAGTAACCATGGCGCTAATCGAAGAGAAGCGAATTCCTAATAGCACCGGACTTGTTCTCGAACTAAGAGATGTCCACAAAAGTTTTGACTTCAACGGGAAGGCCAAGGACAGCGCTTCCCATCACGAAGTTCTCAATGGCATCAACCTCAAAGTCAAGAAAGGAGAATTCATCACAGTCGTAGGTCCGTCTGGCTGTGGAAAATCGACTCTTCTCAATATTATATCCGGTCTTGACCGGCCTGACTCGGGCGAAGTTCACGTGGAACGCAACGGCAGACTGACAAGCGGGAATGGCGTAATTGTAATCTTTCAAGAAGGCGCACTCTTTCCCTGGCTTACTGTACAGGACAATATTGAATTCGGTCTAAAGATGGCAGACGTAGAAAAAAGCAAGAGATCTGAAATCGCAAGTCGTTATGTTGAAATGGTCGGGCTATCGCGCTTCTCGCAGTCATATGTGTATCAACTGTCTGGCGGCATGAAGCAAAGAGTCGCTATTGCCCGTGCACTCGCAATGGATCCAGATGTCCTTCTAATGGACGAGCCGTTTGCCGCTCTAGACGTCCAGACCCGAGAACTGATGTACGATGAGCTGATGGCCATACACAAGACAACGGGCAAGACGATCATATTCGTAACGCACAACATTCAAGAAGCCCTACTTCTTGGCGACCGCGTCATAGTGCTGTCTCCACTGGTCAGAAATATCAAGCGAGAATTCACTATCGAACTGCAAAGGCCGAGGCTCGCCGATACACCGGAACTGCAGGTCATCAGACGAAAGATCCTAAAGGAGTTTGAAGAGGACTTTAGGCATGCAAGGTGAAGCGCAAGAGCTAGTCAGCCCGGAACAAAAGAAAAAGTCCTCGGGGCGGTCGCTCGACGTCGAAGATGTCGCCAACGTCGCGCTATTCCTGGCTGCATTTATTGGAGTGTGGCAGCTGATATACGTTCTTGGAATTTATCCTAGTGCCATCCTGCCCTCTCCCGCAACCGCAGCTACAAAGCTTGCAGATCTTGCCGGGAGTTCGCTTCCAGTAGGCATCGGAACATCACTGCTCAGACTGGTAGTTGGATTCACGATTTCCGTCGCTCTGGGTGGCATAGTCGGCCTTGCAATGGTAAAATTCCGCGCGTTTGGCAAGACAATGAGCTCGTTTGCAGTTGGCCTTTTGACTTTCCCAAGCATTGCCTGGGTGCCATTTGCCATTTTGCTTATAGGATTTAGTGACTTTGGGATTTTGTTTGTAGTAGTCATGGCCTCTGTCTTTTCAGTCATGATAACGACCTATAGCTCGCTTCGGAACATTCCTCCTATCTATATCCGGGCTGCCAAGAACATGGGTGCCAGCGGCATTTCTCTGTTCAGGCATGTC
>Ga0070694_100002704_pt1 | contig 10513 bp, 8 predicted proteins | sample KBSK1251metaG_FD_65470 | JGI IMG/M metagenome (GOLD analysis project Ga0070694, IMG submission 65470) | Corn, switchgrass and miscanthus rhizosphere microbial communities from Kellogg Biological Station, Michigan, USA - KBS K1-25-1 metaG | ecosystem: Host-associated > Plants > Roots >... | reverse complement strand
TCGTCTCTCGTCTGTTCGAGTGTGATGCCAGGCCTGAGTCGTGCGACGGTGCCCAGGAAGAACGGCCCGCGGCGCTCGGGCTCGGCGAGCTGCAGGACTGGCCAGACCTCTGCGCTCATGGCGGGTAGCGTCTCTACGCCGTTCGGCATCACGCCGACGACCGAATACGGATTTCCGTCCAGCGTGACGGTCTTGCCCAGCGCGTCGGTGCCCGCGCCGAAATGGCGCTCGGCGAAGGTCTGGCTCACTACCACGACACGTTCCGCGCCGGGTCGGTCTTCGCCCGGCTGAAAGCCGCGGCCGCGAGTCGGTGCGATGCCCATGACGCGGAAGTAGTCCGCGGTGACCGCGCGGGCGCTCACCCACGCCGGCTCTCCGACCCCCGTCATGACGACGCTCATGGGGCGCATGGATGCGACAGCCTCGAAGCTCCGATTGAGCTCCGCGATGCCCTGAAGATCTGCAACGGACGTGTTCCACTCGCTCGTGCGGTTCCAGTTACGGATCAGCACGAGCCGGTCGGCGTCCGGATACGGGAGCGGACGCAGGAGTACGCCATCGATCAGCGAGAACACCGTGGTCGCGGCGCCGATGCCGATCGCGAGCGTGAGAGACGCAAACAACGTGAAGGCCGGTGCTCTGATCAGCGAGCGCGCGGCCTGACGGAGATCATGCAGCACTGCGTTCATGTCAATCCAATCGGATGCGGTCGTAGTCGTTCCAGGCGGAGGTGTCCGAGAGAATCACCTGATCCCCCGGCGCGAGTCCCTGCACGATCTCGATGGCATTCACGGAGGCGCGTCCGAGCTGCACCGGCACGCGCACAGCCTGCCGCCCGTCCTTGTCGAGCTTGAAGAGACCGACGGTGGTGTTCGGCTGGCCGTAGGCAGGGCGGCCCGTGTACGTCACCTTCGGCAACTGTTCGATCTGGATCGTGCCGTCGACCGAGAGATCCGGGCGCGCGCCCACGGGGAGCGTCCCTTCGAGCGCGACATCGACGTTCACGGTCCCGCTCGTCGAGTTCGGGTCCATGCGGATCACGCGGCCCTGCACGATGCCGTTGCGGGTGTCGATGGTGGCGGTCTGGCCGGGGCGGACGTCCGGCGCCAGCGTCTCGGGAATGCGCAGCACGGCCTTGAGCCGCTGCGGCTGCACGACCTTGGCCAGGACCTGCCCGGGCACGACCCATTGGCCCGACTGCAGCGTCAGCTCCTGCAGGACGCCGTCGACTCCCGCGCGCACGCGCAGACCGCGCACCTCGTTCTGACGATGCTCGTTGATCGCCCTCAGCCGGCCGACGTTCTCTTCCTGCACCGTGATCTGCGGAGCCGTCGACTGGGTGATGAGCAGCAGGCGCTGGTCCTCGATCCGCAGGCGCGTGGCGGCCTCGGCTACCTGGTCGCGCGCGCGACTCAGCTCGAACGTCGAAGAGAACCCCTTCGCGGCGAGCGATTCCGCCATCATGGCGTTGCGCACGGCCTCGTTGTACGTCGTGCGTGCCTGGGCCGCGGTCGCTTCCTGTGAGAGCCGCTGCGTCTCGAGGCTGGTGCGGAGCTGTACGAGCCCGGCCTGGGCGGCGGTGAGCTGCTGCTGCGCCTGCAAGGCGTTGATGTCGACGTCGGGGTTCGACATGTCGAGCAGGAGGGTTTCGGCTTTGACCGTGTCACCGGGCTGCGCCATGACGCGCTCGATGCGCGCGGGCGTCAGCGCCGAGATCCACCGGATCTGCTCGGGGACGAGCGTGCCGGGACCGCGTACCTCGCGCAGCATTTCCCCGCGCTCGACGGTGTCCATCCACAGCGTGCCGGCGTCGACGGAAGGCGCGGCCGGCTTGAGATTGGCGAGCACGATCGTCATCAGGAGCACCGCGCCAACCGCGATGCCCCCTTGCACGTAGCGCTTCTTGCTCGGCCGCTTGAGGCGAGGGATGTCCATGGGAATCGCGTTTGTTAAAGGCACGGGCCGTGCCACGGGCGGGAACTCGAATCGCTTGCCTGAAAAGCAGTTGCGGCGCTCGACTCGAGCGCCGCAACGCACGGCTGACCGGGAATGGGAATCCCAGTCCCGGAATCGAACACTGACTACTGCCTGATGAACTCCGCGTTTGCGATTCGCTGGATCGCAATGCTCGCGTCGCGGCCGTCGCCACTGCGATGCTGGATGTTCACGAACAGCGAGCGGCCCGACTTGCTGAAGTAGATCCCGGTCGGCTCCGCGTTGCAGTCTGTGATCGAGAAGAAGCGCACGATCGGTTGGGACCGGCCCTGCGACGCCGGATCGAACCGCGCCAGCCACACGTCGTCACCTTTCGTCTTGGACGGCGCCGAACCGCCCGGATCCTCGGCGATCAAGAGGTTGCCTTCCTGATCGAGCGCGAGGTTGTCGGGCAGATCGAAGTCGGCCGGCGCGTTCACGCCTTCCTTCACGTAGTCGGAGACGAACACCTGCCCGGCGCGCTGTCCCGTCCCGGCCTGCAGGTCGATCGCGAGAACGCGGTCTTCGCCCGTGATCGCGACGTACAACATGCGCTGCCCGCGTCTGTCGTTGCCGGTGCTCGCTCCGGTCTCTACGTCTTCGGGACGGCTGTAGGCCGTCGCGCCCACCGCATCCGCCGCGATGTCGGCGTTGGCCTCGACCTGCGCCTGATCGAGCTCGACCCACTCGGCCCAGCCGGTGCGATCGCCCAAGTCAAGGACGATCTTCATGACGTACATCCTGCCGCTCGAGAGATCGCCACGGCGGGCCGGCACGAACTTGTAGATGTAGCCCGGCGCGCGCTCCGAAATGCCGTAGAAGTTGCCCTGCGCGTCGAACCGCATTCCTTCATGCGCCTTCGATCCGAGCGCCGGACGCGCGTGGACGCCGCCCGTGGCCGGATCGATTTCGTACACGAGGCCGCTGAGTGAGCCTGGGAAGTCGGGGTCGCGCTGACCGGCGGGGCTCGCTTCTTCGGCCGCGAGCAGCGTGCCCCACGGCGTCCACGCGATGCCGTCGAAGCGCTCCCAGTCCGCCCGGCGCGCGAGGACGCGGCTGACGCCGGTCTCGAGATCGGTGACCGACACCGCGGCGTTCGATCCGGTCTCGTGCGTGCGATAGAGGAACCGGCCGGGCTCCGCGCCGGTCTCGTTGACCGTGTGCATGTCGCCGTTGTCCGGGAACGACGGCTCCGAGCCGACGATCGTGGCGACGAATCCCGTCGGGAGGACGACCTGCTCGAGACCGCCGCCGACGGAGCAGGTCGGCGAGCTCGCGGCGGGAATGAACGAATTGGGGTCCGAGAACTCGAAGGCCTGGGCGTTGCGTTCGAACGCGAGCCCGGTCGCGGGCTGCGGTTCCGTGGTCGCCCGGTCGCACGATGCGGCCGCCGCGAAAGTGAACAACGTCACGAGTACCATCCGCCGAAACATGAGAATCCCCCTGGAGTGAGTGACACTGCAGGGGGATTCTCTCTGCCACTGGCGACGGGCTCGCGTCAGCGGCGTAACGCCAGAGTTACAATCGCGCTACTGCTGACACTGTCCGTGCGGGTCCGGCTTCGGTTTATCGACCACGACCCGATGGTCCAGGTTGGCCACCGAAACCGCCACATCGTGAATCAGCTGCGCCACGCGCCGCATGTGCTCGTAGTCGATGTACTGCGGCTCATCGGTCACCTGGTGGTAGTCCTGGTGATCGCCGGTCGAAAAGAAGACGATCGGAATCCCGTACCGTGCATACATGTAGTGGTCGCTGCGGCAGTAGTACTGCTCGGGATGCCCGGCGGCGTCGTACTGATAGTCGATCGAGAAGGGCAGCGTCTGGCGGTGATTGACCTGCTCCACCATCTCGCCCAGCTCGGTGGAGAGCCGGCGCGAACCGATGAGCTGGAGGTAGGTCGGGCCGCCCAGCGCCTCTTCACCTTTCGCGCCGCGGCCGATCATGTCCATGTTGAGCTGCGCCACGATCGAATCGCGCGGCACCGTGGGATGGTCCGTGAAGTACTGCGATCCGTACAACCCGAGCTCCTCGGCCGTATGCCACACGAACACCAGCGAGCGCCGCGGCTTCCCGGCCCGTTCCTTCGCAAACGCCTCCGCGATCTCGAGCAGCGACATGCTGCCGGAGCCGTCGTCGTCCGCGCCGTTGTAGATCGAGTCGGCGCGCGCCGGCCGGAGCCGGTGCAGGCTGTCCACGTTGACGCGGATCTGCGCCATTCGCTCCGGCGTCATCGGCTGCTGCGGCGTCGCGATCGCCATGGCGCGCAGCTGCGTATTGAATGCGCGCAGCGAGTCATGGTCGACCGGCGAGTGATTGTAGCCCACGTGATCGTTGTGCGCGCCTAACGCCACGTACTCGCCGGCGACCGTGGAGTCCGTTCCCGGCAGGATTGCCACCACGTTGCGCGCCGGCCGTGCCGTTTCTGAAAAGATCACGGTGCCGCGGAGCGACTGTCCCGCGCGGCCCACGGCGGCGCTGTCCGACGCCACGCCCAGGATCGCCCGGGCAGTGGCGTTCGTCAGATAGATGTACGTCGGCAGCGGCTGCGTGTTCGGCGGTGACTCCGTCTTCATCAGGATCAGCGGCTCGGCGAAGCTTTGCCGCACCTGTTCCGGCATCTGATCGAAGGTCACGAGGGCGATGCCCGCCGCACCGCGATAGCGGACGTTCACCTGGGCGCGCGGCACGAACCAGCTGGGCGCGTTTTGCTGCGCGACGCGCGGCGCGCCGACGATCACGAGCTTGCCGACGCCTTGCTCGGGCGGGAGCATCTGCGGGTCGCCCCAGGCGCCGGCAAAGATCACCGGCACGCCGTCGATGGAGCGCGTGGACGGCCCCTGGTCGCGCGCGACGTAGTCGACACCCGCCTTGAGCGCGTTGGTGCCGAGCGTCAACGCCGTCTTCTGATCGAAGGCGCGCGCGATCAACGGCACCGATTGGAAGTAGGTGCCGCTGTCGCCGGCGGGCTTCAGGCCCAGCCGTTGAACTTCGTTCGCGATGAACTGCGTCGCCCGGAGATTCGCCTCGGATCCGGCCTCGCGTCCCATCATGGAGTCGTCGGCATAGGGATAGAGGCGCGACATCAGGTCGGTCGCCGTGATGGCCGCGGTCGTCGGAGTGGCCGCGCGCTTCAGCGGCAACGCCGGCCCGTCACCTGCCGGCTGACGGGCCGGAGTGGCGGACTGCGCGACGGCGGCGACGGCAAGGAATGACAAACATCCGGCTAACGAGATCGGTCTCACGCGTGCGTCTCCATTAATCGTGTTGGTCGGTCCTGCGGGCCTAATGCTAACTAGGACGTGCCGAGCCCTACGAAGGTTGCGTCTGGAACAGGATCATCCCGTAGTCGCCGATCACCCGAAACCCCAGCGATACGTATGCCTTCTTGGCGGTCGCGGACTCGGCAAAGAGCACCGCGCGCTGGGCTCCGGCCTTGTGGGCGTCGATCAGGGAACCCGCCACGGCGGCCCGTCCGTACCCACGGTTCCGAAGCGGTGGAGGCGTATAGACGCCGCCGATCTGCACGGTATCGGGGAGCACGGCGTTGAAGCCGGAATAAGCGACGCGCCGGCCGCCATCCTCGAGCACCCACGACCGGCCTTCGTCGTGCCAGCGCTGGATATCCTTCCGCGCCGTCTCGAGCAACAGCGGATGATCGGGCTCCCCGAGGGCTTCCTTGGCGTACGCGACGCGCCAGATCGAAAGCTCCTCCAGGTCGTCGGACCGGGTGCGCCGGCAGCGCACGGAAGAGCGCGCGAGCGAATCCGGCACCTGGAGATCGGCCAGGGCGAGCGCGAACAACTCCTCGCGGCTCGTCTTGTTGGCGGGCGCCTGGTCCATACCGAGCGTGCGACGCGCCGCCGCGACTTGCTCCCATGGACCTAGCAATCCGAGGACCGGGCGCCCGGTCTTGGCGACGGCCGCGGCCGTCACGTCCGCGATGTGTGTCGGCGCCTGGAGCAGGAGGTTGTCGTTCCAGCAGTGCGCGGCGACCGCGACGATCCGGCCGCCGTCCCACGCCGCCGCGTACGTCGCCTGCAACGGTGCGCCGTGGTCGACGAGTCCAGCGGCGCGAGCGTTGGCTCTGAGAAAGAGGGAGCTGTCGGCGTACTGCAGGAGAAACGCTTCCAGCGCATCCTCGTCGCCGGGGACGAGGATACGAATCACGGGGCGGGAGGTTGTGTCGCCTGCGACTCGCGCGGGCGCATGAAGAGATTGCGCGCCAGAATGCCGAGGCCGCCCTTCTTGCCGCCGCGCCGCGGCACCGCACGATAGATCGTGATCAACGCGATCCAGGTGAGCCAGGCGATGCGCTCGTCCCAGTCGAGACCGCGGAACATCAGCCAGAGCTGGCTCACGGGCGCCAACCACGCCGCTGCGTTCCCCTGCGCCAGCGCGACCGGCCGGGCGAGCACCTGGTTGGCGCGGAAGCCGTCAGCGCCCGGGCGGCTCAAGTTCCAGACGCAGGTCACGCGCCCCCAGCCGTGATTGTCGCTCGCGCCCACGACGAGGAGATCCGACGGCGCGGCGAGATCGATCACGCTGCGTCGCGCGGCGGCGGTGAACCGCAACCCCTTGGGCGAGCAGTTGACGATCTCGAACCCGTCGACGCCCGACGCGACGAATAGCTCGAGGTCCTCGCGGTGATTCTCCCAGTACTCGGGCAGCGATGCGATGCCGAGCGCGCCCTGGCGATGCAGCTCCGCGAACACGCCGAGCATGCGGGGCGTGCTGCCGGAGAACCGGGCGCGGTCGATCTCGCGCACCGGTCCGAGCGCGACGATGTGCTGCCGGTGCACGCTCCACTCCACGCCGGGGAGCAATGGTATCGCGGCGTCGACCCCCAGATTGAAGATCGTGTTGTGATCGGTGACGTAGGCCGCGCCGAATCCCTGCGCGGCATGCCACGACGCGAGCTGCTGCGGGCCGAACCCGGGGCGCCCGTCGTGCGATGCCGCCGTGTGAGCGTGATAGTCGAGGACCGTGACGCTGCCGGTTGCCACGACGTACGGTACGGGCCGGGGCGCCAGAACGGCGGCGGCTGCCAGGACGACGATGACGAGGACGCCCGCGGCGCCCCGCAGGAGCCGGCGCCACCAGACTGAGGGCCGCCAAGCCGCCCACACGCCCAGGACCAACGCCCAAACGACGGCGAACACGAGCGCGCGGTCGAGCGAGAAGAAGGTGAGCGTATCGAGGAGGTTCGAGACCGGAGCGAGCGCTACATAAAGGAAGGGACGGACCAGGTCGGCTTCACCGGGTACGCTGCCGGTGACCGCGTCGACCAGTGGCGGCAAGGACCAGAGGCCGCTCACCAGCACCAGCGCGGCGAGCGTGAGGGCCAACAAGTGGCGGCGCACGAGCGGCACCTCTAGGTTCTCGGGGCGTTGAGAGACGCCTACAAGCTAGGTGCTTTTGGAGGAGACACCAGCGAGTGGGACGCAAGAAACGGCGGTCCGAGAAGCCGAAACTCAAGGTGCGCGTGCCCAATCCGGACGCACCGGTCCGGGAGCGGCTGGACACGCCCTCCCATAAAGTTCATCGCTCGAAAAAGGCCTATCAGCGCCGCGGCAAGCATCCCGCGCCCGAGGACTAGCCATGCGTTTCGTCGTGGGCCTGCTGACGGTGGTGAGCGCCTCCGGAGTCGCCGCGGCGCAAACTCCGGACACCACGCCCCATCCCGGCCGGATCTGGCTCGCGCTCGGAAGCCTCTTTCTGCCCGGGCTCGGGCAGTACGCGCAGGGCGCGCCGCTCGCCGGTGGCGCGTTCTCGGGCGTCGCCCTCGGCGGCCTGCTCCTCTACTCCGGAAGCGATTCGTCGCTCATCGAGGGTGGGGCGCTGCCGCTCGATAACGAGACGCGCAAGGCGTTCCTCGGCGCGCAGGTCTTTCAGACCGCCGGTGAGCTCTCGGCCTACGACAGTTTCCGACGGACCACGCGGACGTTGCAGCCGTTCGGCCGCTATCGGTTTCTCACGAAGCACGAGCCGGTCGAACGACTGCTCACCGCGCCCTTCGATCCGACGTTTCTCAAACGGTGGACGACGTGGGTCGGGCTGGCGTACACGGGCACCGTGGCGCTCATCGACAGTCACGATCCCAATCGCATGAAGCGCTCGCTCACACACCAGGACGTCCTCTTCGGCGGTATGGTCTCGCTCAACGCCGGCATCGGTGAGGAGGCCCTGTTTCGCGGTTGGCTTTATCCGATGATGTATGAGTCGTTCCATCAACGGTTCTGGCTCGCCAACGGCGTGCAGGCCGGGATCTTCGGCACGCTCCATCCCGACGCCGGCTGGTTCGCGGTGATGATCGCGGGCTGGGCGTTCTATCAGGGCTGGCTCACACGCCACAACGCGTGGAGCGTGCGTGAATCCATCTTCCAGCACTTCTGGTACGACGTCGTCGCGACGCTCGTGGAAATGGGCGACTCGCGCCAGGTCACGCTGAGCTTCAGTCTGCCGGTCGCGTTCTGAGCGGCGGCGCGCGCGTCGACGCAGTGGTGTTGGGCGCCGGCGCTGCGGGACTGGCAGCCGCGCACGATCTCTCCCAGGCAGGACTCACAGTCACGGTGATCGAAGCCCGCGACCGCATCGGCGGGCGCATCTTCACCGTGCACGATCCGCGTTCGCCCGTCCCCATCGAGCTCGGTGCGGAATTCGTGCACGGTGAGCCACCCGTGACGTTCGCGATTGCCCGAGCTGCCCGGCTTTCCGTGGTCGAGCTGCCGCAGCGCCACGTGGCCGTGGTCGGCGGCCGCGTCCAGCCGATGAAGGGATTCTGGCGCGCGGTCGTCACGATGACCCGGGACCTGGCTCGGCGGGCGAAGCGGCGCGGTCGTGACTTCGCCGTGAGCGAATACTTCGAACGCGCTCGTTTGACGCCCGAACGCCGCACCTGGCTGCGGGATTTCGTCGAAGGCTATCACGCGGCGCGCCCCGAGCTGCTCAGTGCCCGCTGGGTGTCGTCAGCTTCAGACGAGCTCGACGACGATGCCTCCGAACGTAGGCAATTCCGTCTCCCGGGCGGCTACGATGCCGTCATTCGCTGGTTGCGGGACAACCTCAATCCTCATAGCAGCGAGGTGCGCCTGCGCACCGTCGCGCACGCGCTCGAATGGCGTGAGGGCGACGTCGTCGCGCGGTGTCGGACGGAGGATGGTGCCGCTGCGAACGTTCACGCGCGCGCAGCCGTGATCGCCTTGCCCCACGCAGTCCTGCGGGCCGGCGAGCTGCAGTTCGAGCCGCGGTTGCCGGCAAAAGAGCGGGCGCTCGCGCGGCTCGAACCGGGCGACGTCTTCAAGATCGTCCTGCGATTCCGCCGGTCGTTCTGGAAGGACGACGTTCTGTTCTTCTACGCGCACGGCGAAACAATCCCGGGCTGGTGGACTGCCGTGCCGGCGCACGCACCCGTGCTCACGGGATGGGTGGGTGGACCCCGAGCTCAGGCATTTCTCGCCAATCCGCCTGAGGTCCGGCTCGAGCAAACACTCGACGCGCTGGCGCGCGTCTTTGCGGTCCCTCGACCTTCGCTGGACGATCAGCTCGACGACTGGGCCAGCCACGACTGGCGAGCCGATCCCTTCAGCCGCGCCGCGTATACGTATGTCGGCGTAGGCGGCGTCGGGGCCCCACGCGCGCTCGCCCGACCGGTGTCGGGCACCCTGTTCTTTGCCGGTGAGGCGACGGAGGGTGAACAAATGGGGACGGTGGCGGGCGCGTTGCACAGCGGGCGACGCGCGGCACGGGAGGTGATCCGGGCGTTACGGGGATAGATTCAAGCCCTCCCCGCTCGCGGAGTGGTTATGGTCCGCCGGTTCCTCGCGCTTGCTGTCGTCGTCGCTGCCGTCATTCCCGTTCAGCTCCACGCGCAACGCAACGCGCCCGGATTCACGATGGCGCAAGTCCGCTCCTACCCGTTCACGAACGAGCTGACCGCAGCTGCTACCGGCTCCCGCATCGCCTGGGCGATGAACGAGCGCGGGCAGCGCAACATCTACGTCGCGCAAGGACCAGACTTTCAGCCCCGCCGTCTCACGAACTACGTCGTCGACGACGGCCAGGAGCTGACGCAGGTCATTATCTCGGCGGACGGCAAGTACGTCGTCTACGTGCGCGGCGGCGATCATGGCGCGAACTGGGACGACTCGGCGCCCGTCAACACGCTGAGCAGTCCGGTCATGCCGAAGGTGCAGGTCTGGAGCGTGGCGTTCGACGGCGGCGAGCCCAAAATGATCGGCGACGGCGACGAGCCGGTGGTGTCGCCGCGCAGCGACCGCGTGCTGTTCATCAAGGGCGGGCAGGTCTGGGCGTCGCCGATCGACGCCGCGACCCCCGCAAAGCAGCTCTTCAGCGCGCGCGGCACATCGGGCAGCCCCGAGTTTTCGCCCGACGGCTCGCGCATCGCCTTCGCGTCGTTCCGCGGCGATCACTCCTTCATCGGCGTCTACACGAACGACTCGACGCCGATTCTCTGGATCGCGCCGAGCTTCGATCGCGATCGCTCGCCGCGCTGGTCGCCGGACGGCACGCGCATCGC
>Ga0070694_100002703_pt1 | contig 10515 bp, 7 predicted proteins | sample KBSK1251metaG_FD_65470 | JGI IMG/M metagenome (GOLD analysis project Ga0070694, IMG submission 65470) | Corn, switchgrass and miscanthus rhizosphere microbial communities from Kellogg Biological Station, Michigan, USA - KBS K1-25-1 metaG | ecosystem: Host-associated > Plants > Roots >... | reverse complement strand
ATCTTTGCGGTGCTGATTATCGGGATGGCGGTTAATTCGGCGCGGCGTCTTCGCGCACTCCACACCTATCCAATCAGCGCGCCGCGCGGCAGCTTTCTGACTGAACCGCTGATCGGCCAGCCGCTAGCCGCGGCTATCCATTTCGTTCAGCAACGTACTTTGCCCACCGATGAGGTCTTAGCGTTGCCGCTGGCGACGACGATTAACTTTCTCGCTGAGCGGCGTTATCCGCTGCGCGAAGAGATCGTCCATCCGGGTTTTCTGGAAGGAGAAAAAGAAGCGGAAGCTATTCGCCGCCTCGAGGCACATCGTGTCCCGTTGATTTTAGTGACCAATCTCCTGACAACAGAGTTTCGCGATGGCGTCTTTGGCAGAGATTACAATCAAAATCTCATGCGCTGGATCATGGAGCATTATCATCTGGTGGGCCGCTTCGATTCCGATGAGAGCCGCCACGCGCAGTTTGGCGACTTGCCCTTCTTTATCCTCGCGTATGAGCGCAACCCATAGCGCAGCCGAGTTTCACATTCCATCAATCTCTTCTGGCGAAGACCTTGATGAAAAATGCCGGATCACCAATCTCAAGCCTTGCTCTGTCCTTCGGCCCGCAAACCTGCCTAAGATCGTAATGTTCATCAATCCATTGACCGAGCGTTTGATAATAATCAAGCCCAAACGCTTCCGCTCCGAACTCGCGCATGGGCCGATTGACGATTAACACATAGTGCACGCGCAGACTCTCCAACCGCGCGATGGCTTCGCGCTCGTCGCGTTCACTCATCAAGCCGGGAATGAGAATCTGATGGCGCAGCGGCATGCGGCGGCCACTGAGAAAAGTGAGATCGCTTCCTTCCGGCAACACCGCCACCGCTTCGCCTGGAGCAGTGTGTGTCGCGATGAAATCAAGCGCTTCGCTCACGGCTTGGCCCACGGGGCGAGTCGCGAAGAGATGGCCGCGCGGAGCGATTACTTCAAAATTGAAATTACTGCGATAGCGCACAGCAAAGATCACCGCCGTCGCTAAAACAGTGGCGCCGAGCAAAACGTGCCCGATCAAGCGCGCCCGTTTGATGAACAGCAGATTCTGCCCCCGGCCGCCAATCGCCTGCGGCACAGCCACAATCAGCCAGTAATAAATCAGAATCCACGAGGTCGGCAGAAAAAAGCTGCCGAAAGCGCCGCCGCTCGGCACACGCAAGGCCACGCGCACCAGGATCACCAAACTATAAACCGCGATGATAAACAGACTGGGTGAAGCTCCGGCGGCTGAAGCGCGGTCTTTACTCTTCGCTGCGCGTCGCCATTGAGAAACAATCACGCCGATCAGCAGCAGCGGCAAGGCGCGCAATGGGCTGCCATCCCACAAATTCGAGGTCAGGGCGTGAATGATGAGCGCGTACACGAGAGAGAGAGCGAAAAAGATGCCTGATGATGTCAGCATCCGGCGCGCTTCCTGGCTCAAGCTGACACCGGGTTTCCACAACAAGCTGAGGTTCTTCTCCGCGCTCAAGACGGTGAGCGCCCGCAACGCGCTCACAATCGCCAGACAGACCGCCGCTCCGCCGAGCATTTGCAGGATTGAACGAAGCGGGCGATCAAGGCCCGTGCGTTGGGCATTGTAAAAGACGAGCGACGCGGGCAGATGCGTGTAGAACAGATGACAATCTTCCGCCAGCGTTTGCCAGCCAACGCGATAGAGCAGCCATCCGTAAATAGGCAGCGCTATCGCAGCAGCGGGCAGCGCGGCCAGCGAGAGTGAGACGGCCAATTGCTTGAGATTCGCGCGGTGAAGATAGACCAGCGTCGCGACAAGCGTAACGCCAGCGGTCAGCGCAAACTCCTGTTTCGTGATTGCGGCCAATCCAACCAATGCGCCAGCCGCAAGCAGATCGCGTCGCTCTCTGCGCCGGGCATAACGCAGTGTGAAGAGCAGCGCACCCAAAGCCAGGATCATGCCGTGCAGCGCGGCGAAGGCATACGGCGCGATCAGATTGCCGGACGGCCTGAAGATGCACCAGACGATGATCGCGATCACCGCCGCTGCCGCCGCATGCGGCGGCAGGAGCCGCCGTGCGATGCGATAGCACAGTACAACGACGATCACGGAACAGATCACGCCGCTCACGTGCAGCACATTTAAATGCAAGCCGAAGATTCGATAAAGCAATGCATTGAAGTAAGGCGAGAGCGGAGGATAAAGGTAATGCACATCGCGATAGAGCCATTCGCCTTCGAGCAGCCGTCGCGGCAAATCCATTTCGCGTCCGCTGTCGGCGATCACACTCGCCCAGCGCCGCCACGATGCGAGGAGCATAAGCAGGAAAACCAAACCCATCACCCATCGTCCATCCATCATCCGCTTGCTGATCAGTTTCGCCTGTTGCATTGCTGTGATTGAAGAATGTCCAGCAAACTTTCCGATTTGCTGGACACCAATGAATGCTCTTCTGAAAGACGGCACACGCTACGTGAGCAACAGCCAGCTTGTCAAGCTTCGCGGGCGTGAGGTACTATGCGGCTTCACGTAACCAGACCCCAACTACCGAGGACACCGCCATGAAAATAGCCATCGCCAGCGATCACGCCGGATTCCAAGAGAAAGAAGCCATCAAGCAGACGCTCGATCAAATGGGCGTCGCCTACGAAGACCTCGGCACGCACTCCGAAGAGTCGGTGGATTATCCTGACTTTGCTGCGCGCGTCGGCGAAGCCGTGACACACGGCGATGTTGATCGCGGCATTCTCGTCTGCGGCAGCGGCATCGGCATGCAGATCGCCGCCAACAAAGTGCCGGGCGTACGCGCCGCACTCGGTTGGAGCGCCGAAACAGCGCGCCTCGCTCGTCAGCACAACGATGCCAATGTCATCGCCGTCGGCGCGCGCACCACGCCGCACGAAACGATCAATGAGATCGTGCATGCTTTTTTGACTTCTGATTTTGCGGGCGGGCGCCACGCCCAGCGCATCGAGAAGATCACTCAACTGGAACAGAAGAAGAATTGAGATCAGACGCAATGCAGAACCTACACGCTCGCTCGCTTGCCGAAGTTGACCCCGAAATCGCCGCCGCCATTGCGCACGAAACCGCGCGCCAGAATGAAGGCTTGGAGTTGATTGCTTCGGAGAATTTCGTCTCCGAAGCAGTGCTCGAAGCCGCTGGTTCAGTCTTCACCAACAAATATGCTGAAGGTTATCCGGGCCGCCGCTACTATGGCGGCTGTGAGTTCACTGATGTCGTCGAGCGGTTGGCGATTGATCGCGCCAAGCAGCTTTTCGGCGCCGAGCACGTCAACGTGCAACCGCATTCCGGCAGCCAGGCGAATATGTCTGTCTACCTGACCGCGTGCCAGCACGGCGAGACGATTCTCGGCATGGACTTATCACACGGCGGCCACCTCACGCACGGCCATCCGCTCAACTTCTCCGGCAAGAGCTACAAGGTCGTGGCGTATGGCGTGCGTCGTGAAGATGAGACGATTGATTATGAGCAGATGGAACAACTCGCGGCTGAACATAAGCCGAAAATGATCGTCTGCGGCGCGTCGGCCTATTCGCGCGTGATTGACTTCGAACGGATCGCGGCGATAGCGCACGGCGTTGGCGCAGTAGTCATGGCCGACATCGCGCACATTGCGGGCATGGTTGCCACGGGCCTCCATCCATCGCCCGTGACGCACTGCGATTTCGTCACCACGACGACGCACAAAACATTGCGCGGCCCGCGCGCCGGTTTGATTATGTGCAAAGAGCAGTTCGCCAAAGATCTCGACCGCAACGTTTTCCCCGGCGTGCAAGGCGGCCCGCTCGTCCACATCATCGCGGCCAAAGCCGTGAGCTTCAAAGAAGCCTTGCAGCCCGAATTCAAAGCCTATCAGCAACAGGTCATCCGCAACGCACAAACGCTCGCCGATGGATTGAAAGAAGCTGGCTTCCGCATCGTTTCCGGCGGCACGGATAATCATGTCTTTCTGCTTGATGTTTTCTCCAAAGGCATCACCGGCAAAGTAGCCGAGAAGGCATTGGAAGTGGCGCGCATCACAGTCAACAAGAACACGATTCCGTTTGACACCAACCCGCCGATGGTTGCCAGCGGCATCCGCCTCGGCTCGCCCGCACTCACCACACGCAATATGAAAGAAGCCGAGATGCGCGAGGTGGCAACGCTGATCTCTGATGTGCTTCACGCGCCCGAAGACGAAGCCGTGCGTCGCAACGTGATTGATCGTGTGACCGCATTGACTGCTCGTTTCCCGCTCTATGCTCATCGCTTGAATGCGGCGGAGACCAGCGCCGGAATGGACTAAACCCGCGACGATCTTCGCCCAGTAACAATTGCTTTACCCTCGACCAAGGAGGTCAGGCCATGCCTCGGTTACTCGGCAAACGTCTTCTTCCCTTGGCGCTCGCGCTCATGCTGCTTGTTCCCGGCTCTTTCGGCCAGGACGCGACGCCACCACCGCCACAGAAAAAACAGCCCTTGTGCGATCAGGAACGCGGGCTAGCGTTGGTGGAAGAGCAGGTGGATGAAGCCAAGACGCTCGAACCGCCCGCCCAGCGCATTCCGATTATGATCCGCGCTGCCGATTTGCTCTGGCTGTATCGAGAAGAGAAAGCGCGCGCCATCTTCACCACTGCCTTCGATCTGGCGGAGAAACAATTCAAGGAGAAGGGCGACGAGATGCGCGAGGAAAAGGGCGTGCGGATGCAATTGCCGGATCAGCGTTTCGTAGTTATGAGCGCCATCGCACGGCGTGATTCAGCTTGGGCCAAACGGCTGGCCGAGCGCGTAGCTGATGAAACCAAACGCGAAGCAGAAAAATCTGCCGCCACCGCATCAGCGGCGTCAACGCTTGGCCCCGCCAATGTCTCCGACAAGGTGATCGGCCTGGCGCTATCTCTCCTGACCATAGATCAGCAGACGGCGATCAATGTGGTGCGCGGCACTTTCCGCTCCTCTGCTTCCATTAGCTTGCCGAGATTTCTTTTCAAGCTGGCAGAAACCAATCAAACGGCGGCTGATCAGCTTTTTCAAGAAGCCGTCAATGCCAACGCCAATGCACCGATTGACGGCCTGCTCTATCTTTCGGTCTATCCGTTCCCGCTCAATTACGCCATTGGACAACCAAGTAGCAACACTTCGTACCAAGCACCGCCAAACTTCGTTCCGCGCCCCGCCTTGCAACAGCTTTTTCTAAACACCTTCCTGAGCCGTGGCGAGGCAATTGTCAACTCACCGCCAGCACCCACTCAAGGCCGCGGGTTATCGGAGCCGGCGAACACGTATTATGGCCTGCTTGGCCTGGAGCCGTTGATTGCGCAAACGCAGCCCAACGCGATTGACCGCGCGCTAAAACTCAAAGCGGCGCTCGGCGGCCTGCTCACGGGCGAGACAAGATCGAATCTCACGAGCCGGTCTGAGTCTCGAAACAGGCCAGCGAAAGGATTCGACCAACTGGTGGACGACGCCGAAAACGAGAAGGATGCAACTCGGCGTGATGGCGCACTGGGAATGGTTATCCTCAATGCGCCTGACAGCGAGAGCGATGAGCGCGTGCTCGATTTGGCGAGGAAAATCAGAGATCTGAAATTTCGCGGGCAATTGCTCGACTTTCTGAATTTTAAGTTCGCGCAGAAAGCAACCAGGGAAGGACGGCTGGGTGAGGCGGCGCAGTTTGCCAGCAAGGTTGAGCAACTCGAAGAGCGCGCTTACCTCTCAGTCCAGATTGCGGCTGAAGGACTCAAGCGTTACAAAGACCGTCAGCGCGCCGCTGAGATACTCAACGACGCTGCCACCATCGCGCTCAAAGCGGACAACACCAATGAGAAGGCGCGGGCCTTGCTCGGCGTTACTCACGTCTTCGCTAGCTTTGATCCTCAGCGGGCGTTTGAAGTCCTGGATGATGCCATCAAAACCATCAACCATCTGACCAATCCTGACTTTTCCAGCACCAACATTCCCCAGCGCATCCAAGGGCCAACCTTTACCCGATATGCGATGCTGAGCGTCGAAGGGTTTAGCCTGGAAAATACTTTCCGCGAGCTGGGGCCGTTCGATTTCGATGGCGCGGTGATCCTGGCGGGAAAGCTAGAAGACAAATCCTTGCGCGCCACAGCGATCATCGCGCTCTCGGTTTTCTGTTTGGAGAAGCCGAAAGCGAAGCAATGAGAGCGAGGCCATGAAGCTGGGAGCGAATATCGCCAAAATGCAAAACCTCTCTCCCGATCAAACCAACTACCTGAATATTGGGCTGATCCTGCTCTCGTGCCTGGCCGCCTTTCTCTGGCCTTTTGAACTCTTCCTCTTCTCTTATGCGGTATTAGGCCCGTTGCACTATCTGACGGAAATTTCTTGGCTACATGATAGGAATTATTTCGCCCGCGCCAGACAGGCTCAACGTGCGTGGCTGTTGCTGGTCGGCTTGACCCTTCTGGTTGTCCTTTATGGTATCGCACTCTACACATTCCAGGGCGAGACAGTAAATCCCAGGTGGGAGATCGCGCTCTTCTATTTTGTCTTCATCACGGCGCTCTCGGTGAGCTTGAAAATAAATAGATCGGTCCAAGTTTTGCTTGCGCTAGTCACACTAGCCTTGCTGTTTATGTTGAGCGACTGGAGATACTATGCCGTGATCGCTTTTTTCCTGATCACGATTATTCATGTTTTTATCTTCACCGCCGCGTTCATACTATATGGCGCGCTCAAGAGCCGGAGTTTATCAGCAGGGTTGTCGCTCGGAGTGTTCGTCGCCTGCGCATTGAGCTTCTTCGTCTTCGTGCCGGAGGCCCAGGGGTATACAGTGAGCGAATACGTGCGCGGCAGTTATCGTTCCTTCAACGCGCTGAATGCTGAACTCATCAAACTATTTCGTTTGGGTTCAGGCACCTCGGCACACGAAATCTACGAATCCGGCGCGGGCCTCAAGATCATGCGCCTCATCGCGTTCGCCTACACTTATCACTACCTCAACTGGTTCTCGAAAACAGCGATCATCAAGTGGCACGAGTCAGCCAAACGCCGCGCGGTACTGATTATCCTACTCTGGCTGGCGGCTCTCGGCCTCTACCTCAATAATTATGAGATGGGCATGACGTTTCTTTATTCGCTCAGCATCCTGCATGTCATGCTCGAATTTCCGCTCAACCATCAGACCTTTGTCGGCATCGCCAGGGAGATCTATCATCTCCGGCGATCTCCAGTATTGAGCAGTTAGCTCTCTCAAACAGGTCTTGAGCCAAGAAAGGATTGACGCATAAGGGCGAGAGCACCCACTAGAAACAGCACGATGAAAAAGAAGCAGGCAGAACAGACCAAAGTCTACTTCCCTAGCTTGAATGGGCTGAGATTCTTAGCCGCGATGCTGGTCGTTTTCAGTCACGTCGAGCTATTGAAGGAGTATCACGGCTACCGCAATCTCGCTTCGCACCCAGCCATTTATGAACTGGGCCGCCTGGGGGTCACGTTCTTTTTTGTGCTGAGCGGTTTTTTGATCACTTATCTGTTGTTGACGGAGAAAAAGGTCACCGGCACTGTTTCAATCAAGAAGTTTTATCTCCGCAGAATCCTGCGCATCTGGCCGCTCTACTTCCTGCTCCTGCTGCTCGCGTTCTTCGTCCTGCCGCGCATCGGGTTCTTCGACCTCCCGCGTCTTTCCGCCGACCTGCCCGTCTACTTCAAATACACTTTCCCACTTTTCCTCTTCTTCCTGCCCCAACTGGCGTTGAGCATCTTCCCGCCAGTTCCTTATGCTGAGCCGCTGTGGTCCATCGGAGTCGAAGAGCAGTTCTATTTGCTATGGCCGCTGCTCATCAAACGCTTCAAAAATTTTCTCGCGCTCTCCATCGGGATCGTCGTGGCGGGTTTTCTGATCAAACAACTGGCTTTTATCATGGCCTCGCAAAGCCAAGATGCAGCCACAATCAAGTACTGGAACTATTTCATCAATTTCTTCTACTTCACCCGCATTGAGTGTATGGCTATTGGCTCGATAGGTGCCTGGCTCGTCTTCAAACGGCAAGGGGCAGTCTTGAAACTTCTCTACCATCGGGCGACACAGCTTGCCGTCTATGCGCTGACTGCTTACTCCCTGATCACGGGGGCGAACAAACCCGTCTTCAATTACAGCGCTTACTCCATCCTCTTCTGCCTAATCATTCTCAACTTGGCCACCAATCCTCACTCGCTGCTGAAACTAGAAAACAGTCTTTTTATTTTCCTCGGCAATATTTCTTACAGCATCTATATGTTTCATGAAATCGGGATCAAGCTCGCGCTCAATATGCTCGTCAAACTCTCCGGCACAACCTTTGATGACCGCATTTCCAATGTGGAGCTTTACGCCTTCAGTATCATCTTCACGCTGATCATCTCGACGTTCTCTTATTTGCTCTATGAAACGAAGTTTCTCCGGCTGAAATCTACATTTTCAACCATCATCAGCGGGAATGACGTCAAGAGAGAGGAACTTAAACCTGGGACCACTGCAAAAGCAGCTTCATTGTAGAGGCCTGACCGATGAAACCGCTATCGCTGAGCCTGTCTTTGGTTCAACGCCTAAGCGCTGGTGGCAAGCGTGTAGCAAAAGGAGCATCACAAGTTGAGTGAAAAAGATCTGCGGCCGCCAGTGTGGGTAGGGCACGTTATCCTGGAGACGGATCGTCTGGAAGAGACCGAGCAATTCATGCGCAAGATCGGGATGCGGCCGATAGTGCAGAGGCCTGACGTTGCCGTGTTAGAGCTTCGCGGAGGTACGCATCTGGTTCTCATAGCCAAGCCAGAGGTAGTTGCAGGCCCGGCTCCCTTCGATCTAATGGTCGAGGATCTCCAAGCGACCCACCAATACTTTGTTAGTCTGGGTCTGGCACCGACACCAATTGAAACGGTGTCACCTGAACACGAGCGCTTCTTGGTTCGGGAGCCGGCGGGACATACCATCGCCTTCTTCTCAAATCACGTTTCAGGCCAGCCAGTATAAATCTGCGCCGAACTCTGACGTGATGCCGATGTGGTTAGTCCTGCAGGTTTGGAGAGGTTTGAGCGTTTTTCTGCAAAAAGAGGCGCGCCATAGCTCAGTAAGCAACCCGCGTGATGCCCATCTCTGGTCTACACGACCGGGCGCGGTGTGATATGCTTCAGCCAATGAGAGAAATATTCTAATGGACTCCACGCTGCCGCATCGCATCGCTTTCCTGGGCGATTATCTGCCACGGCTCTGTGGCATCGCCACGTTCACGCATGATCTCTGTGAGGCCGTGTCAAGCGCGGCTCCCGATGCTCAATGCTTCGTGGGAGCGGTGAATGACCGCCTAGAGGGTTACGACTATCCGCCACGCGTGCGCTTTGAAATGGATGAAAAGGACATGGATTCCTATCGGCGGGCGGCGGACTTCTTGAACTTCAATAATGCCGATGTGCTCTGTGTGCAGCACGAGTTCGGCATCTACGGCGGATCGGCGGGGAGCCATCTGCTGGCGCTGCTCAAAGAAGTGCGGATGCCGGTGGTGACGACGCTGCACACGGTGCTGCGCGAGCCGGATGCGGCGCAACGAAAGGTCATGGAGGAACTGCTGCGGCGCAGCGACCGCGTGGTCGTGATGGCGCACAAAGGGGCGGAGATTTTGCGCGAAACTTACGAAGCGCCGGATGCTAAAGTAGACATCATCCCGCACGGCATCCCAGACATCCCGTTCATTGATTCCAGCTTTTACAAGGCGCAGTTCGGCGTCGAGGGCCGTATGGTGTTGCTCACCTTCGGGCTGCTTGGCCCAGGCAAGGGCATCGAGCATGTCATCGAGGCTCTGCCGGAGATCGTGCGGCGGCATCCGAACGTGGTCTATCTCGTGCTGGGCGCCACGCATCCGCATCTGGTCGCGCGCGAAGGAGAGAGCTATCGCTTGAGTCTGGAGCGGCTAGTGGAAGATCGCGGGGTCAAGGAGCATGTGATCTTTTACAATCGCTTCGTCTCACTCGATGACCTCAAGGAGTTCATCGGCGCGACGGACATCTATCTGACGCCGTATCTGAATGAAGCGCAGGTCACCTCCGGCACGCTGGCCTACGTCTTCGGCGCGGGCAAGGCAGTCGTCTCCACGCCATATTGGCACGCGCAGGAATTGCTCGCTGATAGGCGCGGCATCCTGGTGCCCTTCCGCAATCCAACAGCCATCGCCGAGGGAGTGTGCGAGTTTCTCGACGATCCGGAGCGACTGGAGCAAACGCGCCAGACGGCTTATCAATTGGGCCGGGAGATGATCTGGCCCGCCGTCGCGCAGCGTTACATGGAGGCGTTTCAACGGGCGCGCGCTGACCGGAAAGCCATACCTCGTGCGGCCTTCGCCGGGTGGACGCTGGCCAGTCGGCCTTATGAGCTGCCGCCGCTCCGGCTCGATCACATTATGCGGATGAGCGACGGCACCGGCATTTTTCAGCACGCCATTTTCAATGTGCCGAACTTCCATGAAGGCTATTGCACCGATGACAACGCGCGCGCCTTCATCCTGTGCAATCTGCTGAATGAA
>Ga0070694_100002701_pt1 | contig 10519 bp, 10 predicted proteins | sample KBSK1251metaG_FD_65470 | JGI IMG/M metagenome (GOLD analysis project Ga0070694, IMG submission 65470) | Corn, switchgrass and miscanthus rhizosphere microbial communities from Kellogg Biological Station, Michigan, USA - KBS K1-25-1 metaG | ecosystem: Host-associated > Plants > Roots >... | reverse complement strand
GCAGGAATTGCTTCAAACCTTGCTAGGCTTATCGCGCAGCTCGGGTTTCAAATTGATCTTTCGAGTCGAGCATGTTCTCCAGCGCTCTGCGATCGAGTATGAGAACGCTATCAGAGGTAATCTGGATGATGTTGCGCCTTCTTAACGCCGTGAGCAATCGTGTCACCGTCTCGCGCGACGAGCCGATCATTTGGGCAATGTCTTCCTGTGTGAACACCTTTTCAATTCGCACGGATTCTCTGCTGCATGCGAGCAGCAAATTCGCCAACCGGGCGCTCGCCGTTTGTGGTAAGAGTAACGCACGCGTGCGTTCGGTAAGTTGAGCGAGCTCGCGACTCAACAACCTCAATAAGGCATTTGCACCGGCCTGACTCCTCTCGCTGAACTCTATCAATTCAGCGCGCGACATGAAATCTATGCAACACGGCGCAAGCGTCTTCACGGTGGTATCGTAAAAGGAATTGCACAGCACAGAGTTCAGGCCCAGCACTTCACCTGCGTGAGCCAGGCGCAGTATGACCACTCGTCCTTCACTCGAAGAGACGGACACAGCAGCGCTGCCCGTTCTCAGGACGTACACTCCTCGGACCGGGTCTCCTTCCGCAAACAACACGATTCCGCGATCGTGAAAGCGAGTTCGGTTCCTGGGATTCGATGCGCAGATTTGACTTAGCAGCGAACGTAGATCGCCGTCATCGCGCTGTTTAAGACGTTGGTTGATCTGAACGTGTTGCGGTGTCGTCAAAATTATACGTCCTATGCGCAAGACATCCGCTCACAACTCGTGACTTTGGGTGACGTGACAGAGCAAGTCACGTTCCAATGGGAAATTTCTCCTTCTAACCCATCGTAGTGAGCGAAATAGTGGGATTTTCAATTGAGATGGGAAACGGTTTCGTAATTTTACGACTGAAGTTCGTAAAATTACGAACGCCAAATGCCGGGCCACCCAGTTCGTTGTTTCACGAATGAAATTACGAAATTCGCATTCGCAAGTTGCTGCGTGATGGTGAGAATTCAGTGGAACACGATGGAATGCATGTTGCTAAAACGTATGCGAAAACGAGAGGTACGACATTATGTCTATCTCCATGATGAATGAAATTTAAGGAGCATGCATGAGCAGAAAAAATAGAAACTTTCATTTAGTCGCACTAGCCCTGATTCTTTCGCTGGCGAGTGTCGCAATGGGCCAGGAGAACCCGACGGGTGAACCGGTCGCGCTAAAGGCGTCCGCTAACACTCGCAACGTGCTTGACGGACAGAAGTTCAAGGTCAAGGGCATCGTCATCAAGAGCAATGCGGACTCATTTACGCTACGCGAGCCAGATGGAACCGAGACTGTCGTGACTTTGAGTGATAACACAAAAATCAAGGCCGCTAAGAAAAACTGGTTCCGCCAGTATAAGGCCGCCGGCCCGAGTTCCATTTTGCGCGGTCTCCGGCTGGAGGCTGAAGGAAGAGGAAATCAGGCAGGTGAACTGGTCGCAGCGAAGATACGCTTCGATGAAGACGACTTCAGAACCGCGCAGGCTCTCGAAGCCCGTGTTGACCCGGTCGAGACTATGGCTACGTCCACGAAAGTGCTTGCGGAAGCCAACGAGCAACGCATCACCTCGGCTGAGCAGAACGCCGAAAGACTCTCGGGGCAAGTGACTGAATTGAGCGCTGTAGCCGCTGCCGCTAATGACGCCGCCGGCCGCGCGCAGGCGAGTGCCGATCGTGCACAGGCGAGTGCCGACCGCGCGCAGGCGGATGCCAATAATGCCAGCGATCGGATCAACGCGATGGACGATTACGAGCTGTTAGAAACGTTCACAGTCCACTTCCGCTCGGGCAGCGCTGTTCTGTCGGCCGCAGCGAAAGCGCAGATCGATGCAGCGGCGAGCAAGGTGCAGAGCGATAACCTGAAAGGCTGGGTCATCGAGATTGTGGGATATGCGGATTCGAGGGGCAATACGGCCGGTAACCGCTCGTTGAGTGACCGCAGAGCCGACGCGGTAATTAACTATCTGGTCACCACATATAACTTACCGTTGCGCCGCCTGGTCCAACCGTTTGGGTACGGTGAACTAAATCCTGTGGCGGATAATGCCACCGGCGAGGGTCGTGCGCTGAACAGGCGCGTTGAGATCAAGGTGCTCGTCAGCAAAGGTCTTTCTTCGCAGGCTGGCCTATAAGAAAGATCGGACGTTAACTCATCCTGGTGGGACCAAATGTGGGCGCGGACGCAAACCGCGCCCACATTCTTTTATCCGTCGTGACATTACGAAGTCTTCGTGAAAACACGACGCCCAAGACTTCGTTGACTGCGTTATGCCAGCAACAACTGATCGGAACGCGCGTTGCTCAGATCACGAGCGAGGATCGTAATCATCATGTTACAGCAACAGCGACACGTACAACCGGCAATTGCGAACGAGCTACGCGCAGGTCCGTCTTCCATTAATGAACCAACAGTTCCTGAGCCGCTGCAAGACGTCATTCTGCGACACCAGGTTAGCTATGAAGTGTGGCCGGAGTGGTCAGGCTGCGGCGGGCGTGCCAGGCGCATCGGCTACTGTGTCAGCATCTGCGGGGTGAACGATCAAGTTGACTGCGTAAGCGGTCATCACGTGCCCGGTTGCCTACACTGCGGCTTTACTTATGACGAGATACGCAAGATCGCTGAACGGATCACGCTGAAAGAGCAGCCGGATTGCCGGTTTCAAATTGAGCCCTTCGATCGTGCGTTCCACATCGCACCAAGACAGCGTTGGTCGCGCAACGAAATTATAGTGACCGTTAAGATACTCCACAGCCACAACGTTGATGGCCCAGTGAACGAGTCGCAGGAGCGTAGTCTGAACGAGCTGCGCGCACAGCTAAAAAAACTAGGCGTGCGCGAGGGTGTGTGGCAGGCGCCAAAGGTAGCGGCGCATTAATGATGTTTCAGGTATCCGACAATTCAGTTATAGGCCAACACGCGAAAACCTCGCGACCATCAAAAGCGCTCAGTACCACGTTTTGGGTTTTGCAGGGACTGCTCGCGGCAACGTTCTTAGTGGCCGGAACCACGAAACTGGCCAGCCCTCAAATGCACGTTGCTTTCTTTGAAAAGATCGGTTTCGGGCAGTGGTTCAGATACTTTGCCGGAGGGCTGGAAGTGATCGGCGCGATTCTGGTGCTTGTTCCCAGAACGGCTGGCTTTGCAGCAATTTTGCTTGGGATGACAATGGTCGGAGCCGTTGATATTCATTTGCTAATCACCGGCGGGAGTCCGGTTCCCTCAATCGCGCTACTGGGTATGGCGATCGCTGTAACCTGGTACCACGAGCTTTACTTAAAGAGGGGCCAATAACAAACAAAAGCACGCTGCAATATAGTGGGTAAGTGTGGGCCAACAGACCGAATCCCCATTAGTAGTTCAGATCTCTAACTCGTCAAGCGCACGGCGGATTATCATTGCACTTTCAGAAAGGCGATCGTTTTCTTCAGTGCTTAGCGGCAACGGAAAAGTCTGAAGCACTCCCGTTCCTCCCACGAGACGCGGCAAAGAGAGAGTCACACTCGAGACACCAACAAACATTTGAGTAGGCGCGCAGACGGTCATCACGGCGCGATCGCCATGCAAAATCACCTCAACTATGCGTGCGAGCGCGCTGCCAATACCGTAATAAGTGGCGCCCTTGCCACGGATGATTTTGTAGGCAGCTCCGCGTACCTCACCATCAATCTGTTGTCGCACTCGCTCGGATAAATCGTTCCCGCTGAGTTTGACGAAGGATTCAAGCGGCATGCCGCCAACCGTGACCAACGACTAGGTCAGCACTTCCGAATCACCATGCTCACCGATCACGTGCGCATGAACGTGTTGTGGATCGATCCCGCAGTGCTTTCCGAGCAGACTGCGAAAGCGCGCAGTATCCAGAGTCGTACCCGAGCCTAGCACCCGTCCGACTGGCACGCCACACTTGGCGGCATAAGTGGCGGTCAAGTGTGTCATCACGTCAACAGGATTGGTAGCCACGACCAGCACAGCCTCGGGCGCGTTCTTCAGTATCGCCGGCACCACTTCACGGAAAACCTCCGTGTTGCGCTTGAGAAGCGTGAGACGAGTTTCTCCGGGTTTCTGTCCGACGCCCGCACAAAGCAAAACGACACGACAGCCTTCCAGATCGCCGTAGCCACCGGCGCGGATCTCAAGCGGATGAGCAAAGGGAATGGCGTGACGAATGTCGTCCGCTTCTGCCTCCGCACGATCGGCATTGTTATCCACAAGCATGATCTCGCGACCAATACCTTGCATCGCGAGGGCATAGCCGGCCGTCGCTCCGACGAAGCCACTTCCTACGATTCCAACCTTCATAAGTCCTCGTTCTGAGTGCTCGCGCAGTGATTCTTTTTGCCAAGCGTTTCAAACGTTTCTTAAGTCCGTGCCAGTCATCTCACATGGCTTTTCGGTGCCCAGCAAACCAAGCAGCGTCGGCGCGACGTCTTCAAGTGCGCCGCCAGTTCGCAGTTTCATGCCGACTGAGTCTTCATCAATCAAATGAAACGGTACGGGATTCGTCGTGTGGGCTGTATGCGGTCCACCGGTTATCGGATCGATCATCTGTTCAGCATTGCCGTGATCGGCCGTGATTAGCGTAATGCCCTGTGCCTCGCGTACGCGCTTCGTTATCCTGCCAAGGCATGTATCGACGTACTGACATGCTTCGATAGTCTTATCCAGTTTTCCTGTGTGGCCCACCATGTCGGGATTGGCAAAGTTCACTATGAAGACGTCTGTCTCTCCGTCATCGATACCTCGCAGCACTCTATCAGTGACTCTGAACGCAGACATCTCCGGCTGGAGATCATACGTGGCGATCTTCGGCGATGGGACCAGCAAACGTTGTTCGCACGGGTATTCTTTTTCCACGCCGCCGTTGAAAAAGTAAGTGACATGCGCATACTTCTCAGTCTCTGCAAGCCTGTAGTTTGATACATGAAACTTGGCCAAAACTTCTGCAAGCACGTTTTGATGATGTCTCGGCGGAAATGCGACGGGCAGGTTCAACGTGTTGTCGTACATCGTAAAGCAAACGAAGTGTACGCGCGGCCGATCCAGAACTCGAAACTCATTGAAATCGGGAAGCGCCAGAGTCCTCGTTAACTGGCGCGCGCGATCCGGACGGAAGTTAAAGAAGATGACTGAATCGTCGTCGTTGATCGTAGCAATAGAACTTCCGTTCGCCCGCGCAATGACGATCGGTTCCACAAACTCATCCGTGACGCCATGTTCGTACGACTGGTGGATGGCTGCAATCGGATCGGTTGCCGCTTTCCCGACGCCCTTAGTCAGTAGCTCGAAAGCCCGGTTCGTTCTCTCCCAGCGCTTATCGCGATCCATTGCGTAGTAACGACCAACAACGGTAGTGATCTCACCGCAACCAATCTCCGCGATTTTTCTCTGAAGCGCCGCGACGTAATTGACTCCGGATGTCGGAGGCGTGTCTCGACCGTCCAGAAAACAATGAACAAAGACGCGATCGAGGCCATGCTCTTTAGCCATCGCGAGGAGCGCATAGAGATGGGTGAGAGACGAATGCACCTGTCCATCTGAGATCAAGCCCATCAGATGAAGCGCTCGCTGTGGGTGCCGCGCGCTCTCGATAGCATTCGCGAGTACAGCGTTTCGGAAAAACTCACCAGTCTCGATTTCATGGTCCACCCGCGACACATCCATGCGAATCACTCGACCTGACCCGATGTTCAGGTGTCCGACCTCGGAATTCCCCATGACACCCGCCGGCAAGCCGACACGGGCACCATGCGCTTCGAGCAACGTGCTTGGATATTTTTCACAAAGCTCGTCATAGAACGGTGTCTTAGCGAGCGCAATGGCATTGCCGTCGCGACTGGCAGAGTATCCCCAGCCGTCGATTACGATTAGCGCGATTGGTCCTCTTTTTTTACTCATATTGATGCAATGAATGGATCTTCAGTAGCTGCGCCGAAGCCGCTGCGCACGATTGCGATCTTCACTAGGCTTCCTGCCTCAGGGCTCGCCCAAACTTTTTGCGTCGAAACGTGAGGTAGAAAGCGCTTCCGACTACTTTTAGCAATACAAGCAACGCAATGATCCGCAGTACGCCCGATTCGCGAATCCGCTGTATCAAAGTTGGTTGAAACGAGGGCGACGAATTGTTAAGCACGACATCGAGGTTTAGCCTGGTCTGTCCGAGCAGATTTTTTAGATTCTCGGTGGCTCTGCCCTCAACTATTCTGTGTTTGAATTTGCTGAATGAACTAGCGAGAGCATCCGCGCGCGAATGATTCACGTAAAGCAAGTCTGACTTCGTCCGAGTTTGATCTGCAATCGCGGCTGTCAGAGACAACGAGGCATCAAGATAGTGATTCGCATAAATTTGTTTTGAGAGTACTAGCACTCGCGGGACACCATCGACATCAGATCTGTAGGTGGAGACATCTGTGATCACAACAACTGGCTTAAGGCCAAAATTGATTATGGCCCAGCTCAAAGAATGCTCTACTGGCACTGTCGATCGCGGAAAAGCTTTCAGGTGTCGGACGAATTCAGGGGCCGTGTCATTAACGTAGAGTAAGTTGGCCAGCAATGATTCCTGCTCTCGAGCCAATGGGACGCTGGGGCTTTGATCGGCATACTCAATCAGCGCCGCATCCCCTTTTTGAAGATAGCCTGTGACATACTCCACCATCATTAAGCGAAACAGTTGGTTCGCTTGCTCCTTATAATCAATCGCGTTCCAGTCGATACTCTTTTGAAAGCGCTGGATCATCGCCACCGACAACTTCAATTTGCAATTACCTACAGTGCAGGTCTTGAGGTCGGCGATGTCGCCGTCGCTGAGTGTCATTGATGCGAGATCTGCTGCGCGGGGCGGATTAGTAAACTTACCCGATTGTAAAATCGATTTTTGTTTGAGACTTACGCTTAGCTGAAATGCTTTGAGTGCTGTCTGGGGGTCTGACGGAATCTCTATAACTCCACAGACAGCTACTTCGCGCGGGTCATTTGAAGGAATTAGTTTAGCCACGGGCTCGCCGCGTTCAAGCGCAGCGATCTGATCTGCACCAAAAGCGGCGCGCTCTGCCAGGGCTTTTCGAAGATCAGGATCGACAGTCCCCGCATTCGTCTGAGTACAGATCAACAGAAGGGAAAGTACGCAAAGTATCGCTGGTCTTCGATACAGAATGCGGAGTCGAAAAATTGAAGAAGCATCTGACATAGTTTCACCTGCAGTTCACTCGTGGTAAACGCGAAGCAACATCTCCACGCCCTGGTCCAGGATGAGATCTTTGCGGCCGGAAGCGGCTGTTGTTCGGGTGGCTGCGACTCGAGGGCGGATGGCTGGACCGCCACTTCCTGCGACCGGAACCACACCGAAGACGCCACCTGCCAGCGCACCAATCCCGGTTCGCTTGAGCGTCTGCGGACGGCGGCGTCCGTGCGTTTCGATCAGGTCTTGAGCATCCACCTGTTCACCCGAGGGCACGTCGTAGAGCCTGACGATTTCGGCGTTGATCGGATAGGCCTGACCGTCACTGAAGCGAATGCGGTCGAACGAAAGGTGCATTTCAGTCGCGCCGTTAAAGACTCCGGATGGTGTAATGGACTGAACATGGCCGGAAATCCTCGCCAGACTGAAAGGCCCAGGATCCGCGACAGTCACGGTGAACCTGTCTCCAACGCGCGATGACAAAATTGATAGAGTTTTATCGAGGTGGACGCGCATTTCATAGCCACCGCGTTCTACGTTCACAGTAGCGGAAGCTCTGGCGGGAACTTGCGAGATCGCGATGCCGAGAATCACGAGCATCGATGTCATCGTAATTACGATCTTGTCTAGTCTGATCCATTTAATCATCTCTTCCACCCGGGAGGGTTAGCTTGCGAGCGGCGCCCCTGCCCCGTGAAGCAATCTCACTCGCAACTAACCCTCCCTGCCCCCGTGAACAAGGCTAGGCAATACATATTCCAGATTTAATTTGATCGAATTTAGCTAAGAGTGGCGAAGTTTTCGTCGGAGAGAATCGGTTGGCTATTCGTAATACCACGAACATTCCGTAGAATCACGACCGCGATTATGTGGTCCACTCGGCGATTTGCTCGCGATCTTTTTGGAGGCTCGCCGTTGCGCGCGATAGAACATGAGCCGGCGAACTATCGCGCAATCCGCGGTACCGCACTCCATCTGGTCCCAGTGTACCGTGTCCATGCCAAGTTCCTGCGCCTTTCCAAACACGTGGCAAAGATCACCGCTGCGCGAAGCATATGGACCGAGGTATTAACCAGCACCATACTATGCAGCAGCTACTGTTTGCTGGGTAAGCTGCGCCGCATGCAACGACGCGCCAAATTCCTCTACCGAAGGTTCGATGAGAAACGAATTGTCAGTCGGCGTTTGCCGCGAACGTCTCGCGAACGAAATGTCGAAACCATTCTGGTCCATATCGACATCAATCGAGTCACCAATACATATCTGGCCACTCGCCACCAGGTTTGACATCGGCATGACGAGCAGTCGTTCGATCGCGCGCTTCAAGTGACGCGCGCCATACCTGCTATCCATACCCTCATGTAACAACAGTTCCTTCACTGATTCAGAGCAGCTAAAGAAAAACTTCGTTCTAGCCGAACGCATGATCCGCCCTTGTAACGCACAAAGTTCAAGATCGAGAATTTGCCACAGATGCTGTTCCGTCAATGAGTGGAAGACGACTAGTTTGTCTATCCGGTTCATAAACTCAGGAGAGAAATTCCGGCTGGCAGCTTGAACGGCCGTGCGATGGATCTTCTCATCGAGATCGAGCTGGCTCTTATCTAAGTGTCGCTGGGCTGAGGCAAAACCGATGTGGCCTTCCATCAATTCGGACATCTCCCTGGCGCCAAGATTCGACGTCATGATGATCAATGACTGGGAAAAATCGACGCGCCGGTTATCACCCAGGGTCAATGTCGCCTTATCAAGGATGCCCAGTAGCAGCTTCCACAACGAGTCCGACGCCTTCTCGATCTCGTCAAAGAGAACGATTGAGAGCTTAGTGTCTTCGGTGTGGAACCGATCGAGATTCTCCTGACTCAACAGCGGCGAAGTTTCGCGATGGCCCAGGTATCCCGGGGGCGAGCCAATCAGCTTGGCGATCTCGTGTGAGTGCTGAAACTCCGCGCAATTCACTTTGATTACTGCGTTAGGATCACCAAAAAGAATATCTGCCGCGGCTTCAACGACGCGTGTTTTTCCAGAACCAGTGGGACCTAAAAACAGTAATGCGCCGACAGGTTTGCCGGTCTGATTCATTCCCGCCAGGAACAGCTGATACAGACTGCCCATACTGCGAACCGCCTTCTCCTGACCGATGATGAGTCCCGAAAGCCGTTCGTCGAATTCCTGAGCCTGCGCACATTTGACTTTGGGATCCAGGAAGAAGGAGTTGTTTGCTACTTGCTGTGTTCGTATTTCCGCAACCATGACGTTTCTCCTTTTTAAATCAAATCAAGAGTTTCATTCTCCGCCGGTTAACTGGCGACGATTTTCCGCCTGGTTGCATGTAGTGACAATGCCGAAAGTGTGAGCGGTTCGGCAAAATCGGAAGCGTTAACAATCTCTTTGGAGTCGGGCGAGACGCCCTTTCGGGAAGGATGTGATTAAAGCCGCAGATAAACACGGGGGAACGCCGATCTAGCTGCGTTTACCCGCGTTCACTGGTTTTGGCCGTTGGGAATTGACGAATGCTTATAAAACACAATCGCAAATAAAACCGCGACTACCAGAGAAATAAATGGATCACCGTACATGGCCTACTGCTTCTTCGAGAACGATATTCGTGATCCGAACTTTACGCCCACACCGTTTGTAAACGCTCCAAAGCTGTCACTTGCCAGGTTGTTCTGGAAATCCCTCGGGTTGAAATGATTCGTTATGTTGAAAACCTTCAATCCCAGATGAGCCCTGTATTTGTTGAACGGGCCTGGAAGACTAACAGTCTTCGCTACTTGCAGATCAACCGAAACGAATGTCGGAAAGCGACCGGCACGATTCCGTGGACCGACAAAATTGCGATCTTCATCAATGAACGAATAGGGAAAGCCTGTTCGCAAGTCCACAACGGGCGACAAAGTGATTCTATATTTTGTGTGAAACTCCCCGCGGAAGAGAAAACGATTCGGCACATCAAAGGCCAAGCGTGATCTTTCATTAGCGTGGATAATCGGGTTCTCATAGTTACCGAAGTAAGAGTTGAAGTCGTTCAGGTCTCCAATGGCCGAAGAGCGAACATAAGAAGCAACGAATTCGTCGTGCTCGCGGAATTTATATTTCGACGTCACTTCGAATTCACGGTAGCGCGAGCTCCCGGAGTTGGCTAAGCCGAGAATGCTTCCCTGGTCCTGATCATCGATCGGGTCAATGACAAACTCGCGTCGACCCTGCCGTTGCTGATAACCCACGCGCACCAATAAATTCGGCAACCATTCGCGATCAAATTGGATATTCCAGTTAACACTACGCGG
>Ga0070694_100002698_pt1 | contig 10527 bp, 6 predicted proteins | sample KBSK1251metaG_FD_65470 | JGI IMG/M metagenome (GOLD analysis project Ga0070694, IMG submission 65470) | Corn, switchgrass and miscanthus rhizosphere microbial communities from Kellogg Biological Station, Michigan, USA - KBS K1-25-1 metaG | ecosystem: Host-associated > Plants > Roots >... | reverse complement strand
AGCCGGGCAGGGGAAGATCATTATCGATGGTCTTGGGGACATGGGCCACGCGGATGGAGCCGGCGCCTTTGCGATAAACATTGCTGGCGGAGAAGGCGGTGTCGTCGCCGCCGATGGTGACCAGCGCCGCGATGCCGAGTTTGCGAAAAGCGCCGAGCACGTTGTTCATGCTCTGTTCTGACTTGGCCGGGTTGGTGCGGGAGGTGCCCAGAATGGAGCCACCCCGCGAATTGACGCCGGTGACGTCATCGATGCCGAGGTGCAGGCGGTGAGTGGAATCGCCTTGAGCCAGCCACTTGAAGCCGTCGCGAAAGCCGACCACCTCGTAGCCTTGCTTCACGCCTTCGATGGTGGCGGAACTGATGACGCCATTGATACCTGGGGCGGGTCCGCCGCCCACCAGAATGCCCAGTTTGGGCCGTTTTGAAGTTGCTGACATGGCGATTCACCTATCGAGCGCAGGCCGAAATGTCCAGCCCTGTTCGATTTTGGATTTCTGCCGCGCGTGCGGGTGGACGGACGCGCGTGGGCCATTTTGAGCCCAGCGGCAAATGGGCATTTGAACGCGAGCCACACTTGAGCCAAGCCGTCCGTGTCGGATTAACCCAGGAGTGTCAAATTGGCCAGAGCGGGCGCGCTTCCCCGAGCACGTGGAAAGAATCCAAAATCCAAAATCCAAAATCGAAATGGCCTGTTTTTAGCTCAACAGGTCCCGGTGCAGACTCGTTCGGCAATAACTGCTCCATTAGCGGGCAGGAGCACATCATCGTCGCGTACGCTGGGCTGGTTATTGGTATGTTTTACCTGTTCCGGCATGAGCGGCTTGATTTACGAGATCGCTTGGGTGCGTTCGCTGGAGCTGGTCTTCGGTACTACCACATTCGCCGTAGCCACGGTGCTGGCCGCGTTCATGGGCGGTTTGGCCTGCGGCAGTTATAGTATGGGGCGCTTCTCGGCGCGCTGGCGCCGTTTCCATCCGCTGCATCTCTACGCTGTCTTGGAAGTGCTGATCGCCGTCGTCGCCTTGTTCATCCCGGTGCTACTACATGGTCTGGTGCCGCTCTATCAATGGGTCTGGAAAACGACCCACGCCTCCTTCCTCGTCTTTTCGCTTATCCGCTTCGCTTTGTCGGCCTTGATCCTTCTGGTGCCGACCTTCTTCATGGGCGCCACCTTGCCAGTTGTCAGCAGTCTGGTCAGTGCCCAGGAGGAACTCGGAGAGAAGCGAATCGGCCTGCTTTACAGCTTCAACACGCTGGGCGCCGTGCTGGGCTGCGCGGCGGCGGGGCTTTACTTCTTTCCAGCGCTCGGCCTGGCGAAAACACAATGGGTGGCCGTTGCTCTGAATCTTTTGGCGGCCGCCGGGGCTGTTTGCCTGGGCAATTTATGGCGAAGCGTCGGTGACGGCGCCTCTCCAGCCTCCAGCCAAGCGTCCTCCGCTGCTCAGGAAACATCCGGGGCGAAGGCGGCCGTCACAGCGGCCGCGGCGGGGACGCGGCTGGTGGCGCCCGGGGCGGGTTGGCTGGTGGCGGCGTATGGGGTCTCCGGGTTCGTGGCGATGCTCTATGAAGTGGCCTGGAGCCGTGTGCTGGTGTTGGTGCTGGGTTCCTCGACCTATGCGTGCACGATCATGCTCGCCACGTTTCTTTTGGGTTTGGCAGGCGGAGCGTGGGTGGCGGCGCGCCGGCTGCCATCGACATTTTCACCGTTGCTGGCCAGCGGACTTTGCCAGTTGCTGGTAGCGCTGGCTACCTATGCCAGCGTCTTGCTCGTGGAAGAATTGCCGTTTCTCTACCTCAAGGCGTATGAGGTGTTGAACCCGTCGCCGACGCAGTTGCTCAGTGTCCAGTTTCTTCTGGCGATGGGACTGATGCTCCTGCCGACACTTGGACTTGGAGCCATGTTTCCCATCACGATTCAAGGACTAAAACCCTCGGCCACGCAGGCGGCGCGCGTCGTGGGATGGGCGTATGCCTTGAATACCGTGGGCGCCATTGCCGGGTCGGTATTTGCCGGCTTTTGGCTCGTGCCCCGCTTTGGTTCGCAAAAAACCATGCTGGTCGGGATCGGACTGAATCTGCTGGGGGCGGCAGGGCTGTTGTTTCAAGTGCGCGAAGGAAAGTTGGCGCGGTACCGGGTGCTCGTTGGGCTGGCGGTAGCGGCGATTTTTGCGGGCTTGGTCGGCGCGACGCCGCGCTGGGATCCGGCGGTGATGTCCTCGGGAGTGTTCCGGTATGTGCGCGATTACCTGGGGCTGACGCGCGAGGCCTTTCGGGAGCGCGCCCGCAAAGTGAGCGGCGAAGTGTTGCTCTTTGACGAAGGATTGACCTGCACGGTGACGGTCTTTCGCAATCCCGAGTGTCTGAGCCTGCTGGTCAACGGCAAACCGGACGCCTCGACGCCGTCGGGGCTCAACAATCCATTTGATCCGAATGCCCCGGCGATGCTGCTGGATTTGCCCACGCAGATTCTGTTGGGACAAATCCCGATGCTGCTGGCGCCGCAACGGGAACAGGCGCTGGTCATTGGCTTGGGCAGCGGGCTGACGGTCGGTTCGGTTCTGACGCATCCGGTGAAGCGGGTGGAATGCGTGGAACTGGAGGACGCCGTGGTGCGAGGCAGCAGGTTCTTCGAGTCGTTCAACGGGCGGCCGCTGACCGATCCGCGCCTGGAACTGGTTGTGAACGACGCCCGGAACCATTTGCTGGTGACGGAGCGGAAGTACGACGTGGTCATTTCTGAACCGTCGAATCCGTGGATCCCGGGAGCGGCGAATCTGTTCACTCGCGAGTTTTTTGAATTGAGCCGGCAAAAGCTTCAGGACGACGGCGTGTTTTGCCAATGGATCCAGATTTACGAACTGCAACCGGAGCATTTCCAGACCATCCTGCGGACTTTCGTCTCGGTGTTTCCGGAAGTGCATCTGTTTCGCGTCAATCACGACGCCATCCTGGTGGGTTCACGGCATCCGCATCGGCTCGACGTGGCGGGCCTGAGGCAAAGGTTTACCCCGGCGGTGCGGGCCGACTTGGCGCGCATCCGCATTGAGCAACCCGAAGGGTTGCTGGCGCGCTACTGGGTCGGAGGTGAGGAACTGAAACCGGGGTTGGAGAGCGCCGAGGACAACACGGATGACAACATGCGCATTGAGTTTGCGGCGCCGCTGCAGATTCTGACGGGGTCGGCGGGCGCGGTGCGGGCACATCCGAGCATCGCGGCGTTGTATGCGGGGCGGACGAGTGGCGCAATTCCGCAAACCGACCTGCCGCCTGGGGTCGATGCGTCAGCCTTTTGGGCCGAAGTGGGGCGTGCGGCCCTGCGGGAGAGATTGCCGGAGACGATGGTGTATAGTGAGCACTCGCTGGAACTCCAGCATAATCCCGTGGCGGCGGAAGTTCAGGGCGTGGCCTTGCTGTGGTCGGGCAAACCGGAGGAGGCTCGAGCGCTACTGGAGCAGGCCGAGTCGGAATTTCCGAATGCGGTCGAAGCGCAACGGGGCCTCACGCTGGTGAGGGCGTTTCGTCAGCAATGGGAAGCGACGCGGCGTTATGCGGAACGCTGGGTGAGGCTGGCTCCGGACGAAGCGCCAGGGTGGTTTCAGCTTGGACGCAGCTTGTTCTTTCTGGGCCGCAATTCGGAGAGCCTGACGGCCCTTGAACGAATCCCGCGCAGTGCCTACCGAATGGAGGAGTTGAAAGATTTGCCATTTTATCTGGGCGCGGCTCAAGCGAAGAACGGCCAGTTTGCGGATGCGGCGGAGCAATTTCGCGCTTTTCTGAGGCGGGAACCGGCGCATGTGGAGGCGCGTGTGCAATTAGCCGACGCGTTGCATCGTTCCGGGCACTCCGGCGAGGCGGCCGTGCAATGGCAGCGAGTGGCCCAAATCCAAAGTGTGCAAGCGGGAAAGTTGCAACACGCGGCCAGCGTTGATTGGGCCGAGGGCCGTCAGCCATTAGCCGTCACCAAGCTGGAGCAGGCGCTTCGGCTGGACCCGGCCAACGCGGATGTCGTGTTGGTACTGGCGCGGATGCGGGTGCTGCAGGGTGAAGTGGACGCGGCGGCCGAATTGCTGAGCCAGTTTCTTGCGGCCTATCCGGACCGCCCGCCAGCGCTGGGCTATCTCAGTCAGCTTCGAGGTTCGCAACAAAGAACCGAGGAGGCGCGCCAGTTGGCGGAACGTTATCGGGCCCTCACGGGCAATCCGTGGGAAGAGATCCGCGATTGATTTAATCGATCCGGCTGCGGGTGTCCGAGCGCGGCCCCTTCGCTAAAGGCCGTTTCAGTGCCCGAGCTTCCCACGCCGCGGACAATCCCAACGCAGGCGTGGAACGTCGGAGGCTGAAGCGGCCTGAAGGCCGGCCTCCGGACGCCTGCTGCCAGGTCGGTCACAGCCCACTAGCCAGCCTCAGGTCGGTAAATAGCTATCGCTATTTAGGGGACGCCGCACTAGCGTTTCTCCAGTCGATCTGCCTATGGTCCAATTCTATGACCAACTCTTGGATGCGCTTGCGCAGGGCGAACCATTCGCCTTGGGCGTCATTTCCGGAATCAAGGGTTCCAGTCCACAGAAGAAAGGAGCCAAGGCGCTGTTTTTCGCCGATGGGCGAATCGTCGGCACGCTGGGGGGCGGCTGTTTAGAAGCGGAGATTCAGGACCGCGCGCGCCGGGCGCTGCGCACGGGAGAAGCAACGACCTTCGACCTAGTGCTGGATCATGATTTCGGTTGGGACGATGGACTGGTTTGTGGGGGGCGCGTCTATGGCTTGATCCTGCCGCGAGCCGCGGAGGCAGCCGAACTTTGGCGCGAGGTGGGCCGGCGGGAACGTCCGCTGACGTGGGGGGTGCAGGCGGATTTCTCCATTGCGCTGGTCGACTCTACTTTCGGGGCGTCCGGCGAAGCGTGGCTTTACTGCGAGGCGGTCACGCCGCCATGCGCCTTGTGGATCGCCGGTTCCGGTCATGTGGCGCAAGCCGTCGCGCCCATGGCACGCCAACTTGATTTTGATGTGTCGATATTTGATGATCGGCCGACGTTCACGAGTTCGCGATTTTTTCCGGAAGCAACGCGGTGCCGTGTCGGCTCGTGGGACGAATTGCTGGGGGAGCCCTTTCCGGCGAAGCCATGCTTCGGTTTGATTGTGACGCGGGGGCATCAGCGCGATGCACTGGTGTTGGCGAAATGGATTCATCATCCCTTTGCGTTTCTGGGCATGATTGGGAGCCGTCGCAAAGCCCGGCTCATTTTCGAGCAGTTCGTGGCCGACGGCATCGCCCAGCCCGAACAGCTTGCCCGCGTGGCCTGCCCGGTCGGCCTGCCCATTGACTCGCGAACCGTTCCCGAGATCGCGGTCAGCATCCTCGCTCAATTCGTTCAGGAACGCGCGAGAGTTTTGCGGACGTTGAGTGAGACGCAAGCGCCGTTGCCCGCATCGGCGAATCGGACGACGGGACCGGTTTCTTCGCCAGTGCACGCGTCATGAACCTGGGCGTGGCGATTCTGGCCGCCGGCGCTTCATCGCGAATGGGGCGCTCAAAACTGCTGTTGCCCTGGGGCACAACGACAGTGCTGGGGCATTTGTTGGGTCTGTGGCGCGCCGTGCGTCCTGCCCAACTGGCCGTGGTAACCACGGCCTCAGACGTCGGGGTGCATCAGGAGCTGGAGCGCCTTGGCTTGCCCACCACCAACTGCATCCTTAACCCCGCCCCGGAGCGCGGCATGTTCAGCTCAGTGCAAGGCGCCGCGGCTTGGGAAGGCTGGACCACGACCGTCACGCATTGGGCTATCGCCTTGGGCGACCAGCCGCTCGTCCGAATCGAAACACTCCGTGAACTTCTCCAATTTGCCGAAGCGCACGAAGAACAGGTCTGTCAGCCCAGCCGGAACGGGCGCGGGCGACACCCGGTCATTCTGACGCAGAAAGTGCGCGCGCAATTGCGCAGTTCCACGGCGCAGAATTTTAAGCAATTCCTGCTGCGCTGTGGCACCACCATGGCTCGCTTGGAGACGGATGACGAGGGGCTCGACATCGATCTGGACGAGCCGGCGGATTACGAACGGGCGTTGAAACGCGTGCAGGCCGCGAACCCGCGCCTCTCCTCGGAAACCTCGCCCGCTCCCTCTGCCTCCGCGGCTGCGCGTGAATGAATCCAAGCACGAGGAAATCTGTGGCATCCAGTGCGTTTCTTGTCCGATTTGAGCGGCGCGAGCGGTGGCGCGCCCTGTCCGTGTGGTCGCGGGTGGGCCTTGTGTTTGTGTTTTCAGCCGGTGCCGCGCGGGCCGACGGGCCGGGTTCCTCCACGAATGCATTGCCGGTCATTCAATATCAGGGGCATGTCGTGTGCATTGCTGAAGAGATGCATGAACGATACGCCACCGAGTTGCCAACCGCGCACCGGCACCTCTGGGGATTCAAGACATCCGATGGGAAATTTTTCACCTTGCTCGAAGGAAAGTTCTCAGAGGCGATTTTCAAAGACGCGCGAGTGCGGGCCAAGGAACTGCGCATCAAAGCCCGGTTGTTGCCCGGGAGCCAGGTGCTGGAACTAACGTATTTTCGTTCCGTCAAAAACGGAGTCGTGCAGGATCTCTATTATTACTGTGAGGTGTGCGCGATTAAAACCGTGTCGCCCGAAGTGTGCGCTTGCTGCCAGAGCCCGGTGGAACTTATCGAGAAACCCGCGCGCGCAGAGGAGTGAGGCAGAGGATTATCCACCCTCACCCTAACCAGCCTCAGCGGATCAAACCCTGCATACGCCCCAGCCAGTAACCGAAGAGGAATTCATCCCCGGGCAATTCGATGTGGCCGCCATCGCCGCCATCGAGGATGAACGGCTGGGTATTCAGGCGGGAGTAAGGACGCTCTCCTGGGGGGAGGAGTTCGGCCATCTCACGGCGATAAAAGTTCTTTGAGAGTTTGGTTAAGTCGTGGCGATGCGAATTCTGGACCCGCCACGTGATGGTGTCCAAGGGCCAGCCGCGCAAGGTCCAAACGGCGCCCTCGGGGTCGCAATCGGTGCCGCCGCCAGCCGCGGAATGGAGAAAGTTCCAAATGGGGTATTTCTCAGGGCGCTCGAATGCCCAATGGTCGCGGATGGCGCCGGCGTACTGGCGCTGGAGGCGACGGTTGAAAGCGAAGCGGTAGAGCGTCCAATAGTTCACGAAAGCGAGCTCGTCATCGGAATGGTTCCACTCATCTCCCATGTCATTGCCCAGATGAATGAAACCAGGTGTGTAAGCAACGCGCTTCATGGAACTGAGAATGTTGGTGAGATAGCCATGGCGCTGAAAGAGTTCGTCCGCCTTCTCGCGGTAGAGTGCGCGTCCGGTCATCTTCCAGGCGAGCTGCAGGCCAGCGATGATCTCGGCGCTGTTCAAGCGGCGGTCGGCAATCGAAGGCGGGTAGTGATTGACGTAGTCCGGATGCCACCGGCCCCACAACGTCGGTTTGCCATCGACATCCACCAGGTACCAGTCGTGTTGGATGATGTGATCGACGATGGCCGTGTAGTTGCGGGCGATTCGCTCCCGTTCCGGTCCGGGGCGGGCCACGAGTTCCCAGAGGACAGCGTGGGCGAAGGTGTGGGAGGTGAATTCATCGCTGCTGGTATGGCCTTTCCATTCCCAGTCGTTGCCCGGCAAGTCGCGCCATCGCTCTTTATCCGAGAATTTGAATCCTTTGCGCTCGAAGGTGCGCGCAAAAAAACCGTTCGTGCCGGCCAACTCGCGCAATCGCTCCAAGGCCGCGAATGTTTCCCAGGCCCGGCTGCGCGCGGCTGGTTCCCCGGTCACCGCGAAGTGGAACGCCTGGCTGCCCAGGTAATACGAACTCCACCCGCCATCGTTGTCGGTGTCGATGATCTCGCTGCTGGCAATGTCACCCGCTACCGGAAGCCGGCGCTCGGCGGTCAGGCCAAAGCGCACGTGCCGCTGCCGGATCTTGCGCTCAAACCATTCCGCCTTCGCCGCCAGCGTCCATGGACGCATTTCGATTCGATTCAACCCGCTTTTGGTCAGCGCCAGCACGTGACCGGCCGGCTCGAGCTTCAGGTCGACCACGTGGTCATCGAGCAACCACCGTCGCCCCGAGTAGTAGCGGATTCCGTTCGGGCCGTCGGGTAACGACGGAATCGTGGCGGAGGCGGGTCGAGTTCGTTGAAAGAACAGCCCGCGCGTCGTGCCCACCCACAGGCCGTCCGCTACCGGCACCATGCAAGTGATTTCGCTGACCGGGAGACGGGTTTGGCGTGGCGTGCGGCTGGCGCCGGAGTTGGGGTCGAGACCGTAATAACCATCTTGTGTACCGACGAGCATCTCCTCGTCGCGAAATGCGAGCGTGGTCAGGTTGCTTCCACGATGCACGACGCTCAACGCCCCATCGGCGCGCAAGCGCAGAATCGCATCCGACCGCAGGCCGAAGAACTCGTTCTGTTTCGACCACCATTTTCCCGGCAGTGGCAACAGGGAAGGCGGGCCTTCGACCGGCTGGCCCGTGCTGTTGCTGGTGGTGAAGCGTCGTAGAGACTTCGGGCTAAAGACGAGAACAGTGCCGCTGTCCGCGACGGCGAGGCCGGAGAATTCATCGCGCTCAAAATGTCCCAGGGGACGTCCGGTTTTTCCATTGGAGAGCCAGCGGTCCTCGAACAGGTAATGGAGCGCTCCCTGGCTGACGGTGATGTCGCGTGCCCGCAACGGCGTCAGCGGACGGAAGCTATGGTCCAACGCGAGCAGGTTGTCGTCATAGATGCGCGCGACACCGAGAGAGGTCAGGACATAAACGACGCCGTCCTGGTCGAGTTCCACGCGTTGAAAGGTCGCTTGTTGCAATTCCGGAGCGGGGCGGATCCGGGAGGCCACATCCTGGAGAAAGGGGCGGTCGGGAATTGCCGCCGGAGCGGAAGTGGCGCAGGTCAAGAGGAGCACGACGATTGCGACGCGGAGTGGCACGCGCGGAGCCTACGGGCCAGTAGGCAAAGCTCAAGCTCGTTGACACGGATTTCGCATTGCGAGGATAGTGCTGGACAAGGTGAACGGTGGCTTGCGCACGATTCATCCGGGGCCGTGAAAGGCTGCACCAACGGGCACGTTAAAGATTAATATGGCAAATCCTTATCAGGTGGAGTCGGTGGTGCGGGCGCGTTACAGCGTCGCGGCCAGGGAGCGTATCGAAGCCTTGTGCTGTCCAGTCGAATACGACCAGCAGTATCTGACGGCGATCCCAGCGGAGGTCTTGGAACGCGATTACGGCTGCGGCGACCCGTCCCGCTATTTGCAACGCGGCGAGACCGTGCTGGATCTCGGCAGTGGGGCGGGGAAAATCTGTTTCATCGCCGCCCAAGTCGTCGGGCCGGCCGGCAAGGTAATCGGCGTGGACATTAATGATGAGATGCTGGCGGTCGCGCGGTGTCATCAACAGGCGGTCGGGCAAACCATCGGATGGCACAATGTCGAGTTTCGCAAGGGGCGGATTCAAGATCTAGCGCTTGATTTAGAGCGTTTGGAGGCGGAGTTGCGCGAGCATCCGCTGGCGGAGGCCGACGCGTTCCTGGATGTCGAGGCGCGGGCGGAAGAGTTGCGCCGATGCCATCCGCTGATTGCATCTGAGTCGATCGATGTGGTGGTCTCCAACTGCGTCTTGAACCTGGTCGATTCGATAGCCAAGGGCACGCTGTTCCACGAAGTCTTTCGCGTGCTGCGCTGGGGCGGGCGGGCTGTAATCTCCGACATTGTCAGCGACCGTGCGGTGCCGCAGGCCTTGCAGAACGATCCGGAGCTTTGGTCGGGCTGCATTGCCGGGTCGTTGACGGAGGAAGCCTTCGTGCAGGCATTTCAAAGCAGCGGCTTTTCGGGCGTGCGTATCCTGAAGCTGGACGCCATACCGTGGCGAAGCGTGCAAGGCATTCATTTTCGCTCGATGACCATCGAAGCCTTCAAGCAGCAGAATCGCCCGGGTGCCTCCAATGGATACTGGGTCATCTACAAGGGCCCGTTTCAGAAGTGCTGTGATGAGCACGGCACCTGTTACGAACGAGGGCGCCGGTATGCCGTGGATGACCAGCAATTCAAACGTTTGCAACAGGAGCCGTACCGGAGTTATTTCGCGTTCATCGCGCCGGAAGGAGCGCAGCCTACCCGGACGGCGAAGAGATGCTGTTGAAGGGGAAGGGTGCGATGTGCGGGCATGAACGTACGTGTTCATCGCCCGGACTGCAGGTCCGGGAAGTGAAGTCCAAACTTCAAACGCCAAACTTAAAACGCCAAACGCCACCCCCCCAATCCGAACGAGCGTGGATGGGCGAATATAGTCAATTGACGGATGGGGTGAGTCGCTACTGGCCAGGAGGCGGAGGGTGAGTTATTCTGCGCGCACTGCAAATGATTGCTGCATTGCTGCATTTATGTTTCAAGCGCTGAAATTGATGAGCCTCGCGGGCGCGCTGAAGGCGAAAGGCAATGCCCAGGAGGCGTACTCGGCCGTTCTTGAGTTGGGACGGATCGGCACGGACAAGGCAGTGAATCTGCTCGTCGGC
>Ga0070694_100002697_pt1 | contig 10527 bp, 6 predicted proteins | sample KBSK1251metaG_FD_65470 | JGI IMG/M metagenome (GOLD analysis project Ga0070694, IMG submission 65470) | Corn, switchgrass and miscanthus rhizosphere microbial communities from Kellogg Biological Station, Michigan, USA - KBS K1-25-1 metaG | ecosystem: Host-associated > Plants > Roots >... | reverse complement strand
AGAAGAACAACAGGCGACCGTCGTGTGACACTGCGGGTCCGGCTTCGTTCGCCGATGTGTTCACGGGGGCTCCCAGGTTCACCGGTGTTTCCCACGGGCTTTCGAGCGAGGCGCGCCGCGCCACCCAGAGGTCAAAGCTGTCCTGACATCCATCGGGCGTATCGGTGCCGAGCCCGCCCCGTCGCGTGGACGTGAAGTACAGGGCGAGCTCGTCCTTGGACAGGTGCGGCGTCTGGTCCTGGCAGGGGGAATTGACGGGCGCGTCGAGACGCACAGGCTCGGACCACTCGGACCACGCCTTGGTCATGAACGACGGACCGACGAGTTGCCGCTCTCGCAGCGGTTCGCAGGACAGCAGCGCGGCGAACGCAGCAAGGGAAAGCAGAAAAGAACGAGTCATACGAGGACCCCCCTGGGCCGAGACGAGGGTCAAGCTAGGCGCAGGGGGTCAAGTCACGACCAACTATCGAGCAGCTCGAGCCAATTGTGAACGTGCTGCAGGCGTGAGGCTTACGGGAGGTCCACTCCGGGGCGATACAGAGAGCGGATGCGTTGCGCGCGGAACACGTAGCCCGGGTCGCCCTCGATCCGCCACACCACCGCGCCGCTGGCGTCGTATTCCTCGACGCGACCGCCGTTGCCGTAGGCGACCAGCATTCGGTCCGCGGGCAGTGCCTGCGTCGTGCCGCCGAGTTGGGCGCGCACCGCGGGCAGCGATGCGTAGGACGCCACGAGCCAGGCCTCGTGCGTGGCATCGTCGTACAGGTAACGCTCGGCGCGCGAGGCGCCGGGATCTCCGGCGTTGTCGAGCAGCATCAGCTGGTTGCCGGGAAGCGTCCGCAGGCCGTGCTGGCGGACGAAGGCGGGCAGTGGCGTGCCGTGCATCGTGAACTGGTTGGCCAGGCCGCCCATCCGCCAAATCACGGCGCCCGTGCGCGGATCGATCTTCGTCACCTCGCTGATGCTGCGAAACGAGACGAGCAGATTGCCGTCCGCGTCGAGCGCGAGCGCGTTGCCGTGGGTCCAGTTGACGCTGACGCCGCTCCGGTCGGCCGGTTCGAGATCCGTGATGGCGAAATGATCGAAGGCGCTCCATTCAAATAGCAGCGTCCCGTTCTCAGCTACGTGCTGCACCACTGTGCCCGTTACCTGCGCGGCCGCGACGCCGCCGACCGACGTGAGATCCATGACACGGGTGTCGTCACAGAGCAGCCAGACTGACCGGTCCAGCTGGGCGATGAGATCGTGGAATCGAGCGGTCAGTCCGCCGGCGCAGCCGAAGGTGCGCGTCACGTTGCCGAGCGGATCGATCTCCATCCACGGTTCGAAGTCGCCGACGATAGGCGTGCTTGGTCGCGCGTAGTAGCGGCCCGTCGGCTGCGCCTCGAAGTTGAGGCCGGGGCCGAATGGAAAGCGATGGTACCAGACGACGCGCCCCGTGTTGTCGATCACAAGACCGTACATCCCCGCGGAGAATGCGACGTAGCCAGCCGAAGGGTCGGTGCCGCTGGCATGGTACTGAGGAAGATCAGCGGGAAGCGAGCCGGTCTCGAAGTGAAGCACCGGCGCGACGCTCTCCGCGCTCCCGCGATACGCCGCGACCTCGAGGACGTAGCGCGCCGCCGGCCAGAGGCCGAGGACGGGCACCTGGACTTCTTCGCCCACCGGCACGATGGCCGGTGTCACCTGGTCACGCGGGCCGCCCTCGAGTCCGAAGCGCACAACGACGCTGTCCGCCTCATGCACTCGCGCCGCAACGATCGCCGACAGCACGTTGTCAGCATTGGCGTTCACGCTCGCCCCGAGAATGATCTCCGGCTCGGCCGGCGCGACCGCCTGTTTCTGCTCGCTACACGCGGCCAGCAGAGCTCCGACGGCAAGCCACGCGCGTTTCAATGCCCGCCTCGGTTCGTCAACGTCCACCGCCCGTCCTGCCGCTGCATCCGGACCCCCAGCGACAGCGTGAGCACCTCGAATTGCTCGGCGCGGTTCGTGATGTCAGGGAACGAGAACTTCTCGATCCGGTAACCCGCGCTGAGGACGACGGGAGTCCGGCGCGGCATCACGGTCAGCGCCAGATCGGCCGCGATACCGAAGCTCGGGTTGACCCCGCCTGTGATCCGCACGACTGGCAGATACTCGATGGCGCCGGAGGCGTGTAGGAACTCGCTTCCCAGCTTTCGAGAACCCAGGACCCCGATGCCCCAGGCAACCCACTGCTGGCGGCCAGCGGCGGAGACGAACACGCGGGTCGTATGCCGCGTCTCGAGCGCGATGCCTGGATGCACCTCGTAGCGAACCAACGCGGAGACTTCCCCGCCATCCCGCGCTGGGAACATGCCATTTGAGTCGCCCAGGCCACCGCGCAGCCCGGTGACGCTGGCACTGAACCCGACCAGCCGCGCCTCGAGCGCCAGGCCGCCCCAGACGCCGCCACCCCGGTCGATCAGGCGGTGGCGGCCGGTGGAATCGAAAGCCACTCCCACCTGCGAACTGCTCAGTGGAAAGGCGACGCGGCCTTGGAGGGAGATGCTTTGGGCGGCGAGGGACGGGCTCACGGCACAGCAGCCAATGAGTAGCGCGCGCGACATCATGGCGTCCTCCTGGCGCGAATGCGAATGGGGGCGGCATTCAGGCGCCGCATGTTTTCCGCGGCGATCCTGCGGTTCTCGTCGGCCAGCTCCGCGCGACGCGTCGCGTTGTAGGCAACGTTGTCCGGAATCGTTTGGCGGTCCTGCCTGCCGACCAGCGTCGCCACGGTCACGGAGACCCCGATCAGCGCCGCCGCGGGCGGTATCGATCGGCCGCTCAGATCGCGGTCATTCATGGACGCGGATACGAGGAAGGCTGCGGCCCCCCAACCGAATGCCTCGAGGAGGGTACGGCGCGAGACACCGCCCCGGCGTGTTTCCGGAACCTCCACGAACGTGGGCAGCCGGTGTGGCAGCGTCTCGACGGGTTGCCGTTCGATGACGAGTTCCAGCAGCTCGCTTGGGACGCGACCGCCGATGTCGGCAATCAGCGCATAGCGGCCTGGCGCAATGGCGGAGCCGTCGTCGAGACGAAGCGGTAGCGCGACCCTGCTCATGCTGTCGACGGCCAGAACGCCGAGCACCGAGTCACGCGGTCGCGATTGGGTTACTCGCAGCGAGAAGCGGACGTCGCTTGGCTTTCCGACGGCAACCTCGAACGGCCACATCTGGTTCGCGGGAGTGATGACCGTGTCCGCGACCGCCCGCAACGCAACCGTCGGCGTGCGGCGGCGCTCGCGCGCGTACGCGCTCCGCAGGTCGGGGTGAATGTCTGCCGGCCAGGCGTAAAAGGGATCGTCTTCGACCAGTCGCCGCAGGCATGCACGCGCCGAGTCGCGGTCCCCGAGCGCCCAGACGGCCTCGGCGAGGCGTGCCAGCGCGGTGGTGCCGGCGCCCCGGGGCAGAACAGAGCCGGCGCCGAGCAGATCTTCGAGTCGACGGGCGCCCCGGTCCGTATCCCCGGCATCGAGGAGCGCCAATGCGCTGTCCACCCGCGCGTCTCCTGTCGGCTCGGGCGCCGGCATCCAGGTGAGGCGGAGTCTCTGGCGCTCGAGCGCCCCAATCGTCGTGTCCGCCACGACCTCGGACCCGCGTAGCAGCCGGATCGTGTGCGGGCCCGGCGTGATCCGATGTCCCGCGACGGGCGTATAGTCGATGCGGCGGCCGTCGACGTACAGGCTGGCCCACGGGCGCGTCACAACCGTCAGCAGCGCAGCGTTCTCGGGGAGCAGCGAGACGTCGACGACCGTCGTTACACCGGGCAGCACCTCTGTGGTGAGACGCGTAGGTAGATAGCCCGGTGCCGACACGACGACGTCGTAACTGCCGGCCTCGAGCCTGCGGGTCTCGCCACCGCGCAGGAACTGACTGTCACCGATCCGCGCGGTGATGGGGATGGCGGCCGACGCGAGCCGCACCAACCCTTGCTCACCGATTGGAGCGGTACGGGGCCAGTCGAACCGCACGGCGGCGACGAACGGATCCTGCGGCGTCGAATCGACGAACGCCTGCGCCGCCCGCGCGGCACGGACGACCGCCGGCGGAACGGCGTCCTCGTTCACCCAGAATCCCGGCGCGACGCGCATCGCCCACCGCAGCCACGTGGCGGCGAGCGAATCACGCCGCAACACCAGCAACACGTCGGTGAGTCGCTCCACGCTCGTGGTCCAGAGCGAGTCGATCGTCCCCGCCTGCGGATCGAGACCGAGGCTCAGAAACGGCAGCGCGCCCCGGTAGTCGGCGAGGAGATAGTGTTCCCGCCCGAGATCCAGAGCCTTGTGGCCGGATTGGGCGTGTGCCACTGGCGGCACGGCGACGCAGAGCGCGATCAGGGCCGCGGTTTTCACGGCGCGCGTCGCAGCGAGATCTCGAGCACGTTGTTGCCGGCTCGAAGCGTGACGGTCGTGTCGATGGAGACGAAGCCCGGCCGCTCGAACCGGAGCGTGTGTGTGCCGGGCGGCAGCTGCTCGCGATGGACGGGCCGCTCACCGCGCAACTCGCCGTTCACATAGATCTGCGCCCATCCGCCGGTCAAACGGATGATCAGCACGGCCATCGGTGCCTGCATTGGGGGCGGGGGCGGAGGGGCGATGGGTGGTGCGGGGCGAGGATCCGGACGAATCGCGGGGACCGTCGCGGCGGGAGGCGCCGCCGGAACCGCCAGGCCGCGGTCCGCCCTTCCGCCGCCCCGATTCGCGCGCCACAAGGCGGCTCCGCCAAGCAGCAGCACCGCGGCGGTTCCGCCGCCCACGCCCCACCACAGCAGGATTACGCGCCGCCGCGACGGGCCGGAGCGGCGGACCAGCGCCATCGGCTCTGCACGACCGGCGAGCGCCTCGACAAAGGCCAGCGTCGTCTCGAAGCGGTCCTCGGGTGCCTTGGCGAGCGCCCGTTCGATCGCGACAGCGGCATGCGCCGGCAGATCGGGGCGCAGCTCGGCGACGGACGGCGGAGGTTCGCTGACGTGTTTATTGAGCAGCTCGTAGGCGGTCGAGCCCTGGAACGGGACCCGCCCGGTGAGACATTGGAATGCCACGACGCCCAGCGCGTATTGATCGGCGGCGCCGTGGACTTCCCCCCCGACGTACTGCTCAGGCGCCATGTAGTACGGCGAGCCGAGCAGGTGTCCCGATCCACTGAGCGATGCCTCCTGAATCTCCTTGGCGATCCCGAAGTCGGTGACCGTCACTCGCGACCGTTCGTCGAGCACGATGTTCCCCGGCTTCACGTCGCGGTGCACGACGCCGCGCTCATGCGCGTAGTCGAGCGCCTCGGCAACCTGCGTGAGGGTCGCGATGGTGTCGTCGAGGTCGAGGCGGCCGCGTTCCTTGAGCACCGAATCGAGGCTGTTGCCCTCCAACAACTTCATCGAATACCACAGGAGCTCGCCGCCGCCGCTGACGCGATAGACGGGAATGATGTTGGGGTGATCGAGGGCCGCGGCCGTGCGGGCTTCGCGGCGGAAGCGCTCGTTGGCGAGCGCGCCAAAGGTGAGCGTGGGCGGCAGCACCTTGATCGCCACCCGGCGGCGCAGCTGGATCTCGGTGGCTAGGTACACGACGCCCATCCCTCCCCGGGCGATCTCGCGCTCGATCTCGTATTCGCCGGCGGTTTCCTCACGCAGCATCCGCGTGAGCTTGGCGACACCGGCGTCGTCCAGACTGGTAGTGGGATTGGACGACGGGTCGGGGAGGTCGGCGCCGCAATTGAGGCAGAAGGTGCTGCCGTCGGGCACCGGACTCGCGCAGCGGCCGCACAGCATGACGGGATACGATATGGGTCCCGGCACGAGGTGGCCAGCAGGTTGAGTTTCCACCTCGGGATCACCGTTGGATCCTGGCCGTGCGTGACGGCCCGAGCATGGATGACGGGCTGAGCGAGCCGGCAGCATGCCAGGCGGCGTTCCGGCCGTCCACGTTGAGCGCCTGGAGTCCCGTACCGTCCCGATTGACGATGAAGAACCGCGCGACTTCGCAACCGTCGACCGTGCAGAGGCTGCTGGTGAAAACGATGCGCAACCCGTCAGGGGACCACGCCGGTGAAGAGTTGTCTGTGTAGCCGGGCGCACCGGGGAATGCGAGGTTCTTCGTCAGGTTCGTCCGGCCGGTGCCGTCAGCGTTCATCAGCCAGATGTCGTTGGCGCCGTCTCGATTGCTGGCGAAGGCGATCTGCGAGCCGTTGGGAGACCACGCGGGATCGAAATCGTTGCCGGGGTCGTTCGTGAGGTTGACGACACCGGAGCCGTCGGCATTGACGACCAGGATATCGCCATAGGAGAAAACAATTCTCGCGCCGTCGGGCGACCATTTCGGATCGAACCCCGGCTGACGACCCGTGAGAACTCGGCTGACATTGCTGCCATCCGCATTCATCACGTAGAGGGTGGCAGCACCGCCCTGCCGGTCGCTGGAGAACGCGATCCGCGTGCCGTCGGGCGACCACGCCGGGCCGGAGTTGTACGAACCGATGCCACCCGTGACGGTCTTCGCTTCGGAGCCATCCGGCCAGGCGGTGTAGATGTCGCTACATCCGTAGTAGCAATAGCCGGAGTCGTACGAATTGTACACGTAGGCGAGTTTGGTCCCATCGGGTGACCATGCGGGTTCGACGTAGGTGCAGTCGTAGTAGTAGTAGTAGCCGTAGCAGTTGTAGAGGTTGGGAATCAGCACGGTCCGCAATGAGCCGTCCGCACGCATCGCCTCGATCCCGTTTCCCGATTCGAATGCGATCAGCTCCTGAGGCGCGCCCGTCACTGTCACGGGGGCGGCCCCCGACTGTCCCCCGATCGTCGCTGATACCGCGGTGCGGCCATTCCCTCGAGCAGTCACCAAGCCACTGGAATCCACGGTCGCCACCAGCCCGAAATGGCTGCGCCACGCGATCGGGCCCGGATTGGGCACCGGGTGGCCGTTCTTGTCCGCGGCGGTGGCTGCGAGTTGCGCAGTGGCACCCGCGCTCGTCAGGGTAAGAGCGGCCGGCGCGACGTTGATGCGCGACACCATCTGACGCACCACGACGGTCCCAAACGCGGTCTGGGTTCCGCTTGTCGCGGTCACGAGCACGATGCCGTTGGCGTGGGCGGTCACGAGTCCGGATGCGTCGACACTGGCGATTCCCGGGTCCTCACTGGTCCAGCCGTCGACGACGAGGTCGGGAATTGCGGAACCACCGCTGTCAGAGCCCAGCGCCACCACGCGACCCGTGTCGTCGATCGCGGTCAGGGTGTCGAGTCCTGGCCGGACAAACAACGCCAGGGGCACCTGCTTGACGAGGAGCGTACTGGTATCTGCGGCGAGGCCGACACGCCCCACGATCCGGGCCGTACCGGCGTGGACCGCCGTCGCCACGCCAGTGTTGGCTTCGACTGTCGCGATGGCGGGATCCAGGCTGGTCCAGCGCGCCTTGGCGCCGTCGAGGATAGCACCATTGGAGTCGAGAGCCGCCGCCAGGAGGAAACGCGCGGTGCTCCTGAGCCACCGCAACGTGTCCAGCGCCGGGTCGATCTGCACAAAGGCCGCCGGCTGGAGAATGTCCAGGGACGCCTGCCCACTCACGCTGTCGAGCTCGGCGTAGATGTGGGCACTGCCTTCGTCGACCGCGCGGACCACACCGTGCACGGACACCGCGGCCACCGCAGGATTGTCGCTGCGCCACGTGAAGGCATCCGGTGGGACGGAGATGCCGGCACTCGTGGAGTCGGGCGCGTCGGCGTGCGCCGTCAACTGCAGCGAATCGCCGAGCCGGCGGATCCTGAAGACACTGGGCGACACGCGGACACTGGACACCACTGCGCGCACGTCAAACGTCGTGTCAGCAGTTCCCGTCGCGCCCGTGTAGGTCACCCGGACCGCCCCCGCCCCGCGTGACATGCCAACGAGCTGCCGGCCGGTCCCGTCGACCCGGACGACCGCGCTGAGACTCGTGAGTGTGAGCAAAGCACCTGAGAGGATCTGATCTCCGGCTTTGACGACCACGTTGGGCGGCACGGACGTACCGAGCGGTACCTTCAGCGGGGATGTGAACCTGAACTCAAAGGTGACATGGTCCGACGGCTCGCTGGGCAGGAAGCAGGATGCGGCCAGGCCGAACGTGACGACGAGAGCGGCGAGCCGGGTGCCGGACGATCGGGCGGTCATATGGCCAGCAAGCTGCACACCCACGGCCAAGCGGCGGTCAAGTGTCGCCGCGGGTCAGCCAAGTCACGGCCCCGCCGCCTGTTGGCGGAGAGCCTCGAGCTGGCTGTGGCCTGCCCCCGCCAGGCGCTCGGCGGTCCGCAGCGCGCTGTGCGCCGTGCGCTTCGCCCCCAGCTTCAGCGCGCGTTCGGCGACGGTCATCAGCGCGTTGACGGCATCGCCGCGACGCTCGAGCGCTAGCAGCCGCGCGCGCAGGAATTGCGCGTCGAGATCTTCGCGCGTCGCGAGCACCGTGATATAGCGGTCCCGAATGCGGCGCCGGCCACCGGGCTGGGTGCACTCGCTTTCGATCACCTTGGGAAGCAGGCGGCCGTTGAATGCGTAGCGCCCGCCCTCGAACACCACGAACCGCTCGGTCTCGAGACGATCCAGCGCGGCGTCCACGCGTTCCAAGGGAAGTCCTGAAACGTCCGCGACCAGCCGGGAGTCCATGATTTCCGTGGCGACGCTGGCCGCACGCAACACGGCGACGCTGTCGGGGTCGAGCCGCGCCACGCGGCCTGCGATCGCACTGCGGACGACCGCCGGAATTCGAATCGGGAGTGTCGAGTCGTAGGTCCCGCCCGCGGGCGGCCAGTCCGAACCGTCTCCACCGGCCGCGGCACGACCGAGGTCTCGGAGCAGCGTGACCGCGAGGAACGGATTGCCGCCCGACTCGTGCGCCACACGCCGAGCGAGGCGATCCCGGTCGTGCGCGTCGGTGCACCATGGGGCGAGCGCCTCGGTCAGCGCCGCGACGTCGTTCTCGACGAGCGGATCGAGGCGGATGTGCGCTCCCGGCGTCGATCGCCCCACATCGGCGAGCAGAGCCTGGAGCTCGGACGACCGGTCGACCTCCGCCTCCACCGTGAAGACCAGCGCCAGCGAGACGTCCTTGAGCTCCGCCCAGACGGCGCGCAACGCGGCGAGCGTGGTCCCGTCCGCCCACTGGGCGTCGTCGATGAGCAAGCCGAGCGGCTGTTCGTCGGCCACCGCGCGCAGCAGCGAGGCGAGCGCGGCGGAGACCTGCGCGACGTCCTTCACGTCGAGCGGTTCGAGCTTATCCCCCAGCTCGGGAACCAGGCTGGCCAGCACCCGCAAGCCGATGTGATCGGTCGCCGTGATCCCCGGCGCCTGCAGCAGTCCACCGCGCATGAGCGCGCGCAGCGTGCTCCACGGCGCGTCGTGATCGGTTTCGAGGATGGCGGCGTTGGCCACGCGGACACCCTGGAGTGCCAGCCGCTCGCCCGCCGCCGCGAGCAGACGGGTGCGCCCGGACCCGGCCTCGCCGACAATCGCGAGACAGCGGGCGCCCTCCCCGCTGCGCGACAGGCCCTCGAGGCTCGAGAAGAGCCGCGCGTGCTGGTCGCGCCGGCCCACCAGCGGCACGTCCCCGTCGGCCTGGCGGGGATGCTGGCGCCGCCAGGTGCCGCTCCGGAGTCGCGTCGCCAACGCCTCGATCGTCGCGGTGGGGCGCTCGCCGAGGTCCTGCTGCAAGCGGTCGGCGAAGTCGTGGAACAGCGCGAGCGCCGCGCCGGCGTCACCGTCGAGTGCGGCGCTACGCATCCCGAGCGACAACGCCGTCTCACTGTAGGGGCTGCTCGTCAGCGCTCGGCGCGCCAGGGCCCGAGCTTCGATGTTGCGGTTGACCGCGAGCTGCTCTTCGCCCTTGGCAACGAGGAGCCGGGTAGCGGCATCACGGATCCGTGCCCGCTCCGCTTCCATCCACGAATCGAACTCGGGCGCGTCGTCGACGTGAAAGCCTTCCAGGAAATCGCCGCGCAAGAGCTCGAGCGCGCGCAGTTGGCCGGTGTCGCACAGGCGGGCAAACTCGAGCGCATCGACCTCCAGGCCCTCGGGGCTGAGGTAGATGGAGTCGCCGCGACTCTGAATGCGCTCGGCGCCGAGGGTGGCGCGCAGGCGGTGGATCGCCTCGTTCAACGAGCGTCTCGCCTTGTCGTCTGGCTTTCCACCCCAGACCAACCCGGTGAGATGATTGCGGCTGCGGGACGTTTCGGGCGAGAGCGCGAGGTAGGCCACAATCGCGAAGTGCTTGCGCCACAGGACGTCTGGAGGAGGCTCTTTCCCGTCGATCAGGAGACTCGGCGGGCCGAGACAGCGGAGCGAGAGAGACAGCGGGCTGGTCATCGCGGCGTCGGAGAAACAGCCCGATATACGTCCTGCTACTGGAGTGTCAAGGCGCTCTCGATGTAAGGGGCCTCGTGCACCACAGCCGGCTTCCTGCGTGACAGCACGAGCCACCACTCCCGCGCCGACGTGAGCACCAGCATCGCGACCACCGCCATGAAGAACAGCGTGAGCCC
>Ga0070694_100002694_pt1 | contig 10529 bp, 8 predicted proteins | sample KBSK1251metaG_FD_65470 | JGI IMG/M metagenome (GOLD analysis project Ga0070694, IMG submission 65470) | Corn, switchgrass and miscanthus rhizosphere microbial communities from Kellogg Biological Station, Michigan, USA - KBS K1-25-1 metaG | ecosystem: Host-associated > Plants > Roots >... | reverse complement strand
TTGGTCGACTTCCAGGAGAATCGGCTCAGTTACATCGTGGCGCACCAATTCAAAGCGATGATTATCCAGCAGGTGAGCGACATTCTCGCGGCGGCCGGTAAAAAAATTATCCAGACAGATTACTTCATGCGCATCCGCCAATAATCTCTCGCACAAATGTGAGCCTATGAACCCAGCTCCGCCTGTAACTAGCACTCTCATCGGTTTGGCCTTTTAAGCGCGAGACGAACCTCTTGCAAGCGATAAATCCAAATCCTTTAATATTTTGACGTGAAACATCACCAATCGAGGGCAGCAGCCAGTCCCCTGTCTCTCTTTTTGGAAGACGAGAAAGAACCTGCATGCTCAACCATCAACCTCACCAGACGAGCAGCTTCACCATCACCAGCGGATGATACCGCGGTCGTCCACGCTCTCCTGGAGCCGCTCGCGTATCGAAACCACATCCCGATCGAAGGCTTTCCTAAAACTGCTCCATAGCACTGTCGTCCAGCCACCGGCGGGCGCTTCGCCTTCTGCATCCCCCACCAGCAGCGTGTGCCGTTTGTCAGGCTGCTCTCCAAATTCACTGCTGCCTGTATTCAGCTACCGCGTGCTTGTAAAAAGAAATGAGTGCGTAACTGTCAGCGACATACGCCACGAAATGAAATCCTATCTCGCGGAATCGGCGACACGCGGTCAGATTGCGCGAAAAGGTCCCGGCCAACTTGCCGCCTGCCCGAATGGTATGGAGAGAGGTCTCCAATTGTTCCATGACCTTTGGGTGTTCCAGTTGACCCGCCAGGCCAACTGACTGAGAAATGTCGTACATACCAAGGTAAATAAGATCGATACCCTTGACCTCGGCGATCTGCGGAAGGTTAGCAATACCTTGTTGCCCTTCGACCAGGACCCCAACCAGCGTCTCCTCAGCATGACGCGAAATGCTCTCAGTCAAACCTTCATCAGTATAGCCGTGGCACCGGGTATAGGGTGAAAGCCCGCGTTTACCGGCCGGGGCATACCGCGCCGCTTGTACGATCCGTTCGGCTGCTTCAGCCGTGACCACATGAGGCACCATCACCGCCTCGGAACCTGTTTCAAGCGCGCGGAGAATGGTGTTCTCGTGATCGTCGCCGACCCTAATGATCGGCTGACACTGGTGAACTTGAGCGGCCCGAACCATCTGCTCGACCGTTTCATAAGACATCGTGCCATGCTCGAGATCAATAACTACAAAGTCAACGCCTGTTCTGGCGATGACATCAACCACGAAAGCCGACGGCAGCATGCACCACGTGCCGAAAGCAGCTTCGCCCTCCAACATTCTTGATTTGAGTGATTTCCTCATTTAGCGTCTCGGTATTCGCGGTAAATTGGATCCTCCAGCATGAGCCGTTCCGCCGTCCGGCGGTCCTCATCCGTGTCAACGGATTTCGAAAGGAAGGGCGACGGGACCATGCGAACCTTAAAGCCATGCTGAAGTGCACGAATCATCTCAATAGACTCCTGCAGTTCCAACGGAGTAGGTTGGAGGCCGTGGTTGAATTTCTTCATGAAGTGCCAGCGGAAAGGCATTATGCAAACCTGCTTCCACCACTTGGCGCGTTGTTCCTGGTGAGCGGTGGATGGAATCGGAGACCGGGACATATACATGGCGTTCATCTGGAGATCGCACACCACTTTAATTTCGCCCGGGTCCGTCCACTCTTCTTCGCTAAGTTCAGCGCAAAGATTCGATACGAATACATCCGATTCTTCCAATAGCGGCTGAACGGCCAGATCAATCATGTTCGGATGAACCAGGGGTTCGTCGCCCTGAACAACGACCACAATGTCGTCATCATCGAGGCCCAGGGTTTCGGCAGCAGCCGCCACCCTCAAGCCGGGCCGCTGAATTTGTGGGTTCGTCATAATGACGTTGCCGCCGAAGGCTTCGACGCATTGTTTAATCGGTTCATCGCAAGCAGCCACAAACAGATCGGTCGCATGTTCACTGAGGGCACAACGACGGTAGACGTGCTCAACCATCGTTTTGCCTAGAATGTCGCAGAGTGGTTTTCCGGGAAATCGGGTCGAACCCATCCGAACGGGGACTCCGACAACTATCTTCACGAAAATCTCCTATATACCCTTCGGTCCAGTTGGTTGTGGAGTCCTTTGAGTTTTGAGGCGATAAGGTAATTCATAGCGAAATACAGTCTGAAGCATCTCTCCCATTTCACAAATAATGAAGTCGTCTAACCCGATGACAAACCCGTTTCAGTAATCTGAACTCCAGTTCATGAGATCCTCCACGCGTCAAACCGGTGGCTAAGGCTCTCCTTTTCTTCCATTCCCAAACTATTCATAAAACTTCTATCACTTTCATAGTATTCAAAGAAAATGTCCTTTTCGAAGTTCGCCTTATATGAATCTTCGATTTTAACCAGTCGCTGATATTTTTGTCTGAGATATTCGTCTATCTCAACATGAAATGGTCTGCATACATTATCAGCAGGCTCGGCCACGGGTGATAAGCCAAGCTTGCTACGCAACATGTTAATGTAGGAAAAGTTCTGATATCTCTTTTTATAGTAGGCATCATCCAGCGCGATAATAAACGTGTCGGAAGCCACAGTCTCGAACACGCTTACCTCCTTCATCAGATGCTCCAGCGTGTGCCAGGAATCAAAAAACCCGAAATCAGCCTTCTGATTCAGTTCCTTGAGAGTACCGATCCCAATGTTTTCATCAGTGCTGTCGAATCCGATAAATTTCCAGATCTTATGGACATCAACCTCCAGTACTCTGCCTATGGCATCGGATACAACCGATCGCAAGAAAGCGCCCTTGCTTGCGTTGGTATCCCATGAGTACATTTTTCCGCCGTACAGGGCACAATGCAGAAAGAGCGCTACCGAGGAAGCTCCGGAGCCGGTTTCAATTAACACCGCGTCTTTGTCCCTAAATTCACTGAGTACACGGAAAATCGCGACAGATTCGCTGTCCGGAATCCCGTTGGCCCAACGCGGGAGTAGTCTTTTTACAAAAACGAGAAACTCTTCTGGTTTCTGCGCGATTGTTTCTTTAGGCCCAAAGTTAAAGTCGTACATACTGAATCCTTGTAGGAACCCCTCGTTGTTTTATGATTGTTTTATGAAAGGCCCTGGACTGCGCAGTCCAAAGTAGCTTTCAACATGTCAAGAGTAAGGCCAGGGATGTTGTTTCTGGCAGCCAGATGATGGTAGTCGTCCGGCGTATCTCCCCAGGTCGTCATGTAACAGGTATAGCCTTCCAAAACCGGCTCGATGAGATGGGTGGCGTTGTCGTCCAGAAATATTATCTCTTGCTTCCCGCATTTCTCCAGGCCCATTATTTTCTCGAGCGCATCCAACTTGCTGGAAATCTGAGATTGATCCAGCAGATGGTCGGCGTGAAGCGTTAGGCCTTCTGATTCCAGGATCAGCTTCACTGATTCGCCATCCTTGAGAGTTGCAATATAGACCCGCCCGCGTTCATTTAGTTTTTTCATCACCCCTATGACTTCTGGCCAGACTGGATGCAGCTTGATCCAGGCGTTCAAATCATCGTCTCGCAATCGCTCCCGCTCGTGATAAAAAATCTGCTTGAAAGCTTCGAAATACTCTCCGGACTTTTGCCGATGGTGCTCATAGTCCGCGTAGCCCTGGACCAGGCATTGTTCATTCAGGCATTTCCGCAGAACGTAGTACTCACCTGCGCCCCGCACAAAGGGTCGAAGGCGTCTGAAGTCCGCCCGCTCGTCCGGTGTAAATTCATTTACGGCCGTGCGATAGCCGGATCGGTGATTCCATCGTTCCCAGGCATTCCAGGAGGTCACCATGCACTCGTCCGTGCTGTCACAAACGACCCCATCGAAATCGAAAACTACTATTTGTTTTTCCACGCGCGAATCTACCGTCGAATGCGAAATTCGTTGCTCAACTCACCCAACCCCTCAATCCGGCACGTGAAGTTATCGGCATCCTTGAGGAATTCCCGCTCTCTCACGCGAATCGGAGCACCCGTCACAATCACGTCCCACGGCTCCAAGGTCATCCATGCTGACAGTAACGATACAAGTTCTCTGTCCTTCCAGATTCTATCATCGGCGGTGCCCCGTCTAAGTAAACGACCGTTGTGATAACCCTCGATAACCTTGCCCCGGGGATCGAACTCGGTATCGATATGTGGGCCGAGTGGACAGAATGTGTCCGCTGCTTTGGAGCGCGCCAGGTGATGGTCCCAGCCATGTATGTTGTCCGCGGAAACGTCATTGGCGATGGTATAGCCAAGAATTGCTTTTCCGGCTTCCTCTGTGGTGACATTCTTTGCGCGCGTCTTAATTACAATCGCCAGTTCCGATTCGCCCCAGACGTTAACATCCCGGAAGGGTGAGACGATGGTTTCGTTATGTCCAACGAGACAGGTCGGTGCTTTAAGAAAAACCAAAGGCTCACTCATTCCTTCAAGCAAGCCAGTCGCGCCTTGAAAATTGATGGCCACGCCAATAATTTTTTGGGGGACACAGGGAGGTGTCAACTTAACCTCCGAGAGCAAAACGAAGTCCCGCTCGATCCGGTATTCGCCCAGCAAGTCTCCAGAAACGCGATGAACCTTCTCGCCTTCAAGGACTCCAGGAGTATCGACTCCCTGGTCCAGGAATCGAACTATCTTCATAGCTTCCCTCGTGAAGGTGAGATCTCACTCATCCATTAACCTTCTCGTCAGTCTTGATTGAGGGCGGAAAGATAAAGCGGTCGCTGCCTCGTTCCTTAGAAATCTGCTCATACGCATCGTAGATACAGTCGAGCAGACTTTGTCCCAGATCATAGTAGTGGCTTGAGATGTATTTCTTTGCCATCCGAGGCCGAAATGAGTAAGGGGTGGTTTCGTAGTGATCCTCATTGCGCTCCGGGAGGTATTCCACAACGAGCGTCTTATCAAGCATTTCGTTAATCATTTCGAGAATGTCACGAACTCGAAGAGCCTGGGGCCCGGTGACCGTCACGTAGGAATTCTCAAAACCCTTGCCTAAGATTTCGACGCTTGCCCGGGCAGCATCGAGAACATTGACGTATTCACGAATCTCATTCCCGTCCCCTTCCCTCTCGATTCTTCCATCCAGCAGGGCCTGCCTGATCACTTTAGAGATCCAATTGAATTCGTTGGCTCTCCTGCCAAACAATGAACCATATCTGAGAATCGTATAATTAACACCGTATACCTTTTGATAGTTCTCGATAAAAAGCTCCCCGGCCTGCTTGCTGCTTCGGTAGAAGGAACCGTGGTCACTGTAAACATATATCGTGCTGGCAAAAAGAAACCGCTTGACGCCGTATTCGCGGCAAGCATCAAGCAGCACTACGGTTCCCAGGACGTTGTATCTGACGGTGTCCACAGGATTGAGCCTTGCTTTGTCAATGTCAGCGATCCCCGCGAAGTGATAGACATAGTCAACGCCTTGAATGCTCTCACGAACCTGGTCCCGGTCCAGGATGTCGCCGACAAACATCTTTTGGTTCTCTCTTAGATATGGTGATTGTGCCCGATCGAATATGGTTACCTCGATCCCGCTGTCGGTTAGAGCATCGGCGACGTGACTTCCCAGGAAACCTGAGCCGCCAAAGACAACTGCTTTCATCGTCATATAATTCTTTGTTGGAAATTTTCGAGAAACTAGCCTTTAATCAAACAATTCTCATATTCTTCGGTCGGCACAAGCTGTAACAATCGCTCCCCGCGAACAAATCGAACCGCCTCTTCGGTGGCCTGCAATTCCATTGCGTAGCGACAATCGTTGGTCATTGATCCCATGTGACAACTCAGGATCGTATCATCGATCTCAACCAGATTTCCAGAGTATGGTTCGTTCACAAAGACGTCTACGGCAGCACCCGAGATTCTGTGCTGCGCAAGAGCGTCATAAAGATCCTGCTCATCAACAATGCCTCCCCGCGAGGTGTTGATCAGACTTACGGTGGGCTTCATTAGCTCAATCTCTTTCCGTGTGATCAGTCGCTGTGTTAAGGGAGTTAGCGGCACATGGAGGGTGATGATGTCCGACTCGCGGCAGATGGTTTCCTTGTCGACGTGTTCGGCATGACACATCTCATAAAGATTAAAGTCAGGTTTGAGGTCATTCACCAAAATCCGCTTTGGCCCAAAACCCTGGAGATGGCGCAGGACCCGGCCTCCAACACGGCCGGTACCGATGATGCCAATCACCATATTCGTTAGTCGCTCACCACTGATTCGGCGCCAGATACCAGACCGCATCTTGCGATCGACAAGCGGGACCCGCCGCAGTAGGTTGAGCATGTGCGCGATGGTCAGTTCGGCAACTGCCGGAGCCGGCGGATCCGGCGTGTAGGAAACGAGAATCCCAAGTTCCTTCGCCGCCCCGAGATCAACATTGTCCAGTCCAATTCCAACTCTTGAAATCAGTTTTAGTCGCGGCGCGGCCTGCATGACCTTTTTTGTGATCGGTTCCGTTCCAGCGATAACGATGTCGAAATCCTGAATGAGTTCAGCTAACTCATGTTCCTTAAGCTTTCGTCCCAGTGGATTGATAACGTACTGCACGTGCGGCTCGTCTTCGAGCATGCGAACGGACAATGGATTGATTTCGCCAAAAGGCACGGTTGTTATTAGAATTCGTTTCGCAGCTTGCGGATCAACTGGTGCGGCTGGTACGTCGCCGGCTGATACTCGCGGAAAATCAATCCGACGCTCCAATCTCGGCGGGTAGGGTGTATGTGCCTCACTGAACCCATTCTGCCTCAACCAGCCCTCTACAATCGGGACTTGCCAAATGTAGTCAATGTCCCAGATGCCATCCTGTTGGATCATCGGATAGGTGTTCTGTCCCAAGAGGCTTTCAAAATAATCATTATTCGCTGTCGTATTCAGAATCGTTTTCGCTCGGATCGCAATAATGCGATGATCCAGGAAGTAGACATCCTCCGGAGATGTATCGAGGAGTTGATGTCGCTCAAGTCGATTGGACTCTTTCAACTTGAAGACCCTCATTGGATTGAACTCGGCCCTCTTCATCGCGGTTACGACTGAATCCACGCCCTCTTGCTGTTCAAAGACCGACAAAGCATGGTCCAGGATTACAGCCTTTACGCATGGCGAATTGGCCAACATAAGCACCACAATCTCAGGAACGTAGCCCAGGTCTTCAATGATCCTACCGACCGCAAGGCGGACCTCCTCAGTTAATGTCCTTTGGGATGCTTCTCGCTCAAGCAAGCGAACCCCATCGGTGTTCCGCCCAATGAGCAAGAGCCCTTGAGAATCCGACGAGAGGTAGACGGCGTCCACCATCTCAGAGTTGAGGGCCGCCAAAAGGGGATAGGACGCCACGGGCCGACCCAGCACCGGGAACGTAAAGCGATCAAACGCATCCTTCTCGTGCTTGCCGAAAATTATGGCTACATTCTTAATGACCTTTTCCATATTTCTCTGGTTCATCTTCCAGTCATTAGCTTTGTAGAACTCGCGCACTATACACGCACCCGACTCCCAAATCGAAACCAGCCGTCACCGATTGCCAGGGAGTAGCTCGGCTGCTTACGCTTTTGAGCTAACCATCGCGATCGGACGCAACGATCTCGCAATACTTTTGACTGCCTGGGAAATCTGTTCGCGGCTGAGACCTGCAAGTATCGGTATTCGGTACAGAATGATCAGCTTGAGTCCAGTATAAAGAAGACCATCAGCGGTGCGCAACAAGTGCCAAAATCTCTGAACACAGCTCGAACTCCATCATCAGGCCAACTACGGCAAGCGCCCAAACCAACCCAAAGATGGTTCAGCCCCACAGCCCGCGCATCAAGCCTAAGGTAAACGGAGTGCGGTCACTGGTGGCATGGATTCGCAGAACTCTGATTACACTACGTGGCCGGAACGCTGCTCGAGTCTGCGCAATTCACGGGCACCAGGTTGCTCGCCGACAGGCTTACATTCAAACGGCTACTCCAACTTACTTTTGGAGAAACCGGCAGTGGCGGCTTAGGTGTTGCCCGCATCACTTTGCTTCGCACCCGCGAAGCCGGACGCATTCGACTCTTCAGCATCGGTACCCTGGTGGTGTAGAGCGAGGAGCACGCGGAATTCCCAAGAAAACGTGCGAACGAAAAGGCAAAAATATCGGACTCTCGGAATCTGTAACCTGAACAGATTGATGATCTCCAATGCACGAGATCCAAGCCCTGTGCCCGAGTGATTAGGTGGTGCCCCCGGCGCGATTCCAACGCGCGACCTTCCGCTTAGGAGGCGGACGCTCTATGCAACTGAGCTACGGGAGCCCGAACGACTCGTGAATAGTAAATCCTCAACTGCGAATAGTAAATGAACGAGAGATGCGGGTCCGGTTATTGTTTAGACAAAAAGGGGGCCTCTGACCCACACCCGCCGGTTCCGGCGAACTTTTAAGACAGCTGAACCAACGATTGCACCGGCGGCTGCTGACTGCCGACTGCCGTTTGTGATAGTCTGCGGACTGCTCATCGTTCATCCTGGATCTGGATTTTCATCAAAGTCGGCAAATGGTCCTGCGTGATCTTTTGGAAAACGGCGACGCTTCGCGTGTTGCAATCCGTACCGACGGTCCACTCGCTTTGACTTATGCCGAACTCAGTCAGCGAGTCGATGCCTTGGCTGATCAGCTTACCCATTGCGGCCTCGGCAAAGGCGATCGCATTGCAATGGCCCTTCCGAACGGGCTCGAAGTGATTGCGTTGTTTCTGGCCGCGTCTTCGGTGGGAACCGCTGCGCCACTCAATCCCACCTACACCCGCGACGAGTTCAAGTTTTATTTAGAGGACACGAACGCCCGCGCGCTCATCGTCCCGAGAAACGGAGCAGACGAAGCAAGGGCGGCCGCAAGCAAAGGCGTGGTCATTATCGAAACTGATGTCGATGCCAATGGACACGTCCGCTTATCGTCGAATGGCCCGACGGTCACTCGCAACGATCGAAACCCGGACGACGATATTGCCTTAGCTCTTCACACCAGCGGAACCACCAGCCGTCCTAAGCGTGTCCCGCTATCGCATTTGAACCTGTTGACGTCCGCGGCAAACGTCGCATCCACATATCAACTGATGCCCGATGATGTCTCCCTTTGCGTGATGCCGCTCTTTCACGTGCACGGTTTGGTGGCTTCCACGCTGGCGACTTTCGCCAGCGGAGGGACTGTTGCCGTCCCTGCGAAGTTCAATCCGCTTTCATTCTGGACCACGGTGAGAGAAAAGCAGGCTACCTGGTACTCAGCGGTCCCGACGATCCACCAGGTTCTGCTTTCCCGAGCCAAAGGCAACCGGCCCGACGGCGCCCAACAACTCCGTTTCATTCGTTCGTGTAGCGCCGCACTCGCTCCACAGACGATGGCTGAAATGGAAACCGTTTTCGGCGTACCCGTGCTCGAAGCTTATGGCATGACCGAGGCGGCGCATCAGATGGCTTCGAACCCGCTGCCGCCGGGCGCGCGCAAAGGCGGATCGGTTGGACGCGGCACTAATACGGCAATTGCGATTCTGGATAAGGAGGGCAACGAGCTTGCCGCCGGCGCGACCGGCGAAGTTTCGATCAAAGGCCCGAATGTCTTTGCCGGCTATGAAGGCAACGCCGAAGCCAACGCCGAATCATTTTCCAATGGATGGTTTCGCACTGGCGATCAGGGACACCTGGACGGCGAAGGCTATTTGACTCTTTCCGGACGCATCAAGGAATTGATCAATCGCGGCGGCGAAAAAATCTCACCGCGCGAAATCGATGAGGTTCTGGCGACGCACCCAGCGGTTGCGGAAGCGGTTTGTTTCGGAATTCCGGATCGCGTCTACGGAGAAGACGTGGCCGCCGCCGTGGTGCTTAAAAGCGAAGCCACTGAGAAAGAGTTAATCGCGCACTGTCGTTTGTCGCTTTCAGATTTCAAGTGCCCGAAGAAGATCTACATCATGGATGCGATTCCACGCACGGCGACTGGAAAAATTCAGCGGCGCAATGTGGCCGCGGCCGTGACTAAGAGTATGTAACCTCCTGCGCGAATCAGTGCAGGACATTGTTTGGAGTTCCGCCTTCAGGCGGCCCAGACACAATCTGAACGAAAGCCGCCTAAAGGCGGAACTCCAAACCCTTTTCGGATGAAGTGGCACGGGCGTCCCGCCCGTGAACTCACGCTCAAAGATGCGCGTGCCACAATTACCACATTTATGAAATTTGCCATCGTCGGAGCAGGAGCAATCGGAGCATTTCTCGGGGCGATGTTGTCGCGGTCCGGTGAAGACGTAACGTTAATCGCCCGAGGGCCCCACCTGCGCGCCATGCAGGAGCGCGGCCTGCGTATTCGCGGCGAAATCGGCGAATTCCAGGTTCAACCCAAAGCCACTGATGATCTGACCAGGGTCGGCGAAGTCGATGTCGTCATCGTCACCTTGAAAGCGCAGAGCCTGCCCGCGATTGCACCCCAACTACGACCGCTGCTGGGGGCAAATACATCAGTCGTCACCGCGCAAAATGGATTTCCCTGGTGGTACTTTCAC
>Ga0070694_100002693_pt1 | contig 10531 bp, 8 predicted proteins | sample KBSK1251metaG_FD_65470 | JGI IMG/M metagenome (GOLD analysis project Ga0070694, IMG submission 65470) | Corn, switchgrass and miscanthus rhizosphere microbial communities from Kellogg Biological Station, Michigan, USA - KBS K1-25-1 metaG | ecosystem: Host-associated > Plants > Roots >... | reverse complement strand
CTCGTCGCCGCCATCACCCGTCAGGCAGACGGTCACGTGCTGACGTGCGAGCGCCGCGACATGGAACGTCGGAATCGCCGAGGCATCGGCGAATGGTTCGTCATAGTGAACGGCGAGCGTCTCCGCGACACGGACGCAGTCGGGCGTGACAACCTGTTCGTGATGGTCAGCGCCGAAATACGCGGCCGTCGCGCGTGCGTCGTCGAGCTCGTCGTATGCCGGATCGCCGAATCCGATCGTGAACGTCTTGACCGGCTGCGCCGACTGCTTCGTCATGAGCGCGAGCACGGCGGCCGAATCCATCCCCCCGCTGAGAAATGCGCCGAGCGGCACATCGGATCGCAGTCGTATGCGAACCGCCTCGCTCAACTCGGCGCGCAGGCGTTCGATCGCTTCGGCTTCGGGCAACGCGTCGCGATCGGCCGCGGCCGGCCACTGCCAGAACGTCTCGACCCCCTGGACGCCGCTCGCCGCGTCCACGACGAGCGCCGTGCCGGGCGTCAGACGATGCATGCCCGAGAACACCGCCTGTTCGTCGGCGACGTAGCCGAACGTGAAGAAGCGGACGAGCGCTTCGGCGTCGACCGCCGGAGTCTGTTGAAGCGCTGCGAGAATCGCTTTCGTTTCCGACCCGAACAACAGCTCGCCGTTCTGTTCCATGTAGTAGAGCGGCTTCTTGCCCGCACGATCGCGCGCCAGCACCAGCCTCTGTCGAGGCGCGTCCCACACGGCCACCGCGAACATGCCGCGCATGTGCCTGAACCCGTCGATGCCTTCGGTGGCATACAGGTGAGCGATGACCTCGGTGTCGCAGGCGGTCGCGAACCGGCGGCCGCGGCGCTCGAGCTGGTCGCGAAGCTCGACGTAGTTGTAGATCTCGCCGTTCTGCACGACCGTCACGGCGCCGCCGTCAATCGACAGCGGCTGATGGCCGCCCGCCACGTCGATGATGCTGAGACGCGCAGCGGCCAGAGCGGCGGGACCTTCGGTGAACAGCCCGCAATCGTCCGGACCACGATGGCGAAGCGTGGCAATCATGCGGGCGAGCCGCGGCTGTTCGGGTGAGCCGCCCGTCAACGATACGATGCCGGCAATCCCACACATCTTTAATCGCGTGGGGCCCCACCCCCACGCCCGACGCGCTCGCGCCGTGGCGCTCGCGCGTATCTAGAACAGAACGTCACAGTGGGCCCTCGGCCACGCGCTGGTGCGCCCGGCTCGCCACGGCGGTCGCTTCTTCCGCCGCAGGCACACCGCGCGCCGTCGCGACCGCTTCGAGGACGCACCTGGCGACGCGCTCCGACGATCGGCCATCGAGGAACTGACACTGCTCCAGGACCACGCGACGGCGCCCTTCGGCATCGATCGATGGATCTCTCAAATACTCCGCGACCGCGTCGATCATCTGCGCCGGCGAATCGGCGGGCTTCACCGCCCCGTGCCGGGTCACGTTCACGAAGTGGGTGAACCGCAGGTAGCGGCGCGCCGAGCGGATCCACTCGGCCGGCGTCTCGCCGTCGAACGAGACGTTGACCACGGGCGTATCGAAAATCGCGGCCTCAATCGCAATCGTCGACGCCACCTGGACGACGACGTCGCTGTAGCGGAGGGTGTCGGCCAGGTGCTGCTGGCTGTCGGCCGTGATGTCCACCGACAACCCATCGCCGGCCCTCACGGTCGGACGAAACGGCTTTTCGACAATCACGTGCGGTGTATCCAGGAACTCCTTGTAGCGATCGAGCCGGTCCCGCGGATGCACGCGAACGAGAATCTGGCACGGATACGGATAGCGGCCGCGCGTCATCGCGTCGATCAGGACGCGCAGCACGTGGTCGAAATGCGGATACAGCTCGAACGGCGACGTCGTCAGCGTGACGAGCTTGCGCGAAGGATCCGCGCCGATGCGACGGAAGAACATCTCGCGCGTCGATCCGCGGGCACGAAAATACAGATCCCAGTGCGGCGGTCCCGTGACGACCACCTGCTCGGGCCGGTATCCGTGCAGCTGGACCGCCTGCTGCTTCATCAGCTCGTTCCACACGAGAATCCGAGTGACGCGCCGGGCCGGAAGGACCTTGTTGGTGAAGTTGTCCCAGCTCGCATCCACCGCCATCGACGGCACGCCGCGGCGCACCGCCGTCCGCAGCAGCGGCACCTCCGCGAAGATCAACCCGGGACTGGAGACCACCAGGAGGACCGGCTGATACCGGATGAACAACTGTTCCGCGCCGGCGTGCGACACGAGTCGATCGATCACGTCGTAGCGGCTTTCCTTGCGCACGATCGACGGGAGCAGCGCGGACGCCAGCAGGCGCTTCGCGCGGATGAAGCGCATCGTTTTCTTCGCCACCGCTTCCTGCCTGCGGATCTGCACCGCCTCGGTGATGCCTGAATCGACGTACGACGCCTGAATCAACGCCATCAGACGCGCCTCGAGACCTGCGGGGCGGTGCGGCGGCAGCGGCTCGAAATGCACACGTGGATGTCTGAATTCCTGCACGAACGCGACATCGTCTACGAGCGGCGACAGGAGCACGACCTCGACGTCCTGAGCGGCGTCGAGAAGGCGCTGGACCAGCCCCGTGCGCAGCATGTTGCCCGCGCTCGCGCCGTGCGGCACCGAGACGAGGACTACGGACATCGGTCTACGGGCTCGGAGGATTCGCCTGCACCTACCACCGCGTGGTGAACGAACGAGTACGGCAGCGACAGCAGACCGTCTTCCTCGTCTTCGCGGCCGGTCCCGCTGACGGCGAAGCGCGGTCCCGCCGTCACGGCGTCGTACGACGCGAGCTGATGACTGTCGGTAATGGAGAGCCGCAGCACGTACTGCCGTGCCCGCAGCGGCAGCCGCGGAAAGCGGCACTCGATCGCGCCGTCGCCGATGACGTCGTCCGGCGCATCGGCGTGCGACGAGGTCGCGGTGGTGATGACGAGACCGGTATCGACATCGATGATCGCGACTTGAAACACTGGACGGAGGACGCGCTGCGCCGCTCGATACCGGGCCCGAACCACGAGCGTGTCGCCCGCGACGAGCATCGAGGCCGGACGTCCGGCCGCATCGACGAGATCGATCGACACATATCGGATCTCGCCGGTGCCGCCCCGATGGCTTTGCAGCGCCGTGGCCTGGTTCGCAAGCGCCTCGAGGTTCACTTCGTTCATGTACCGCTCGGCAATTTCGCCGGCGGGTCCATACGCGCGAACGCGGCCCTCCTCCATCCACAGCACCTCGCTGCAGAGGCGCCGGACATTCCACATGTCGTGCGAGATGAAGAGGACGGTCTTGCCGTCCGTGATCAAACGGCGCAGCGCTTCGAGCGCGCGGCGCCTGAACGCGGCGTCGCCGACCGCGAGCACTTCGTCGACCAGCACGATGTCGGGGTTGCTGAAGATGGCGACCGCGAATCCGAGTCGAGCGTAGAGGCCCGACGAATACCGCTTCATCGGCGTGTCGATCAGCCGCTCGACGTCGGCGAACTGCACGATGGCGTCGAACTGCCGATCGATCTCGCGGCGCGTCAAGCCGAACAGGCCGGCGCCCAGATAGACGTTCTCGCGCCCGGTGAGCTCCGGATGGAATCCGGCGCCGAGCTCGATCAGCGAGACGACGTGGCCGGCGACGCGCACCGTCCCGGTGGTCGGCCACGTCACGCGGGAGATCAGCTTCAACAGCGTCGTCTTGCCGGCGCCGTTTCTGCCGATGATGCCGACGCCTGCGCCGGCCGGCACTTCGAACGATGCGTCGCGCAGCGCGTGAATGGTCGCGCCGACCGATCCGCGCGACACGGTGTGGACCTCGTCGCGACGCCCGCGCAGACGATCGATCCACGATCCCGCGAGGTCGGCGATCGTCCGCGATCGCCCGGCACGGTACCGCTTCGACACGCGATCGAGCTGGATCGCCACCGATGGCTGTGAACCGGTCAAATCACATCCGCGAAGTACTTGTCCATCCGCTTGAACAGCGTGAACGCCGCCGCGAACAACCCGAGCGTCATGACCGCCGAGATCACCACGAGCGGCCAGTCGGGCGCGCGTCCGAACACGAGCGACGAGCGGAACCCTTCGACAATCGCGCTGAGCGGGTTCAGCACGAACAGCGGCCTGAAGCGATCGGAGACGGCCGCGAGCGGATACGCGACGGGCGTCAGATACAGCCAGAGCTGCAGCGCGATCTGCACGACCGGATTCACGTCGCGGTAGAACACGTTCAAGGCCGACGTCGCCAGCGTCAGCCCCACGGTGAACACCACCAGCATCGCGAAGAAGAGCGGCGCCATCAGCGCCCACGGGCCCGGCGTGACGCCGTAATACGTCATCAGCAGCGCGTACAGCGCCGACGCGGCGAAGAAATCGATGAAACGCGAGCACACCTGCGCGAGCGGCACGATCTCCCGCGGGAAGTACGTCTTCGTCACGATGTTGCGGTAGGTAATCAGGCTGAGCGTGCCCGACAGGACCGAGTTCGAGAAGAAGAACCACGGCACGAGCGCCGCGTACGCGAAGATCGGATAGGGGGCGCCGCCCGACGGCATCTTCGCCAGCCGCGAGAACACGATCGTGAACACCGCCATCGTCGCCAGCGGCTGCGCAATGGCCCAGCCGATGCCGAACAGCGACTGGCTGTAGCGGCCCTTCACCTCACGCCGCGTGAGGTTCATGAGCAGCTCCCAATACGCCGCCGCCGAGATCGGCTCGGCCCTGTCGCTCAGCTGACGGGTCAATCGAGCACGAACTCTTTGCGCCACGACTCGTCGCCGATGGCAGCAGTCTGTTCGGTTTTCACGAGGATGAAGTTCTCGAGCACGAGCACGTCGATGTTCGTCCGCATGAAGCAGCGGTACGCGTCTTCGGGCGTGCAGACGATTGGCTCTCCCCGCACGTTGAACGACGTGTTGACGATCACCGGGCAGCCGGTCCGCCGGTAGAACGCGTCGATGAGGTCGTAATACAGCGGATTGGTATCGCGACGAACGGTCTGAATGCGCGCCGAGTAGTCGACGTGCGTGATCGCGGGAACGGTGGATCGCGGGACGTTGAGCTGCTCGATCCCCCACAGCGCGGCGGTTTCCTCGGGCACCGGTAACCGCCTCGACGGCAGCACGTCGGCCACGAGCAGCATGTACGGGCTGTCGACGTCGAGATCGAACCATTCGGCCACGTGTTCGCGGAGGACCGACGGCGCGAAGGGCCGGAACGATTCGCGGAACTTGATCTTCAAATTCATGATCGACTGCATCTTCGGCGACCGCGCGTCGCCGATGATGGAGCGTGCGCCCAGCGCGCGCGGCCCGAATTCCATCCGCCCCTGCAGAAGCCCGACAACTTTTTCGTCGGCAATCAGCGCGGCGATCTGGTCGGCGAGCGCCGCCGGTTCGAGACGACGGGCCGGGTAGCCGTGCGTGTCGAGAAACGTCCGGATGTCCGCCTCGCTGAATCGCGGTCCGAGGTACGAGCCATTCATGCCGTCGGCATAGCGCGGCGTGCCGGATCGCTGCTCCGACGGCCTGCCCTGAGCGTGTCGAAGGGGCCGCTCCCAGGTCCCGAGACGCTCGGCGCTCTCGCGCGGCTTGCCGAGATACCGGTGCCACAGATTCAGCGCGACACCGAGCGCACCGCCGGCATCGCCGGCGGCCGGTTGAATCCAGATCTGATCGAACTCGCGTTCGCGCAGGATGCGGCCGTTGCCGACACAGTTGAGCGCGACGCCGCCCGCCAGACACAGATCGCGCATGCCGGTTTCACGGCGCGCGAACGCGGACATCTTCAGCATCACCTCCTCGGTGATCTCCTGAATCGACCGCGCCAGATCCATTTCGCGCTGCGTCAGCTTCGATTCGGGCTGGCGCGCAGGACCGTCGAACAGCGACTCGAATCTGCCGCCGGTCATCGTCAGCCCGTGCGGGTACGTGAAGTACTCCATGTTCATCCACAGGCTGCCGTCGTCTCGAATCTCGAGCAGGTGATCTTTGATGGCCCTCACGTACTTCGGCGAGCCGTACGGCGCGAGCCCCATCACTTTGTACTCGCCGGAGTTGACGCGGAATCCGGTGAAGTACGTGAACGCGGAGTACAGCAGGCCGAGCGAGTGCGGGAAGCGCAGCTCGCGCAGCATCTCGATCTCGTTCCCGCGGCCGACGCCGATCGACGAAGTCGCCCACTCGCCGACGCCGTCCATCGTGACGATCGCCGCCTGCTCGAACGGCGACGGGTAGAACGCGGACGCGGCGTGCGATTCGTGGTGCTCGCCGAACAGCGCTTCGCCCTCGAAGCCCTCGAGGTGCGAGCGGATGTCGTCCGCCATCCACAGCTTCTCGCTGAGCCACAGCGGCATCGCCATCAGGTACGACTTCCAGCCTCGCGGGGCGCAGGCCGCGTAGGTTTCGAGGAGCCGATCGAATTTGAGCAGCGGCTTCTCGTAAAACCCGACGAGATCGAGATTGCCGATCGCAATCCCGGCTTCCCTCAGGCAGTACTCGATGGCGTGCGAAGGAAATCCCGCGTCGTGCTTCTTCCGCGTGAAGCGCTCTTCCTGCGCGGCCGCGACGATGCGGCCGTCTTCGACGAGGCAGGCGGCCGAATCGTGGTAGTACGCCGAGATTCCGAGAATCCGCGTCGGCATTCAGAACAGCGTGTAAATGAACGGCGCGACCGCGCTCGACTGCGAGAACACGATCAACAGCCCGAACAGCACGAACACGATCACGACCGGCACGAGCCAGTACTTCTTTTCCTCGCGAAGGAACTGCCAGAACTCGGTGAACACGCGACCCTTACTCATACCGACCTCTCAAACCTCAAAACATCCGTTCGTAATGCTTCCGATCGCGATACCGGGCCGGATAGGGTGACCATCCCGTCCAACTGCCGCGGCGCCGCGTCAGTGGATCCTTTCCGGTGAAGCGCCAGACCAGCGAGATCGGCACCAGGACGATCGCGAACAGCACCGTCAGCAGGACGCGCGCGTTCACGTAGCCAAGCGCCATGGCGAAACGCCACCACGCCGCGCTTGGATACTTCAACAGCGGCGGGTACGTGAGCCCGGCGACGAACAGAAACCCGCCGATGCCGCCGACGACTTCCGCGCGAGTGACGTGGCCGCGCCACCACAGAATCGCAGCGATGACGCACAGCACGATGCCGACCGACACGCCGAACGATCGTTCGGGGTTGCGCGGAGTGTTCGGCTTCATGCGTGGCGGGCCCTCGCGTGGAGCGGGCAGGTCCGACCTACCTGCCCCACCAGACCCACCAGACCCACCAGACCCACCAGACCCTCTAGACCCACCAGCCCCCGTCAGCGCTGGAGAATCGCGAAGAACTCGGGGCCGCTGACTTCGGGAACGAGCCTGGCCCGCTTCAGTTCTCCCGTCTTCACCAGCGAATCCATGTTCACCTCGCCAACGTTCGCCAGAATCAGGCTGCCGGGAGGCACGTCGCGGACTCGCGCCGCGTCGAAGGGCCCGCTGCGCGCGAGCAGATCTTCACGGCGATGCTTGATCAAATAGAACTGCCAATACGATCCCATCCAGCGATTGCGGATGTCCATCAACCCGCTCGTCGACGCGAGAATACTGAAATAGATGCGTGGCGAGTGTTCCTGCTGCTCCATCTCGATGAGGCTCTCGAGGGCGCCGCGAACATTCCCGCCCAGCCACGGGCTCGAGCGGAGCCGATAGCCGGTGAAGTAATCCACGTAGAAGAACGCGAAGTGCAGGGGAACCAGCGCGAGCAGGCCGATGGCCGCGAGACGGCTCAGCGGCAGCCGATCCGCAATCGCCGCGGTCACGAGCATCCCGACGGCGAACACCGTCAGCGTGACCGTGGCACTGCCGACGCGCCCGTGCGTGACCGCCATCCAGCCGCCGTACGGCACGGCGACAGCGAGCGCCATGGCGCCGGCCGGCGCGAGAACCGCGCGCGGACGTCCGCCGATCCGGACCGACCAGAGCCACTCGATCCCGAATGTCGCCAGCAGGACGGTGAATGGAAGCAGACTCACGGCTCTGGTGATCGCGGCGTCTTCACCGCCGAGCAGCGCAGCGACCGGCGCCGTCACGAATCCGGCGAAGACCAGCAGCGAGCCTGCGTTCCACGGCCGGTTCAGGACGTGATACATCCCGATCGGCAGCAGCAGCGCGATCGGGAACGTGAAGACGCCGATCAACCTCGTTGAAAACATCATCTGCCGGTCGCCCGAGAAGAACAGAAAGCTCGGGTTGAAAAAGCTCCAGTACAGCCCGGCCAGCCGATCGAGGTTGGGATAACTGAGAAACGCGCGGAGCCCCTGGAGCGCGTTCAAGTGTTTCGTGTCGTACAAATCGTACCTGGCGGCGGTATCCGCGAAGGCGGTCGGATGCGCGAACAGCCACGCGATCAGCATCAGCAGCGGCAGGCCGAAGCCGGCCGCGGCAACGGCGAGCCACTGCCGCCGCCGCGGCTCGGGCCAGACGGCGGCGCACGTGAACAGAAAGTAGAGCGGCATCATCACGACGGCGGCGATGTAGCTGAACACACCGAATCCCAGCAGCAGCGTCCCCGCGAACAACAGCGCGGGCCGTTTGCTGTCGAGGAACACGAGCAGACAGAGAAGCCAGCCGAGCATGAACGGCAGTGGATACAGATAGTCCAGCGCGTAGCGGCTGAGAATGAAGTGCGCCGGCGTGAGCGCGAGCAGCATCGCTGCCACGATTGCAGACGACTCGCGCTGGAAGAGCCGCTTGCCGATGAAATACAGCAGCACCACGTCCACCACGCCGACGACCATCGTCGGCAGACGCATCGCGGCTTCCGACAGGGGCAACACCTGCAGGACGAGCGCCGACAGGTAGAAAATGACCGGCGTGAACCATCCCATGCGCGTCTCGCCCGGCAGCTGAATCTGAAAGTACAACGGCAGGAACCGGCCGTGCACGTCGCGTCCCGTCGACGCGAGCGAGTGGGCGTCGACCGAGATGATGGCCTCGTCCGGCGAGAGGTAGATGGGCGCATCGCCCAGCCGCCAGGCGTACAAGGCCGTGGTCGCGCCTGCGATCGTCAGCGCGATCAGCAGCGTCCTAGCGGCCGGCTTCATTGAATGCGAGCTCGCGTTTCACCGGGTCGGGCGCCGCGTTCCGCAGCGCGGCAGCCGCGCTCAGGATCGCCAGCAGCACGGAACCCGCCACCGCCGCGCGTCCGATCGCTGCGATCGGCAACTGCGCGCCCACACGAAGATTGCCGATCGCGAAAAGCGCGATGGTGGTCCATGCCAGCGCAGGCCGCGCGCGCGCGAGACAGACACCCGCCAGCGGCGCCACGAGATAGTGGAAATTCCACAACGCACGGTCGGGTTGCTGCACGTACGCGAAGAGCGCCGCGATCGGCAGGGATACGATGACCAGACGCCGGAAGGATGCGGCCGCGAGAAGCAATCCGACGGGCGCCAGGACGTACAGCGCTCCGAACTCGTTGAACATCGCGAATGCGATCCCGCGAGCGGTCTGGCGGCTCGCCCAGAGCGCCAGCGCGGATCCTCCGGTCAGATTCGCGGAACCGATCCCGTTCCACCCCCAGCCGTAGTTGAATCGCAGCATGAGCGTGATCGTCAGCAATGCCCACGTGAGACACGCCGCATTCGCCGCGACGAACGCGCGCATGGCCGGCGTCCATTGCCGCGCCACGGCGTGATACAGCGTCAACGCGTACAGCGGCGCGGCCGCGAACTCTTTGGCGAGCGTGCCGATGGCGCCGACCGCAGCCGCCACGCCCGTCCGTCCCCTCGACATCAGGTGCGTGATGATCGGACCGAGGGCATACATCAAGGGATCCGACGTGTAGGGATCGTGAAGCGTGTACATCGATCCGAACCCGAACGCCGAGATCACAGCCGCCATCAACGCGGCGCGCCGGCTGAAACCAAAGCCGACACACATGAGCCATACGATCGCCGCAGCCGCCGCGTTTGCCATCGCGGCGTACGCTTTCCAGCGGAAGACCGACGGTCCGGGAAAGCGCCCGAGCACCCATGGGACGAGCACGCGAAAGCACTGAAGATCGGAGCAGTCCGGCACGATGACTCGTTCGGCGGTCGCCTCGTACACGACGCGATCGGTGACGCGATTCGGATCCGGCGACGCCCACGCGACGAGCATCAGGGCGATGAAGAATGCCGCGAACAGCGCCGCGGTGAAGCGGTCGGCCGTCATCGACTGTCGGCGCGCGCGGCAGCCATGTCGAGCACGGGCTGCACGAATGCGGCCGCGGCGCGCGCGTTTCCGGCGGCGTTCAGATGCATGCGGTCGAACGACCAGTCCGGATCGCTGAGATCCACCAGGTTTCCAAGGTTCACGTAACGGACCCGGCGATTGCCGCCGTACCGGCGGTCGAGCATCGCGGCCATTTCGGCCTGCTGCGCGGTATGCCGCGCGCGGTAATGCTCGCCAATGCCGTACGGCTGCGTGCCGACGATCACCTGCGCGCCATGCTCGAGCGCAAAATCCACCGCTTCCATCGTCGAACGGCAGTACTCCTGCCACGGGGATTTGCA
>Ga0070694_100002691_pt1 | contig 10534 bp, 13 predicted proteins | sample KBSK1251metaG_FD_65470 | JGI IMG/M metagenome (GOLD analysis project Ga0070694, IMG submission 65470) | Corn, switchgrass and miscanthus rhizosphere microbial communities from Kellogg Biological Station, Michigan, USA - KBS K1-25-1 metaG | ecosystem: Host-associated > Plants > Roots >... | reverse complement strand
CGCCAATGGCATTCAGTGTCTTACGTTCCCAATCCGGACCATAGTCCGGATCACCGGAGTTGATACAGTCAGCGGCTTGCATGAGGTCAGCTTGCAGATTCATCCGGGTGCCGACGCCGAGCAACACTTTCCGGATGCGCCACTGGTTGAGCATGTAGGTGTCGTCCAGGACTTTCGCGATGGACGTGGCACGGCTGTAACTCTTCAGCTCGCCGGTCTCCGGATCCGGCAACCGGTACTGATTGTTGCCGTTGAACGTCGCTTCGTACCGACCAGGGAGCGACGGGGGAAGCGGGTAGTGGTGCACGGGTGTGGAGCGCACTTCGTTACCGCTCGCGTCGAGCGCGGTGCCTGCCATATGTCAGAGTCCTTTACCGTGGTGTCAGGGTATAGTAGCGCATTCAGACCGACAACGTAACCGGACGCACCGACAATTGTTCGAGCCGACGAACACGCGCATCGACATGGCGCGCGACGAACCCGCGTGCGTCCTCGAAGCATTTGTAACTCGGCTCGTTCGGCGACGGGCAGTGGATACCGTTCACGGTCAGCTCGACATGCCAGGGATAGCCTGCCGAATTCCGATCCTTGTAAATGTGCCAGCGGCGATCGTCGATCATTGACGTGCCCTTTCTTCTCGTGGTGTGAATTTCATCGCGGATCCAGGTACGGGCTGACGATGGCAACGCTGATCAGATCGGACAGGGCAGCCTTCGTGTAGTTGTCCGGATCAAGGATTCCGAACGACTGTGCCAATTTCTTTTGCCCTTCACTGGGTGCCTGCGGTTTACGCCAGGATGCCGTGCGGTAGGGCAACGGCTCGTCGCGGCCGGTGATGAGATCTTCGGCGATACCGGCCGCGACGTCGATGGGCCACGCGCGGCCGTCGTCCTCCCACCCATCGGTCAGGGGAGCGGACAGGTCGCGGTACCGCGTCACCTTCCGGCCGACCTTCCACAGGTCATTGCCATCGGGCCACAGGAACACGAAGTACCCGAGCCCGGTCGGTTGCATGAACGGGTACCCGGCACGGGTCGACAGCCAGTTCACCGCCGTGTTCGCCTGCCCCAGCAAGTCGATGCTGACCAGGTCGACCGGACCCATGCGCTTCTGTCGCGGTGACGGGGCGGCGGCGGGCAGCTGCTCGTCGTCCTCCGGTGGTATCTCGGTACCGTCCAGCTCGATCTTTTTCGACGTCGATCCGCAGTCGAGATCGGAAAGCGTGACAAGGCTCATGACCCGCGACGATCCGGCGAGGTCGAGAACCAGGGCATCTGTCTTGCCGGGCCACAGCCGCAGGGCGCGGCCGACCATCTGGCTGTACAGGTTCTGGCTGCGCGTCGGCCGGGCGATCACGGCCGCGTCGCACATGGGGAAGTCGGCACCCTCTGTCAGCACCATGACGGTAACCAGCGCCTGTGTCCGGCCGTCCCGGTAGGCATCGAAGATCTTGTCACGCGCCATAGTCGGTGTGTCGCCGGTGACAGCGCTCGCGCTCATGCCTTGTTCACGCAGGGACGCGGCAAGCTCGTGGGCGCCGTCGACGGACGCGGCGAAGATGATCGGCCGCCGGTCGCGGGCGTGTTCCAGAATCGCCTGGACCACATACGGCGCGGCCGCTTCCATGACCTCAGCCAGCTCGTTGTTCTGGAAATCACCGGCGGAGACCTTGACCTTGCTCAGATCGAGTTCCGGGATGCGCACGGTGAGCCCGGTCGGGAGCACCAGATAGCCCTGTTCGATGGCCCAGCGCAGTGACTGTTCGTACGCCACGGTCTGGATGACGTCCCGTAATGCCTTGCCGTCTTCGCGGCGCAGCGTGGCCGTGAGACCACAGAAAAAGTGGTCCGGCCGGAATCCGCCCATGTCGCGCAGGACCTGTGTCCAGGACACCGCGCCCGCATGGTGGACTTCGTCCCATATCACGACACGACGGCGGCCGATCCGTTCGAGCCGCGCCGAGTTCATCAGTGTCTGGATACTGGCTGCGATGATCGGTGCGCCGGACTCGTCATTGGCGCCCTGCACGATCCCGACACGGGGCAGGGACGGGTCGACCTGGTGAACCGAATCCGCGAGCTGATGCAGCAACAGGTCCCGGTGCGCGATGAACGCGACGTCGAGACCGAAGTCCCGGTGAGCGCGCACCGCGATGTCCGCGCCGACGCTGGACTTGCCGGTACCGGTGGGCAACACGACGGCGGTCCGGTTGATGCCGGATCCCCAGGAGCTGAGAACGGCGTCGGATGCTTCGCGTTGATAAGACCTCAATTGTCGAGGATGTATGGACGCGGTCATGATTCCGCTGCGATCGTCATGCGAATCCACTCCAGCGCATCATCAGAGGTAGTGAACTCGTAGCGCTCATCCCCGTGTGAGACCCACCAGGTATCGAGAAAGAAATAGATCGTGAATGGGATCATTGGATCCGCCTGGGCTGTGTCGCGGTGTGATGCATGCGAATGACTATACCCCACTACAGGGGCATTGGCTAGACACACTTCACCCCCGGTGCCGAAGCTACCGGGGGTGAGTGGTCAGAAGTAGATGACGGCCATCGGTGTCACGAAGATATCCGGGATGGCCTTCGGCGTGTCGTGGCGAAGGTATGCGACCAGTGCCGCAACCAGGTCGAGCATGTGGAGCCTTTCAGATCAACGGTATCCCCACGGACGGATCACTTCCGTGGGGATGTCCTCGCGCGGGTCACGGTTCCAGCCATCGAAGTTGTTACCGTCCGGACCGGGTTCGGTCATGTCGTTGTCACCTCCCCTCATTCGTCGCGACAGTGGTCACAGTCGAAATCGCACCGCTGCGGTTCGTTGTCATAGATGGCCGTGGCCAGACTCATGGCCGCACGGCGGTTGTACGCCGCACGGTTCTCCAGCACATCGGCGATCGCGGTGATTGTCGATTGCCTATCGGTTTCCTGCTGCGCGTTCATTCTGACAACCCATCCTTGATGACGCGGTCACGGAACTGGGCCACGGCCAGACCGGTGCGGATATAGCGGCTTCCCGTGTCCTTTCCGGTCAGGGTCTGGATCAGCTCATAGCGCAGGCCGAGGTCGACAGCACGACGCATGGCCAGCCTCCACGCTTTCGCCGCGTCCCCGCGCCGGGCCGTGTACTCGTCCATGCTCACCGCCTGACATGCCTCGGTCACGGTCAGTCCTTGCTGGGTGAAGTGGTCCAGCTCGGCGGCCAGACGTGCGGCGGTTTCCATGGCGGGTTCCGGCATCAGCGCACGGGCAACGGTCATCTCGTCGAACACGTCGCCGATCTCACCGGACGGACCGGTGATGATGACGCTGTCACCGAACGGGACCATCAGCAGATTGTCGACACTGCCACTGTCGGCGTTCTTCTGCTTGGTGACCTTCGCGTTCAGCGGCTTGCCTGACACCTCTTTGGTGTCGACTGCTGATCCGTCCGAGTCGACCCACCCGTCGGTTACCAGGATCTCGGTGTCCAGCGCACCATTGAGCGCCGAGGACCCGCGCGCCGAGTCACTGCCCTTGGCAGTGTGATGGACCAGGAGCACGGTAATTCCGGTCAGCTTGCGCACCTCATCCAACCGGGCGACCACTTTGCCCATCTCGGCGGCCGAATTCTCTTCCACGCCGACGGCCATGCGGGCGACGGTATCGAAGACCAGGAAGCCGATACGGTTTTGCAAGATGACCTGTACGAGCCGCTCCCATTCAGCTTTCGGCGCACCGGCGCGAAGGATTCCCTCACCGATGGCCAGATCGCGACCGGTATTGGCCTTGTGCGATTTCTCCCATGCACCGAGTCGCTGAATGAATCCGGACATACCCTCGCCGGGCAGATAGATACCTCGCTGTTGCATGACCGCGCGACCGTGCCAGCGCTGACCGGTCGCTATGGACGCGATGATATCGAGCAGCACCAATGTCTTGCCGACGCCGGACGGGCCGATGATGGCAGTAAGACCGCCGTTCTCGATCAATCCCTCCACCAGGAATTCCGGTGCGGGATAGTCACGCCAGTAGTCGAACCATGCGATTCGGGGCATGAACTGGTTTCCTTGTTCCAGTACGCCATCGGAGAATTCTTCCGGATCGGCGAACTGTGGCGGGTCATTGGGAGGATCGGACGGCGGGTCCACTCCGGGCAACGTGTCCGGACCTGATGCTTGTTCCTGTTCCGGGACAGTATGCCCGGAAACTACCGACCCGTCCGGAAGCGCGCCCCACATTGGTGTACTGACAGGGTCGGAGAAACCAACGGTGAGACCGGACGACTCATGGCTGACGTTGTCGTACGGATCCTGTTGCTTGATCACGTCCTCTACAGCGGCCATGAGCGTTAGACCATCCGCCTCATGAGTTCCGTAGGTGTACTCCGTTCCGCGCTGTGATTCGACGAACTCTTTCGCGTCCGCTTTCGCACGGGCAAGAGCTTCGTCGACGGCGGGGTTGAGAAGGGCGTCATACGCGCGTATCTGCTCAGGGCTGTACATACGTTGCGCCGTGTCGGTGGTCTTCACAACCATTCCGCCGGTGAATCCGCCATTGTCATAAGGCGGACGGACATTGGGATTGTCCGGCACGAACGGTGTGCCGTCCGTGGTCGTCGGCGGATCGAATTCCTGCGGCACGTCACCGCAGGACAGGCAGCGCTGGTCACCACCGGATTTACGGGCGACGTGCGGGCAATCCACTTCGTTACTGGGAACACCGATCGGCTCATCCAGATTCGACGTGGACAGGCCGAGGTCCCGGACGACCTCATCAGTGTCCAGGGACAGATCATCCTTGGGGATCACGCCCAGTTCGCAACAGGCCGTGCCGACGTCCCCGCCGTAGTGCAGGATCGCGGCAACCTGCAACTTGGTGATCGTCTTCGTGCCGCCGTGCTCGTCGATCCACGCGGCCAGCTCGTCACCGGGGTTGTCGGTCCACACGTGCAGCGGTGCGTTCACGTCGGAGTACCGGTCGTAGGTGCATCCGGTATCGTGAGCCGTCGCGGACTTCGGGGAAGCATGCAGCCCCGGAGCCGTCCACACTTGACAGCCGCACCCGTCCGGGCGCGCGGCCAGCGTCCATCCCGCCGGTTCGAGTAGATCTTCCCAAGACACCAGCTGTGACCAGCGGTCGATGTTCTCGCTCAACTCGCCGAGCTCGGCGCCGAACTCCTGACGCCGATCGGTGCGCCGGGCCGCGTGCTCCCGGATCAAGGACAGGATCGGGGGCGTCGCGGGGAAGTCCTCGCCCGCGAGGTAGTAGGTACCCTCAGCGCGCACGGACGGCGGTATGAGCACGTAGCGGCCATCCCACAGCAGGGCGTACCCGCCGGGCATGGTCAGTGATCCGGATCCGGCCGGAAGCTCGACATCCTCGGGCAGGGTGAAGTAGTAGTGACCTCCGCCGTAGTGCACCATGGTGCCGTCCGCGTCGCGTTGTCCGGGGCTGCGCACGGTCGGAGCGATCGGAGTGTCGAGGGGTACCCCGAAGTCCGCGAGGAAAGCGGCCACCTGCTCGGCGGTGTCACAGTCCACCACGACCAGACGCGACGGTCCCACGGCGATGGCCATGTTGACGGCCGTGGTCTCGCCGAAGGTCTTGCGGTAGCGGTCCAGGTAGCGGCCCAGCAATACCGGGTCATTGGTAGCGAGATGGACACCGCGCTTGCTCTTCACCTTGGACCAGTCCGGGCGCCCGTTCTCGCGCGCGATGGCTTGGGCGGCCGTGTCCTCCGCTCGTTTGAGTTGCGGTGAGCGCATGTCAACCGGCGCCTTACCGCCCGGCTCGATGAACAGGATGTGCATCCCGGAGGCGGCCAGCGACTTGACGTAATTGCGCAGGCGGCCGGTCTCGGCGTCGGCCGGGGGCGCGGCGCCGATACGGTTGGACAGTGATGTGCTGCCACCCATCATGATCAGACGCTCGCTTTCCTGGTGCGGTCGATACCTTGTGTGATCTCGTGCCACCAGCGACCGGTAAGGATGGCCAGAATCTGTTGACGAGAGATGCCGAACTCGCGGCCGAGTGCGGACTTGTTCAGTCCCCGGTCGGACTCGTAACGCGCGATGATCTCGCGCACCTGGTCCGGAGTCAGCTTGGAATACCTGCGGATACCCTTGGTACGGGACAGGCTGATGCCTCCGGTCAGATGCGACCAGGACGACCCATTGACGATCCGTCCGACCTGGCACACGGAGATGCCGAAGCGCTCCGCTATGTCGGCGCTACGGGCACCGGCCGCGTACTCGTCGCGTATCCGCAGGATGTCGGAGCTGTGGAACGCTGTCTGCGGGTGCTCTTCGCCGCGTAGTGCGTAGGTTCGCCGGACTCTCGTGGTGGGTGGTGGTGTGATGTCTCCGTTGGACATGGGCTACGGTGCCGCCTCTCCTGGTGTGTCGAGGTCTACCCACGTGCGGCGCGCGATAATCGCGGCGATCGTCGCCCGGGTCACCCCGTATTCATCGGCCAGCGTCTGATAGCTGACGATCCCCGGATCGTAGCGTTCGCGGATGCTGCGGACATCGTCCGCACTCAGCTTGCGTCTGGCGTGTTCGGCCATGGTCGTCTTCCTTTCGTTGATGGATTCGATAGTGGATGTGCTCAACATTTTTGCCACGCCCGATCGAGGTCGTGACGGTCAGTGCGGATGGTGGGCCGTCTATCGGTCCACCGCCGGAAGAAATCGGGTGGTGCCTGCATCAGCCGTTCCACTTCACCGGCGACACAGGTATCGGCGAGCAGCTCGTCATGCATGGCGAACAGCAGATGATCGGCCCATCCCTCGTCTTCGGCGGAGAGGATCACCTCATAGACCAGGTCGGCGTTACTGCCCTGACAGAACGAGTTCACCGCCTTGTAGCTGGCTACTTTCTTCTTGCCGGTCTCTTTGTCGTAGATCATGGATATGGTGAGGATCCGGCCGCCGAGTGTGGGGATCATCTTGTATTGCTCGGCGATAGCTTTTAGCTTGCCCATGAACCGCTCACACTCCGGCATGGCTGCGAACATGTTCGACTTGATGACCTTGGCTTCGTCGGTGGATTTCTTGATGCGCAGTGCCATCTTCCACAGGCTCTGGCCATAGAGCTGAGCGAGCAGCACGGTCTTGGCGGTATCGCGGCTGACGTCACCGGCGAGCTGAATGGGCTCGTACAGGTCGGCGCCGCGCTCGAACGGTTCGATGAACGCGACGTCGTTCGCGGCCCATGCCAGGATGGCGGGCTCGATCGAGGACCAGTCGACCGACGTGATACCCGCACCTGCTGCCGACTCGATGATGATCGGCCGGGCGGCGGCGGGGAACTGCTGAAGCTCGGGCTCACTGATCGACATGCGCCCGGTGGCCGAGGCGCCCAGGATGTTCACCTGCGGATGTACGCGGCCGGTCACCATGGACCGGGCGACGGTCTTCTCCAGGTAGCCGAGGATCTTCTCACCGTGATCGACGACGCGATGCGCCGTGGCCAGCGGGTGATCGAGCAGCTTGACGTTCTCCTTCGCGGCCGAGAGTTTCTGTGTCTTCTCGGTGCGCGGCCACTCCGGTGGGATCAGGCCGAGTTCGTCCATGCGCTTGACCAGGTCATCACCGTTGCCCGGCCGCAGACCGGCGTCGGTCAGCTCGGCGGAGGCGCGCATCATGTCCATGTCGACGCTGTCACGGTAGGTGTCGAGGTAGTCGAGGTCGCGTTCGTAGCCACGGGCCGACCGGCGCAGTGTGATCCGGTTGACCCGTTGCGCCTTGTCCACGATCGCGGCCGCCTCAGCGCGATTCTGAGCGCCTCGCGGGCCGAACGGGTGGTTGAGTTGACGATCCTGCGCAGCGGCCCGCACAACGGGCAGCACGCGCAGTGTGTAAATGGTGTCGGCCATGGCATTGAGCCGGTAGAACGGGATGCCGATATCACCCTTGGCGAACCACTCGTCTTTGCTGCGGAACCCGCACGCTTTCCAGGCTTGCTGTAGGCCGTCTTTCATCACCGGGGTGCCCAGCAGCTTGGCGCACAGCGCTTCCAGATTCTTCTGAACGAAGGTGTCGTTCCACGCCGAGCGCGCATAGACGAGCGTGTCGGTCACCTTCGCCACGTCGGACACCGACAGGACACCGGCGTGCACCATGCCCGGGACATCGAACGCGCTGTTGTGCAGGACCAGTTCCCCAGCACGGCCGCACAGATCAGCTGCCGCCTTCAGGTCGTCGGGACGCCGCGCCGGATCGAGCAGTACGGAGATGGTCCGGCCGTCGGATCCCTGCCACGCGGCGGTGACGCACTTGATGGTGAACGAGTCGGTCACGCTCGGTGTCTCGGAGTCGATCGCGGCCACGATGCCGCTGGGCATACGAGACACGGCCTCAATGGCTTCGCGGCCGGTGCACAGCCACGAGCACAGGGAGGGTGACCAGTCGCGGGCATCGGGGATGACGGGCACGGCTCAGTCCTGACCGGTCAGGGCGCGGCGAATGAACCACTGCGCCTGGTCGGGATACTTCGCGGACAGACGAACCGCGAAGGCGGCCAGGATCAGCACCGCGTCGGAGGTGATCACCTGTTGCATCTCCGCGTACAGCTCGTCGGCAAGGTCGTCCAGGGATATGTTCGCCACGGCTCAGCTCTCCATTCCACCGAGAGCGCGGGCCAGGAACTCGACGCGGGGCGGCACGAGGAAATCGGAGTCCGGAAGTGTTGCCGCGATAGCCGTGGCCAGATCACCCAGCGCGGCTACACGTGCCGCGTCATGGGTGCTCAGGTCGGGTACCAGGTTTTTCACCTGTGCCCAGATCAGGCCTGCGAGTACGTCAGTGTCGATGTTCGCCATGTACCCACTATACCCTGCCTACGGGTATCACATACCCTCCGCTGACACATTCATATATGCATACATGCGCATGCGACGATTTGTTTTCTGTCCTTGTCCATGTACACTTCCGTGTCAGGGACGCGGTAAATGACCTGGACCGAATGATCGTTATCCGCTGGCGAATAGCCAAGCGGATGGATACAGGTAAAGATCACCTTGACACTGACCTGGTCGATGTCATTTTTACTGTCACTCGCGCGCGCGAGTGTACAGGTCAATTTCAGTTTCTGTCAATAGTCTACTTACGGGGGTATGCCTTGCTATACGCAGGCATACCCAAGGTAGATCGGTCAGGGTCAAAACGACAGGGACACGTGCCCCGTACTGGTGCGCCCCCACTATTCGTGGGACGCACAGTGGTCATGTACACGGGGCCGACGCCGTGATAGCGTGAACGCTCGTGACCACATTGAGAATATTCGACGAACGTTCCCTGTCCTTCGCCAAGGACATTCTGATCATCGAAGGCCAGCTGAGGTATAACACCGACTGGGCCGCAACGATCAAAGCCAAGCTGGAAGCGGCGGTGACGACTCCCCGCACAGTGCCTCTGACCATTAAAGACGGAGCCGTGACACGTGTGGTGCGCGCTTCAGTGGTCAGTAATCGAAAGTCTCGACGATACGATTACACGGGCCTGCAAACACGACGACCTGATCTGTATGAGCGGTATGTGATCATGGTTCCTCCCAAGACTCCGCACAGTGTCACGTTCCGTTCCGCCGGATGGAACAGCCGCAGTGTCGAATGGGATCGTTTGCGCTATGAGGGTTGGGAACTCGCCAATGAGCAGTACGCCGGTGCGCACCAGTCCGACGCCGAGGAACACATCACGAAACAGGCCAGCCGAATCTATCAATTGGCGTGCGCTGAGAAGTCGTTGAACGCGCAGCGGCTCGCATTGCGGAAACAACTCGCTGAGTATCTGCTGACCGGTACCGATGAACCCGTGAAGTTGTGTTTGGGCGACGGCATGGTCCTCGGATCCTTCAACAAGCCGATACGTGGCATCAACAAGAAGTTGGAAGGTGCCGACGTAGACCTCGCTCCGTTTCTGAGCGAGACTCCGGTCAAGGATTATGTTCGGTGGTCGTTCCCGGATGCCTCCGCAGTAGCCAAGGCGGATACCGAGGGTGACGAGTGGGCCGACTGAAAACGCGGTCCCGGTAGTTGAAGTGTGTGACCACATTCGACGGGTTCGGGACCGCGCTCCGATGAGCCTAGCACACGACAATGCCCTTGCATCAGGGTATCGAGCTGTGGTCTACTGATTGCGTTGCGGATTCCCGGCCGCTGCGACATCGCACATAAATCCAGACCGTTCCGATTGCCGGACTAGGAGCGGAGCCGCCTGTCCGAGTTTGATGCGCTAGCGGACAGGAGCAGCACACCGTAAGCATCCGCATGTGAGGGACAAGAGCCGTCACACAGCGTACAAAACGAATGCCCCGGTGCCTGTCTTTGTCCTACCTTCATAGATAGTCCCGGGGCATTCGTGTGTCCGGAGGTAGCAGCGCCGGTGACCTTTCCAACGTGCTGGCTGGTCTTTTGACGATCCGGTCTTACCTTGCCGAGACTGCTACCCGGTAGGGGCCGGTACCGCCCAGCTGTGGCAGCGTCACTCAGATCTGTCCAGCGCTGGTCTGCGGTACCGGCGGAGTCAATGCTATCCGCCGTGTTCCGTACACC
>Ga0070694_100002690_pt1 | contig 10534 bp, 13 predicted proteins | sample KBSK1251metaG_FD_65470 | JGI IMG/M metagenome (GOLD analysis project Ga0070694, IMG submission 65470) | Corn, switchgrass and miscanthus rhizosphere microbial communities from Kellogg Biological Station, Michigan, USA - KBS K1-25-1 metaG | ecosystem: Host-associated > Plants > Roots >... | reverse complement strand
ACCGCGTCAAGCGCGTGGTCAAGGTGCTGGGCATGGTGAACGCGGTCGAGAGCTTCGGCGAGCAGCCCAAGGTCATCAACGGCTTCTCGGACCTCATGGTCGAGGTGTTCGGCGAGAACGGCCGCCACGCGCGCTCCGCGGTCGGCATGGGCTCCCTGCCCGCCGGCATTCCCGTCGAGATCGAGATGATCCTCGAGGTGAGCGCGGGCGCGCCGGCCCCGACCCGCAAGCCCGCGCGGGCCGCGAAGGCGACCGCCCGGAAGCCGAAGCGGCGCCGCTAGAAGGCGAAGAGCGGCGGGAGCACCCGCAGGGCCTCCCCGATCCGCGGGCCGTACCAGGACAGCAGCTTGCCGTCCACCAGGTGGATGCGCCCGTTCCGCACCGCGGGCAGCCCCGGGAACGGGTCGAAGTCCGCCACGTGGGCGCGGCGGAACCGGTACGGCTCGTCCGGGAGCAGGATCACCTCGGGGTCCGCCGCCGCCACCTGCTCGAGCGCGATCTCGGGATAGCGGCGGGACTCGTCGCCGAAGACGTTGGCGCCGCCCGACACCGCCAGGATGTCGTGGACGTAGGTGTCCCGGTTGATCGTCATGTAGGGCCTCCGCCAGATCGGGCAGAACACACGGCGCGGCGGCCGCCCCGCGGACGCGGACCGCACCTGGTCGTAGCGCGCCTGCAGCTCCGCCTCGATCTCGCGCGCCCGCTCCGCTACGTCGAGCAGCGCGCCCAGCTCTCCCACCAGCCGGATGCCGTCGGCGACGGTGCGGGGATAGGTGACGTGGACCGGGATGCCCCAGGCGCGCAGGGTGTCGACGTGCTCGCGCACGTTCTCCTCCACGTTCGCGATCACGAGGTCGGGGTCGAGCTGGCGGATGACGTCGAGCCGGGGGTTCTTCTCGCCGCCCACCCGGGTCTTGGTGGCCACGCCCTCGGGGGGCTCGGTGCAGTAGATCGTGCAGCCCACCACGCGATCGCCCGCGCCGATGGCGAACAGGATCTCGGTGATGCTGGGGATGAGGGAGACGATGCGCCGGGCCGGCACCGGCGCGGCTAGAGCTTGGCGGCCTGCTCGGACAGGCGCTCGACGAGCCCGATCAGCTCCTTCATGTGCTCGCGGAGGGCGCCCTCGGCCTTCCGCGCGGCCTCGCCCTGCCCGGCCTCGACCGCGTCCTCGAAGCCGGTGACGGCGATGCCGAACTCCCTCAGCAGGCGGCGCGTGCTGTCTTGCGACATGGTTGTAGGATATCATGCGCCCAGCCCACGACATGGTCGGCGCCCTCGATCTCCTCTACCGCGCGTTCTATCGCGGCGTGCTGGCGCGGATGCCCGAGCACACCGCGATCGCGATCGGCCAGTGGGGCCTGCGTCACCTGCCGCTCGACCGGCTCGGCCTCTTCCGCAATCCCGATCCTCGCCTCGCGATCACGCTGGGCGGCGTGCGCCTCGCCAACCCCCTGATCCTCTCCTCCATGTACTACGACACCGCGATCCTGCGCCGGGCCATGGGCCTCGGCTGGGGCGCGGTCACCGCCAAGAGCATCACCCCCGGACCGCGGCCCGGCCATCCCGAGCCCAACCTGGTGCGCATCCGCACCGCGGAGGGCCCCGGGCTCGTCAACTGCAACGGGTTCCAGAACCCCGGCCTCGACGCCTACCGGTCCGCGCTGGCCGCGCTGCCGCACCGCGTGCCGCTGATCGTGGCCGCGGCGGGGGAGACCGCCCTAGACTACGTGCAGGTCGTGGCGGGGCTCCAGGAGTTCGGCGACCTCGTCGAGATCAACATCTCCTCGCCCAACACCAAGCTGGTCTACGGCTGGTCGACGCGCCCGGCCGAGCTCAAGGACGTCTTCCGGGCGGTGCGGGCCGCGACCGCCAAGCCCCTGATCGTCAAGATCTCGCCCGACTTCCGGGAGACCAACGAGGAGATCACGATCCCGGCCGCGCTCGACGCGGGCCTCACCATCGTCAACTACGGCAACACCCGGCGCGTGGAGGAGCCCCGCCTCTCCCAGGGGACCGGCGGCCTCTCCGGTCCGGCCCTCTTCGCGACCACGCTCGAGAACGTCCGCCGGGTCCGCCAGCGCTTCGGCGACCGCCTCGAGCTGATCGCCACCGGAGGCATCGACAGCCCGGACAAGGCGCGCCAGGCCCTCGACGCGGGCGCCACCGCGTGCGGGATCTTCACCGGCTTCATCACCCGCGGCCCGCTCCTGCCGCGGCTCATCCTCGATGCCCTCCAGAAGTAACCCACAGGTTATCCACTTATCCACAGCCATCCACAATCGCGGAAAACGCACGCTACGACGGGCTCCGGGAGGGGGGGCTCGAAAAAGTGACGCTCTGATCGTCCACCGGCGCGAGCCCGCCCATCGCGCGCAGCATTCACGCAGGCTCACGCGCGCGGACCCGTCAAATTACGCTTCTGTTGCGGCGAAACGAAGCCTTGACAGGGCCCGGGCCGGTTCATAAGGTGGCGGCGCACAGCCCACTGCAACCCTTCGAAGAGGAGAAGATCGCGTATGGAGGCGAGCCGGAAGCCACTGGCGAAGATCGAGGGCAGGAAGCGGATGCGGCTCAACGGTCTCACGGTGGCGTGGCGGGGCACGCCGAGTCTCGACGACTGGGTGGCCTACATCGTGACCGGCACGAAGTCCAAGAAGCTGATCCTGGCCGATCACGCCTCCGAGCGGAAGGTGAAGGGCCTGCTGGCCCGCATCCAGTCGCTGTCCAAGAAGGAGGTCGAGAAACTGGCCAAGGGCTAGCCGACCTCTCCGGTCAGCGCGCCGCGCTGGGCCAGGCTGATGAAGCGCTCCCGGCCGATGATGACGTGGTCGTGGATGCGCAGATCGAGCAGCTCCGAGCACTCCACGAGCTGCCGGGTGAGCCGCAGGTCCTCCCGGCTCGGGGTCGGATCGCCGCTCGGGTGGTTGTGCAGCAGGATGATCGAGGCGGCTGACTCCAGGATGGCCGGCTTGAAGACCTCGCGGGGGTGGACCAGGCTCGCCGACAGCGTGCCCTCCGAGATCACCACGTCGCGCAGGAGCCCGTTCTGGGCGTCCAGCAGGGCGACCCGGAACACTTCCTTCTTGAGGTCCTCCATCAGCGGCCCGTAGCGCGCGAACACCTGCTCGGGGCTGCCCAGCACCACCCGTCCCGGCCCGTTGCGCGAGCGCAGCCGCCGGGTGATCTCGAACACCGCGGCCAGGCGCACCGCCTTCACCGGCCCCACGCCCCGCACCGAGGCCAGCTCGGCGAGCCCACGCCCCGCAAGCCCCGAGAGCGAGCCGTAGCGGCTCAGCAGGTCGTGGGCCATGTCCATCGCGCTGCGGCCGGCGAGCCCGGATCCGAGCTGGATGGCCAGGAGCTCCGCGTCGGCGAGCGACTCCGCGCCCTTGTGATAGAGACGCTCGCGGGGCCGGTCCTCCGCGGGCCACCGCCCGATGCCGCCGCCCGCCCCGCCCATGCGCATCCCGTAGCACGCGGGCGCGGAGGCGATCAATGAGCCGGATCGGATACGGGCTCCTCGATCGTGATCTCCCGCGGCTCGTCGCCGAGCCCACTCAGGTGCACGTGGATCGTCCGGGCGGGCAGGAGCGGCAGGAGCTTGTCCGCCCACTCGATCACCGTGACCCCGTCGCCGTGCAGCATCTCCTCGAGGCCCAGGTCGACGAGCTCGGTGAGGCTGCCGGTGCGGTAGGCGTCGAGATGGTAGACCGGGAGCCGGCCGCGGTACTGGTTGATCAGCACGAAGGTGGGGCTCGTCACCGGGCCGGCCACGCCGAGGCCGCGCGCGAGGCCCTGCAGGAAGCAGGTCTTGCCCGCCCCCAGCTCGCCGGTGCACGCGACCACCGCCCCCGGCCGCAGGCTCGCGCCGAGCCGCTCGCCGATCGCCTGGGTCTCGCCGGGCGCGTGCGACCGGAGCGTCCGGCGAGGGCTCACGGAGGCGGGCCCGCGAGCGCCCGGAGCGCGGCGGGCAGCTTCTCGATGATGTCGCCCGCGATCATCGCGACCTCGCCCCGGTCGGCCGCGGTCAGATCGCCGGCCAGCCCGTGGAGGTAGCAGCCCGCCTCGAGCGCGGCGACCGGATCGAGCCCTCGCGCCAGCAGCGCGCCCGCGATGCCGGTGAGCACGTCGCCCGATCCGCCCTTCGCCATGCCGGGATTGCCGGTGGGATTGACCGTCACGCGCCCGTCGGGGCCGCCGATCACGGTGCCCGCGCCCTTGAGCGCGAGGCCCACCCGGTGATCGCGGCTGAAGCTCCGGGTGATCTCGATCCGGTCGCCCTGCACGACGTCGACGCCCACGCCCAGAATACGCGCCATCTCGCCGGGGTGCGGGGTGAGGGCGCGCGGGCCGAGCGCGCGCCGCAGCAGGTCGAGACGCCCGGCGAGGGCGCCGAGCGCGTCGGCGTCCGCGACGAGCGGCCCCTCGACCTCCACGATCAGGGCGCGGGCCAGCTCCTGCGTCTCCGGGTGCAGCGAGAGCCCGGGGCCGAGGGCGACCGCGTCCATGCGTCGCGCCAGGTCGAGGATCCGCTCCCGCGCCGCGAGAGCGAGCGTCCCGTCGGCGGTCTCGGGCAGCGCCTCGGTCATGTACTCGGGAGCGTGTGCGGCGACGACGGGCTGCTGGGAGGCCGGCGCCGCGATCGTGCAGAGCCCGACCCCGCTCCGGAGGGCGGCGCGCCCGGCGAGGACGGCGGCGCCGGTCTTGCCGAGCGACCCCGCCACGATCAGCAGATGGCCGAATCGGCCCTTGTGCGCGTCCGCCTCGCGGGGGGGGAAGGACCGGCGCACGTCGGCGGCCTCGAGCCGCCACGTGGTGATGCCGCGCGCGACCTCCCCGGCCGGCACGCCGATGTCGACGACGTCGACGGGCCCGGCCTGGGCGGCGGCCGGATGGAGCAGCAGGCTCCGCTTGAGGCCCGCGAAAGTGATGGTCCGCGTGGCCTTCACGGTGGGCCCGAGCAGCGCGCCCGAGTCCGAGCCGAGCCCGGAGGGCAGATCGAGCGAGAGGACCGGGACGCCGCGCCGGCCGGCCTCGTTGATCGCCTCGATAGCGGCCGCGACCTGGCCCCGCGCCGGACCGGTCAGGCCGGTGCCCAGCAGCGCGTCCACCACCGCGTCCGCCCGCTCGAGCGCCCGCGCGAGCGCGCCCGGATCGGGTCCCGCGTCGACCGCCTCGACGCGGCCCCGCCAGCCCGCGAGGGCCTCCGCGGCGTCACCCTGGACCTCGCCGCGCCGAGCGGTCAGGAAGACCTGCACCGCCGCGCCGCGAGCCCGGAGGCGGCGCGCCAGGACGAAGCCGTCCCCGCCGTTGTTGCCCTTGCCGCACACCACGACGACGCGCCGGCCGCCGATCGGGGTGAGCCACCGGGTGATGAGCGCGGCCGCGCCCGAGCCGGCCGCGTCCATGAGCCGGCTCCCCGGGATGCCCAGCTCGCGGATGGCGCGCGCGTCCAGCGCGCGCATCTCGGCGGCCGTGAAGATGGGGCGCACGGGATCAGCGCGCGGGCGGCAGCAGCAGGGCCGCCGACTGGATGAGGAAGTCGGCGAGCACCGCGGTGTAGGCCTCGCGGTAGGTGGTCCGGGCCGCGCGCGGCAGCTCGATGTGGAGCGCGAGGCGGGTCTGCGCGAGGATGCCCGACTGCTTGGCCGCGGAGGCGGTGTACCAGAGCGCGTCCTGGGGCTCCATCCAGACGTCGAGCCGCGGGACGGCCCCGTCGGCGGGCAGCCGGGCGTCGCGGATCATCTCGAGCAGCGTCTTGAGCCGCCAGGCGTCGTCGCGGCTCACCCCGACGGTGGCGATCTCCATGCGGCCCGCGCTCTCCTGCCGCCCGTTGCCGTGCACCTCCACGTAGAGGCGGAGCGGCCCCTGCGCCGCGTCGGCGACCTGGCGCCGATACGTCTGGTAGACCTGGCGCGCCGGCTCGGTCTGCACCTCCTGGCGCGCCGCCGCGCCCGGCTCGCTCTCGGTGGGACGGTTGACGTTGTACCGCCGGCCCGCCGCGTCGACGTGCGTGTAGCCGGTCACCACGACCAGGCTGAAGCCGGTCAGCTTCGCGAGCTCGCGCCCCATGACGTCGGTGGCGCTGTCGGAGGTGCCGTGGGGCGCCGCGATGACGAGGCCGGGCCGGCCCTTCTCCACCTGGACCGCCCCCGCGACCGGGCCGGGGACGCGCCCCGGGCCGGCCGGAGGCGCCTCGGCCGAATCCTTGCCCGCGATCAGCCCGGCGCAGCCCTGGACGACGAGGGCGACCCCGAGCACGAGGCTAGCGGCGCCCCGCCTCGTCATCGGCGCCGTCCCCGATCAGCATGGCCTGCGCCATCGCGTACTCGCCGTCGTGGGTCAGGGAGAGGAGCACGTGCACGCCGCCCTTGGCGAGCGCGATGGCGCGCGAGCGGCCGGAGAGCACCATGGTGGGGGCCTGCCCCCGCTCGCGGCGGACCTCCAGCTCGCGCCAGTTCACCCCCATGCGCAGACCGGTGCCGAGGGCCTTCAGCGTGGCCTCCTTCGCCGCGAAGCGGGCCGCGAAGTGCGGGATGGGGTCGCGCCGGCGCCGGCAGTAGGCGATCTCCTGCTCGGTGAACACGCGCTGGAGGAAGCGCTCGTCCCAGCGCGCCACCACCCGGCGCATTCGCGGCATCTGGGTGAGGTCGACGCCGATGCCCAGCACCCGGCTCACGCGCCGATGCTCCGGCGCACCAGACCGGCCAGCTCCTCGGCCATCCCCTCGATGCGCGCCTGCTCCTCGCCCTCGATCATCACGCGCAGGAGCGATTCGGTGCCGGAGTAGCGCAGGAGGATGCGCCCGGCCCCGCCCATCTCGGCCTCGAGGGCGTGCGCGCGCTCGGTCAGCCCGGGGATGCTCTCCACCGGCGGCTTCTCCCGGACCGGCACGTTCACCAGCACCTGAGGGAACTTGACGAGGCATTTCGACAGCTCGCCCAGCGAGGACCGGGTCTCCTGCATCACGCCGATCAGCTGCAGCGCGGACACGATGCCGTCGCCGGTGGTGGTGTGATCGAGGAACAGCAGGTGGCCGGACTGCTCGCCGCCGACGTTCGCGCCGATGCGCAGCATCTCCTCGAGCACGTAGCGGTCGCCCACCTGCACCTTGGCGATCCCGATCCCCGCGCCGGTGAGCGCGCGGTCGAGCGCGAGGTTGGCCATCACGGTGGTGACCACCGTGCCGCTCTTGAGGAGCCCGCGGGAGGCGAGGTGCCGGCCGCAGATGGCGAGCGCGTAGTCGCCGTCGCGGATGTGGCCCTCCTCGTCCACCGAGATGAGCCGGTCGCCGTCGCCGTCGAAGGCGAGCCCCAGGTGGGCCCGGGCGCGCCGGACCTCCTTCTGCAGCATCTCGGGATGCATGGCGCCCACGCCCCGATTGATGTTCTGGCCGTCCGGGCTCGCGTTCAGCACCCGCACGTCGGCGCCCAGGCGGCGGAAGATCTCGGGCGCCACCCGGTAGGTCGCGCCGTGCGCGCAGTCGAGCACCACCCGGAGGCCGTGCAGGTCGAAGGGGCACGTGGCGCGGGCGTGCGCGATGTAGTCGGCCTCGGCGGCCTCGTGCATGACGAGCCGGCCGATGTCCATCCCGGTGGGCCAGGGCGCGGTGTCGAGGCCGCCCAGCCGCCCCTCGATCTCCTCTTCCCACGCGTCGGGGAACTTGGCCCCCTCCGAGGAGAAGATCTTGATGCCGTTGTCCTCGAACGGATTGTGGGAGGCCGAGAGCACGACCCCGCCGTGGGCCTCGAGCCGCCGGGTGAGATAGGCGATCGCGGGGGTGGGCAGCACCCCGACCGCGTAGACGTCCCCGCCCGCCGAGAGGGCGCCGGAGACGAGCGCGCCCTCCAGCATGGGCCCGGACAGCCGCGTGTCGCGCCCGACGACCAGCCGGGTCTTGTGGCCTCCGTCGTGCTCGAGCAGGGTGGCCACGAGCTGCCGCCCGAGGCGGAAGGCCAGCTCGGTGGTGAGCGGCGGCTTGTTCGCGAGGCCCCGGATCCCGTCGGTGCCGAAGAGCCGGCTCACGAGCGAACGGACCCGAGGACGAGGCGGACGCGGGAGGGATTGACCCGCACCACGGTGACGCCGGGCGGCACCGTGATCTGCTCGGGCTGCACCCGCAGGGTCACCTCGCCCGCCCGCGTGCCGGCCAGGCTCAGGCGAGCCCGCACGCGGTCGCTGCCGAGGCGCTCGAGGGCGCCCCGCAGGCCGTGCAGCTGCACGTCCACGCTGTCCGGGCGCTCCCCCTTGATCTCGAGCCCGGCGGGGATCCCGTCCAGCTCGATCGGCGCGGTGATGACGAGGTCGGCCCGCTCCGACGTCATGACGAAGGCCCAGAGCACCATCGAGACCACGAGGGCGAGCAGCTTGAGCTCCCAGTGCCGGGTGAGCGCGCTCACTTGCGCAGCCACTCCCGGGCGGGCTCCCACCACGCGGCCCGCCGCACCATGGGCGCCTCCTCCAGGGAGAACAAATCGCCGAGCCGGCCGCGCAGCGACTCCTGGTCCAGCGGCGACTCCATCTGGCCGTCGACCGCGAGCGAGATGCGGCCGCTCTCCTCCGAGACGATCAGCACCACCGCGTCGGTCTCCTCGGCCAGCCCGAGCCCGGCGCGGTGACGCGTGCCCATGTTCCGGCCGAGCTGCGTATTGCGCGAGAGGGGCAGGAAGCACCCCGCCGCGGCCACCCGGTCGCCCCGGATGAAGGCGGCGCCGTCGTGGAGCGGCGAGTACGGCAGGAAGAGGCTCACGAGCAGATCGGCCGACACCACCGCGTCCAGCGGCACGCCGAGCTCGGCGTAGTTGCGCAGGCCCGTGCTCCGCTCCAGCACGATGAGGGCGCCGATGCGCTTGCTCGCGAGCGCGTCCGCCGCCTTGATCACCTCGTCGATGAGATGGCTGCGCTCCTCGCGCGCGCCCAGGGTCATGCCCTGGAAGAGGCGGCTCTCGCCGAGGCGCGTGAGGGCCCGGCGCAGCTCGGGCTGGAAGAGGACGATCAGGGCCAGCACCCAGAAGGACCAGAAGTTGTCGAGGAGCCAGCTCGTGCTGAAGAGCTGGAAGTAGCGGGAGAGGAACGAGGCGACCATGAGGCCGGCCAGGCCCAGCAGCATCTGGACCGCGCGGGTCTCCTTGAACATCACGAAGATCCGGTAGAGCACGATCGCCACCAGCACGATGTCGATCGCGTCGCGGGTGCGGAAGGTCTGGAGCAGGGGCCACACGGCTAGCCGCGCTCCGTCGCGGCCCGCCGGATGGCCTGGGCGATCCGGACCGCCTGCGCGGTCTCGGCCACGTCGTGGGCCCGGATGACGTGGGCCCCGCCCAGGACGGCCGCCGCGGTCGCGGCCAGCGTGCCGGGCAGTCGATCCGCCGGATCGGGCACCCCGGCCAGCGTGCCGATGAACGACTTCCGGGAGACCCCGACGTAGACCGGCCGGCCGAGCGCGCGGAGGGCCGGCAGGGCCGCCAGGACCCGGCAGTCCCACTCCGGCCAGGCGATGGCGCCGCCGCGGAAGAAGCCGATGCCCGGGTCCACGAGAATGTGGTCGTCGGGCACCCCCGCCGCCCGCGCGTGGGCGAGGCTCCCCGCGAGGGACGCCAGGACCGTATCGACGGGCTCTCCCGGGGCCGGGGCGGCGGCGGGCGCGGCCATGAGCACCAGGCTCGCGCCGGCCTCCGCGGCCAGGCGGGCGAGACCGGGGCCGGCGGCCAGCCCGGTCACGTCGTTGAGCATCCGGGCGCCGTTCTCGAGGGCGGCCCGGGCGGCCAGGGAGCGGCTCGTGTCGGCCGAGACGGGCAGGTCGAGCTTGGCGGTGAGGAGGCCCACGGCCCAGTGCAGGCGATCGGCTTCCTCGGTCTCCGGGATGAGCGCCTCGAGGTAGGGCGCGGTGGACATGGCCCCCACGTCGAGCCAGGCCGCGCCGGCCTGGGCCATCGTCTCGGCGGCGCGCAGCAGCCGGTCGGCATCGGTGACCACGGAGCCGGAGTAGAACGATTCCGGGCTCACGTTGAGAGCCCCCACGACGGCCACGTCCAGGCCATCGCCCACCGACACTCCTGCCACGGTCGCGCGGTTCACGGGGGATTGCTCCACGACCAACTTATCACCGCGACGGGCCCGCGCGGGGCCTGAATTTGCGGCGCGTCTACGCGGGGCTGGGCGCCTCGTGGAGCGGGGGGACCCGCAGGATCCGCGCGATCTCCTCGCCGTCGAGCGACTCGCGCTCGAGCAGAGCGCGGGCCAGGGCGTGGAGCTTCTCGAGATTGGTCTCGATCATGTGGCGGGCGCGCGTCGCGCACTCCACCACGATACGCTTGATCTCGGAGTCGATCAGGACCGCGGTCTCCTCGCTGAAGTCCTTGGGACGCGCCACCTCGCGCCCGAGGAAGATGTGCTCCTCGCCCTTGCCGAAGGTGAGCGGGCCCATCTTGTCGGACATGCCCCACTCGCAGACCATCTTGCGGGCCATCTCGGTGGCCTTCTCGAGATCGTCCCCCGCCCCGGTGGTCTGCTGCTGGAAGACGATCTCCTC
>Ga0070694_100002688_pt1 | contig 10537 bp, 8 predicted proteins | sample KBSK1251metaG_FD_65470 | JGI IMG/M metagenome (GOLD analysis project Ga0070694, IMG submission 65470) | Corn, switchgrass and miscanthus rhizosphere microbial communities from Kellogg Biological Station, Michigan, USA - KBS K1-25-1 metaG | ecosystem: Host-associated > Plants > Roots >... | reverse complement strand
TCACCGTGCTCGGCTTGTCCGGCACCTCGTCCAAATGGACCGCGAAAGACGCGGTGATTTCAGTCCAATTCGTCAATGGCAAGGTGCGCGCCAAGAGCTTCGACAAACCACCGTTCAAATGATGTCGTTGCGCGACACGGGCGATGGCCTGGTGATCGCCTATCCGTTCTGGATCGGTCTGCTGTTCCTCGGCTTCGGCATCGCGCTCGCCGCCTACGTGGCAAGCAAGTTCGAGTGGAAAGTGAAGACCTTCACCTCGCTCGCGGCGGCGGGCATCGGCCTCTGGGGCGGCGCTTACTTCCTCAGCTTTCGCGCCACCCTCGCGCCGGACGGCGCGCGCGTCTACGCCTTCATGCGCTACAGCGGCGCGGTAGACTGGCGTCAGGTCGCCGGCGTGGTCCTCGAGCCGCGCCCCGGCAAGGGAAATCCGATGTATGTGGTGATGCGCGGAACGAATTTTGAAATCAATGTGACCGACCTGAACAGCGCCGAGCGCGAGCGCGTGCTCGCCTTCAGCCAGGCGCGGCTCGGGCGCAAATAGGCGGGAGAACCGTACGATGACGATTCAGGCAGAGCGGGCGAGTGCGGTAGCGAGCCTGATCGCGCGTGTGCGTGCGATCGAGGCGCGCGATGGCGTTTCGCGCGCATCGCTCGAGCTGATCAAGGCCGAATTGATCGCGCTCGCCGGCCGTTCGGAGCTGTTTCCGCCGCAGCACTTCGTCAACATCCCTGGGCGCAGCGGCACGATTTACCACCTTGCCGAGGATGTCGACGGCCGCCTGGCGCTCTACGGCTCGGCGGGCGTACCCGGCAAGGCGCAGCCGCCGCACAACCACACCACCTGGGCTTCCATTGCGGGCGTCTATGGCGACGAGCACAATGTGTTTTACGAACGCAGCGACCGCGGCGAAATCCCGGACGAAGGCCGGCTGCACAGGACGCACGAACTGACTATCCGGCGCGGCAACGCCTGCGCCATGCTGCCCGACGACTTCCACACCATCGAGGTCACGGGCAAGGCCGAATCGCTGCACCTGCACCTCTACGGCAAGACGCTGGAAGACCTGCCGGAGCGGATCGGCTTTCCGTCCAGCGCCGGCGGCAAGGTCGCGCGCTTCATGGCCAAGCCTGAGATTTACTGCACACGCATCGAGGCGCAGGAACTGCGTACGCTGATCGCCTCTGCGGGGGAGCTCGCCATTCTCGATGTGCGCGAAGAAGGCGTGCACGCGCGCGGCCATCTTTTTCTTGCGACTTCGGTGCCGCTGTCGCTGCTCGAGCTGCGCATCGGCCGCCTGCTGCCGCGCCTCGGCACGCGCATCGCGCTGGTCGACGACGACGAGCAGCTCGCGCAGCGCGCCGCCCGCGTGCTGCGCCGCCTGGGCTATCGCAACATCGACGTGCTTGCGGGCGGCCATGCCGCCTGGACCGCCGCCGGCTACGAGCTCTATTCGGGCGTGCACGTGCCTTCGAAGGCCTTCGGCGAGCATGTCGAGCACCGCGACGGCACGCCGCGCATCACGGCGGCGGAGCTGAAGGCAAAGCAGGACGCGGGCGAGGATCTGGTGATTCTCGATTCGCGTCCGATGAGCGAGTTCCGAGTCATGAACATCCCGGGCGCGTTCGATTGCCCGGGCGCCGAGCTCGTGCACCGCGTGGCACGCGCCGCGCCTCGCCCGGAGACGCTGGTGGTGGTGAACTGCGCCGGGCGGACCCGCTCGATCATCGGCGCGCAATCCCTGATCAATGCCGGAATCCCGAACCGGGTGGTGGCGCTGAAGAACGGCACCATGGGCTGGCACCTCGCCGGGCTGGAACTCGAGCGCGGGCAATCGCGCATGGCGCAGGTGCCGTCGGATACCTCCCTGAAGGCGGCCATCGAAGCAGCGGCGAAGGTCGCCAGGCGTTTTTCGATTCGCTCTATCTCTTCCAATGAACTCGAAAAACTGAAGCAGGAGACAACCCGGACCCTGTACGTATTCGACGTGCGCTCACCCGAGGAATTCGCCGCCGGTCACCTGCCTGGCTCGATTTCGGCACCCGGCGGTCAGCTGGTGCAGGCGACCGATACCTACTGCGCCGTGCACGGGGCCCGCATCGCGCTCGTCGACGACAACGGCGTACGCGCGATCATGACCGCTTCCTGGCTGCTGCAGCTGGGCTGGACGGAAGTCTTTGTGGTCTCTGGGGCTGTTCTGGATTCAAAGGATCTGGCATTTGCACCGCCGGCGCCTGCCTGTGCGCTGGTCAAGCCCGAGGAACTCGTGCGGCAAAGCGAAGCCCTGGTGCTCGATTTCGCCACGAGCATTCAATACCGCGACGGCCACATTCCTGGTGCGTGTTTCGCGATCCGTGCGCGGCTTGCGGACCACCTGCAGGAAATTGGCGCGAAGCTTGTTGCCTGTACCTCCCCCGATGGCTGGCTCGCGCGCTACGCCGCCGTAGACCTCGCGGTCCTGCTCGGACGCGAAGTACTCGCCCTGGAGGGCGGCACCGAGGCCTGGCGCGCCGCCGCATTGCCGCTGGAGCGCGGCGCGACGCGCATGCTGCAGCCGCCAGAGGACGTCTACTACAAGCCCTACGACCACCAGGCGCAGATCGAGGCGGCAATGCACGACTACCTGCAATGGGAGGTGGCGCTGCTGGAGCAGATCCGCCGCGACCCGGATTGCCGCTTCAGGGACTTTCCCGCGCACTGAAGCTGCCTCTTCTGTAGAATCGCGGGCCGTTTCAACCGGCTGCGCTATTTCTGCATGATCCGCTTCTCCAACATCAGCCTCGTTCGCGGCACCAAGGTGCTGCTCGAAGGCGCCGACGCGGTCCTCAACCCCGGGGACCGCATCGGCCTTATCGGCGCCAATGGCTCGGGCAAGTCGAGCCTGTTTGCGGTGCTGCGCGGCGAGCTGCATACCGACAAGGGCGAGGCCGATTTTCCGCCGCAATGGCGCGTGGCGCACGTGGCGCAGGAGACCACGGCGCTCGACCGGCCGGCGGTCGAATACGCGATCGACGGTGACACGAATTTGCGCATCCTTGAGGAAAAACTTCTCCAGGCAGAAAGGGAAAACAACGGCAACCTGATCGGCGAACTGCACGCGGCGCTCGGCGATGCAGATGCCTACACCGTGCGCTCGCGCGCCGAGCAGCTGCTGATTGGTTTGGGTTTTAAAAATAGTGAATTGCAAAACCCAGTTTCAAGCTTTTCCGGCGGCTGGCGCATGCGCCTCAACCTTGCCCAGGCGCTGATGTGCCCCTCGGACCTGTTGCTGCTGGACGAGCCCACCAACCACCTCGACCTCGACGCCATCCTCTGGGTTGAGGAATGGCTCAAGCGCTACGCGGGGACCCTGCTGGTGGTTTCACACGACCGCGATTTTCTCGACGGCGTGGTGAACGTGATTCTGCACATTGACCAGAAAAAACTGCGCCGCTACGGCGGCAACTACTCCGCTTTCGAGGTGCAGCGCGCGCAATCGATCATCCTTGCCGCCGGGCAGAGGGCAAAGCAGGAGCGCGAGCGCGCCCACCTGCAGTCCTTCATCGACCGTTTCAAGGCCAAGGCGACCAAGGCGCGTCAGGCGCAGAGCCGCATGAAGATGCTGGCGAAAATGGAGGACCTCGCGCCGCTGCACGTAACGGCGCCGTTCTCGTTCGAGTTCCGCGAACCGCTGCGGGCGCCCAATCCGCTTCTGGTGCTGGAGGACGCCCACGCCGGTTACGGCGAGAAGACCGTCCTGCGCGACATCAACTTTTCGCTGCAGTCGGAACAGCGTTACGGCCTGCTCGGCATCAACGGCGCGGGCAAGTCCACGCTCATCAAGACCATCGCCGGGGAGCTCAAACCGCTGCAGGGCACGGCCCTCTTCAACAAGGGGCTCGCCATCGGCTACTTTGCCCAGCACCAGGTGGAGATGCTGCGCGACGACCAGTCGCCCCTGTGGCACCTGCAGAAGATTTCTCCTTCCACGCGCGAGCAGGACCTGCGCAATTTCCTCGGCAGCTTCAATTTTCCCGGCGACATGGCCCTCGGCTCGATCGCGAATTTTTCCGGCGGCGAAAAGGCCCGGCTCGCGCTCGCGCTGATCGTGTGGACGCGCCCCAACCTCCTGCTGCTGGACGAACCGACCAACCACCTCGACCTGGAGACGCGCGAGGCCCTCACCGTGGCCCTGGCCCAGTTCGAGGGCACGCTGGTGCTGGTTTCGCACGACCGGCACCTGTTGCGTGCGACCACCGACCAGTTCCTCATCGTCGCCGACGGCAGTTTGCGGCCCTTCGATGGCGACCTCGAGGATTACCGCGACTGGCTGTTCAGGAGCAAGCAGGAAAAGCCGGCCGCTGCCACGCCCCCAACTCCTGCGAAAAAGCCGGCGGCGCCGAAAATGTCCACCTCATCGAGGAAAAGCCTGCAAGCGCGTATCAAGCGGCTGGAGGAAATGATCTCCCGTCTGAATGCGAGGAAAGCGGAGTTGGAGGCGCGGCTCGCCGATCCGGCGATCTACCAGGACGCCTCGAAGGAAGCGCTAGATTCGATGCTGCGCGACCAAGCCTACATCGGCAAGGAACTCGTCCTGCTTGAAGGAGAGTGGCTGGAAAAACTGGAGGCGCTTGAGGAACCAGCGAAATGAATCGCAGCCGCGCGCCGAAAGATTACTTTGGTGCGCTACTCATCAAGCCCACGGGCGTCGCCCGGCCTGCCGCTGCGACGCCGCTCTTTTGCGCGCCCGCTCCCGGAACGTCCGCCGCACCGCCAGTTGCCGCCGTCTCCTGTGCTCTGGCGTCGCAGCGGCCGGGTTCGGCGACGGGGAACGCGCAGGCGGGTGCCTTCGCCTTGTATTTCAGATATTCGATCATCGGCAGTTCGAGGCGCCGGGCCGAGGCCGCATCCGCCGCGTCTTCAGACGACGGGCTGATTCCCTCGAGGTAGTACTTCTTCAGATCTGCCGGAGCCAGTATGTGCATGGATTCCGGCGGCACCAGCATCACCGCCTCGTACAGCGAGGCGGGGAAGTCCATTTCCTCGACGTAGGCCTTCAATACCCTCTGCAGATTGCGAAACCGTATCTGGCGATCTGGACTTTCCTGGGTGTAGGAGAAATGCGGGCGGTGGATGCCGAGCCGTCCCGCGACGCTGCGCCGTTCCCCGCCCATGAAAGCGAACACGCAGGCACTGAAGCACTGGTCGTTCCGACCGATGAAGGTGAAAACCCCCCACCTGCGCAGCAACCGCCCCAGTTCCATTGCCGAATCGATATCGCCGCCATTGCTTGCAAGCCACACCGTGTTGCCGGCAATTTTCTGCCTGCCGCTCTGGATCAGCCGCCCCAGCACTTCCGCTCCGGCCAGGTCTGCGCGCGTAATGTCGCCAGAAAGGAAAACGCGCACCTCCTCGGACTGGACTGCCGCACCGCTGAAAGCGGTCCGTGCATAGGCGGTGTCTGCCGGATTGCTGTATTTCCTGATGGGCGACCAGTTTTGCTGGCCGTTACTCTGCTCCAGGCTGCGGAACAGCAGTTCAGCACGCAAATCGAAACACTGCAGTGCGAGCACCAGCAGAACTGAGACCGCGGCCGTAGCGCGACGCGCGCGCAGCAAATGACCGCCGAACCGCCGCCTGAGGACCTGCGCACCGAGCATTGCACGACCCCCCGTGTCTCCCTACCCAGAGGAGGGAGATGTACGACAACTTGGGGGTGCATGCTGCGCGCAATCGATTGTCACCGCAAGCGCTATTCGAGTTCTGTGCGGTACCACACTTAGGGGACCGAAACCCCAAATGCTGGCGATTGTGCACTCGCGCGCGATCGCCACACACAAAAACGCCCGCGGCGACGCGGGCGTTGCGGCAAGCCGCGAAAGCGGGAATTACCTTCTGAAGAACACGAGCCAGAGGATGACGCCGACCAGGACCAGCACGACGATCCCGTCGCCGCCGGCCGGAACGGCGTGCAGGTTGCCGGCGAGCGTGCGGATCTCCTCGTCGGTCATCGCCGCCACGCGATCCCTCGCGTTCGCCGGATCCACGCCCAATGACTGTAACTTGCCCGCGACATCGGATCGATTGAGGATATTCAGCACCGCGCTACGGTCCGACTGCGCAGCGTAGACCGCCTGGTCGGTCGAGATGATGCCTGCGTGCGCCAGCTGGAACGGCGTCCATGCCATCAGCACGATCAGGAAGCGGCAGAGCGTTCTTGTCATTAATTTCATGCGCATGTCCTCGAGTGGTTGAGAGTGAGGGCGGGGCGCAGCCCACGACATCCCTGACCGCGTCCTGCCGCTGGCCAATCTAGTACCCGGTTGGCGGCGTGTCAAGAAACCGCCTCAATCGTCCTCGTCCTCGAGGATGGCAATCACCCGCGTTGTTTTCGGACCTGTGTACTTTTCCATTTTCACCGCCACCGGATGGAGCGACTCCAGTTTGGCACGGGCCTCGGCGTCGGTTGCGAACGTGAGCACGGATCCATCGGGACCTTTGACGTCGTGCCAGGTCCGGGGATCATCCTTGTCATCCTGTACTTGCATCTTGAACATTTGCGCTCTCCTTTGGCAAGCCTGACTGTTGCCGCAAGTGCTCCTTGCGTTTCATTTCAAGGTACTCGTCCTGCTCCAGCTCATGCAGCTGGCGCGGATAGCGCTCCGCGGCGGCAAACCAGTCCTGCAAGCGCTTTTCGAGCCGCGCCTGCACCGGCATCGGCAGGGCGCCAAGAAAAGCTTCGATGGCGAGGAAATAGCGCATGGTGTTGCGTTCCACCACACCCCGCGTCCCGCCGATGTGCAGCGGCTGTCCATCGGCCTGCATCCCCGTTACGGTGAATCCCACCTTGCTTCTGCCGCCGGTGGCGAGGTAAAGCTGCATCGCCAGCCGTCCGATCGTGTCAAACGCATATGAGTAGGAGAGGTGAATGAACGTCCGGCCGCTATCCAGCGGAACTGCCTCGAGCACAATGCGGTAGTCGCGCGTGCTGAGGGGCCCCGTTTCTGCGTTCAGCTTTACCCTCAGGTAGCTTGAGGATTGGGCGATGACCCGGTACTCGAAATCCAGGCGGTAGGCCTGATCCACCGGCTGATAGTATTTTTTCCCGATGCTCACGTGCAGGACGCTCCCTGGCGCACCCGTGGCGGCGCGGCAGTATTTTGTATTGATGGGCAGTATCAAAATCTCGCACCAGTCGCGCGGGCTGCTCAGCGCCGCGGCCGAGGCGGCAAAGGGGTGGTTGACGAGCGCATAAATGTCGCCTGTCACCCCCTGCGGGGATTCGCTGGACTCGAGATAAAGCGGCTTACGGTACTGGTTACTGGCGAGCTGGCCGCGTAACTCGGCGTATTTCGCGGCGAGACCGCCCGCGGAATCCATGTCTGGAATGGCCGCATGGGCAATACCGACGAGCAGCCCTGCGGCAAGGCATGCGGCAACGCAGCGCTGGATGGATGTGAGGGGGTCCATCAGGCAGCCAGTCTGCGCGGCCGTGCCAGGAGAATCTGTGCGCAAACCAACGTACCGATCGCGCGCCAACTCGACTATCGCCCGGGGTAGTCTGCGGCAAGCCGCGGAATTTGCCCTGCCATTTCCGCCGGGCTCGGCGTATTGTGCGGTCTGGTATCCCAATCCGGAAAGGGTTTCAGATGAAGCAAAGACTCCGCATCATCCCGGCCGCCCTCGTGCTCGGCATCGCACTTGGGTTTGGCGCCGCACCCGCGTTTGCCGAGAAGCCGGATTGGGCCGGCGAGGGCAAGGGCAAGGGCAAAGGCAAACAGAAATTCAAGCATTTCGACGACGACAGGCGCGGGTACATTCGCAGCTACTACGAGGAAGAATTCCGCGGCGGCCACTGCCCGCCGGGCCTCGCCAAGAAGCACAACGGCTGCATGCCGCCCGGACAGGCGAAAAAGTGGCGCATGGGACAGCCCCTGCCCCGTGACGTCGTGATTTACGATCTGCCGCCTGCTCTCGTGGTCAAGATCGGGGTGCCGCCAGCCGGCTACAAATACGTGCGGGCCGCCTCGGACATCCTGTTGATTGCGATCGGCACCAAGATCGTGGCGGACGCGATCACCGACCTTGGCAGGCTCTAACCGGCGCCGACCTGCGTCGCAGGACAAAAAAAGGGCGCCTCGCGGCGCCCTTTGACTAGCTGGAAGACCTGTTTCAGCTGCCCCCGGCCGTCGCCTCGGCGGCTGGTGCCGGAACTTCCGCCACCGGCAGATCCAGCATCGGCGGCTCCGCGGCCTGATCCTTGCGGATCTTGTGGTACGCCATGCCGGTGCCCGCCGGTATCAGGCGGCCGACAATGACGTTTTCCTTCAGGCCCCTGAGGCCGTCGCGCTTGCCCATGATCGCCGCTTCGGTCAGCACGCGCGTGGTCTCCTGGAAGGAGGCAGCCGAGATGAACGAATCGGTAGACAGCGATGCCTTGGTGATGCCGAGCAGCATGTATTGGAAGGAAGCCGGCTTCTTGCCCTCTTTCGCCGCCTTCTCGTTCTCCTCCAGCACGTCGGCTTTTTCCGATTGCTCGCCGGTGATGTAGGAGGTCTCACCCGGATCGGTGACTTCGACCCGGCGCAGCATCTGCCGCACGATCACCTCGATGTGCTTGTCGTTGATCTTGACGCCCTGCAGGCGGTACACGTCCTGCACCTCGTCGATGATGTAGCGCGCGAGTTCCTCCACGCCGAGCAACCTGAGCAGGTCGTGCGGATCCGCCGGACCGTCGACGATCATCTCGCCTTTGCTCACCACCTGGCCGTCGTGCACCAGCAGGTGCTTCTCCTTCGCGATCAGGTACTCGTGCTGCTGCATGTCGAGATCCGTGATCACCAGGCGCTGCTTGCCCTTGGTGTCCTTGCCGAAACTCACCGTACCGGTGACCTCCGCGAGCATGCCGGCATCCTTGGGCGAACGCGCCTCGAACAGCTCCGCCACGCGCGGCAAGCCGCCCGTGATGTCGCGCGTCTTGGACGTTTCCTGCGGGATCCGCGCCAGCACCTCGCCCACCGAGACCTGCTGGCCGTCGCGCACCGCGATCACCGCTCCCACCGGGAAGCTGATGTTCACGGCGTGGTCGGTACCGGCAATCTTCACCTCGTCGCCCTTCTCATTGATCATCTTCACCGAAGGCCGCACGCCTTTGGCCGCGGCTCCCGAGCGACGCTTCGGATCGATCACCACCAGCGTGGAGAGTCCGGTCACGTCGTCGATCTGCTTTGCCACTGTCGTGCCTTCCTCGACGTGCTCGAACTTCACCGTGCCGGCGTACTCGGTTACGATCGGCCGGTGGTGCGGATCCCAGTTGGCCAGCGTGTTGCCGGCCTTGACCACCTTGCCGTCGGTAACGGAGAGCACCGCGCCGTAGGGCACCTTGTGACGCTCGCGCTCGCGCTGGTTGTCGTCCTCGATGATTACCTCGCCCGAGCGCGAAATCACGACCTTGTCGCCCTTGGCGTTCTGCACGTAGCGCATGGTTGAGGCAAATCGCGCCGTACCGGAGGACTTCGCCTCGACGTTGTTCTGCACCGCCGTCCGGCTGGCGGCGCCGCCGATGTGGAAGGTCCGCATCGTCAGCTGCGTGCCGGGTTCGCCGATCGATTGCGCCGCGATTACCCCGATCGCTTCGCCGACGTTGACCGGCGAGCCGCGGCCCAGATCCCGGCCGTAGCACTTCGAACACACGCCCCAGCGCGTGTCGCAATTGAGGGTGGTGCGGACCTTGACCTCGTCGATGCCAAGGTTGTCGATCGCGTCCACCGCATCCTCGTCGAGCAGCGTGCCGGCCGGATACAGCATGTCCTGCGTCTCCGGGTGCAGCATGTCAATCGCGAGGACGCGGCCGAGAATGCGCTCCTTGAGCGCCTCCACGACCTCGCCGCCCTCGACCAGCGCCTTCATCGAGACGCCGTTCTGGGTGCCGCAGTCGTCCTCGATCACCACCAGGTCCTGCGTCACGTCCACCAGGCGCCGGGTGAGATACCCCGAGTTGGCGGTCTTCAGCGCCGTGTCGGCGAGACCCTTGCGCGCGCCGTGCGTCGAAATGAAGTACTGCAGCACGTTCAAGCCTTCGCGGAAATTGGCCGTGATCGGCGTCTCGATGATCGAGCCGTCGGGTTTGGCCATCAGGCCGCGCATGCCCGCGAGCTGCCGGATCTGCGCCGCGGAACCGCGCGCGCCTGAGTCCGCCATCATGTAGATGGAGTTGAAGGCTTCCTGCTTGACCTTCTTGCCGTGGCGGTCGGTGGTCTCCTCGACGCCAAGCTGATCCATCATGACCTTGCCGACCTGCTCGCCGCAACGCGACCAGATGTCGACCACCTTGTTGTAGCGTTCGCCGACCGTGACCAGGCCCGAGGTGTACTGCGACTCGATCTCCTTCACCTCGGCCTCGGCCGCGCCGATCATTTCCTGCTTCACCGTCGGAATGCGCATGTCGTTCACGCCGAACGAAATGCCGCCCCGCGTCGCCATGGTGAAGCCCGACTGCATCAGCTTGTCGGCGAAAATCACCGTCTCGCGCAGCCCGCAGCGCCGGAAGCCGACGTTGAT
>Ga0070694_100002687_pt1 | contig 10537 bp, 9 predicted proteins | sample KBSK1251metaG_FD_65470 | JGI IMG/M metagenome (GOLD analysis project Ga0070694, IMG submission 65470) | Corn, switchgrass and miscanthus rhizosphere microbial communities from Kellogg Biological Station, Michigan, USA - KBS K1-25-1 metaG | ecosystem: Host-associated > Plants > Roots >... | reverse complement strand
GGAGGCTCCTCGAGCGGCTCGGCGGCGGCGGTGGCCGCCGGCATGATCCCGCTCGCCCTCGGCAGCCAGACCGGCGGCTCCACGATCCGGCCCGGCTCCTACTGCGGGGTGTGGGCGCTCAAGCCCACTCACGGCCTGATCTCGCGCCACGGGATGTTCCGCCTCTCGCGGAGCCTCGACCACGTCGGGCTCTTCGCGCGCACCGCCGAGGACCTCGGCCTGCTGCTCGAGGAGCTGGCCGGCCACGACGAGCGGGATCCCGACACGCATCCGCGCGGGCGGGCGCCCTACCGGGCCATCGCGCTCGAGGAGCCGCCGATCGCGCCGCGCTTCGGCTTCTTCCGCTCCGGGCGCTGGAGTCGCGTGGCGGAGGACGCCCAGGCCGCCTTCGGGGAGCTGGTCGAGCACCTGGGCGGGCAGGTCGAGGAGGTCGAGCTGACCGTGGGCGCGGACGAGCTGGCGGAGTGGCACCGCGTGGTGATGGACGCCGAGGTCGCGCTCAACCTGCGGCGCGAGTGGGAGACCGGGCGCGACCGGCTCTCTCCCGCGCTCCGCGCCCGTATCGAGAGCGGCCGCGCCGGCGGCGCGCTCGAGTACCTCGAGGCCCGGGCCGCGGTGCCGACGCTGGACGCGACCTTCACCGAGCTCTTCGAGCAGCGCTACGACGCGATCCTGACGCCCGCCGCGGAGGGCACCGCGCCGGCCGGGCTCGAGTCGACCGGCGAGCCGACCTTCTGCACGCTCTGGACGCTGCTGGGCCTGCCCGCGGTGAGCGTGCCGCTCCTGCAGGGCGCCAACGGGCTGCCGCTGGGCGTGCAGCTGGTGGGGCCCCGCCACGGTGACGGCCGGCTCCTGCGCACCGCGCGGTGGCTGGCGGGGTCGGTCGGGGCGTAGGGCGGGCGGACCCCTCACCCCGGGCCCCTCACCTCCGGACCCCTCACCCCGGCCCTCTCCCCTTGGGGGAGAGGGAGAGATGGGGGCGGTATACTACCGGGGTCATGATCGTCCTCGGCATCACCGAGACTCACTGCGCGACGGCGGCGGTGCTCCGCGACGGCCGCATCGTCGGCTGCGCCTCCGAGGAGCGCTTCAGCCGCCTCAAGAACGACGCGGGCTACCCGCGCCGGGCCATCGACACGCTCCTGCGCGAGCTCGGCATCCGCCCGGACCAGATCGACGTGATCGCGCTGGCGGGGGCCCGGGCGGCCTCGCGCGAGTGGCTCAACCGGGTGCTGCACGACGAGGACTACGCCCGGGAGTACTACGGCGTGGCGTGGCCCTCGCGGCGGCGGGCGCTCGAGAAGAAGGTCCGGAAGTGGGGCGCCAGGTTCGGGCTCATCGACGCCTCGCGGGGCAAGTTCGGCATCTCGCAGCGCGAGCGGCTCGGCGCGGTCACCGGCCACCTGGGCGGGGGCGCCGAGCGCATCGTGTGCCTCGATCACCACACCTGTCACGCGGCCGCGGCCTACTGGGGCTCGGGCTTCGCGGGGCGCTCCGCCCTCGTACTCACCAACGACAACTCGGGCGACGGCCTCTGCGCCACCGCCTCGACCGGGTCCGCGCTCGCCCTCGAGCGGCACGAGGCCACCCCGAGTGCCCCCGGCTCGGTGGGCGCGTTCTACTCGTTCGTCACGCTGGCGCTCGGCATGAAGTTCGGCGAGCACGAGTACAAGGTGATGGGCCTGGCGCCCTACGCCCCGGACAAGTACGCGCGGCGCGCGGAGGAGGCCCTGCGCGCGGTCTTCGACCTGGAGGCGGGCCGGCCCGCGCGCTTCCGCTGGCTCGCCTCCGGCGAGCGCTACCAGCTCCTGCTGCGCGCCATGGTCGGGCTGCGCTTCGACTGGGTGGCGGGCGGCGCCCAGCGGCTGCTGGAGGACGTGCTGCTGCGGTGGACGCGGCTCATGCGCGAGCGCTACGGCGGCGGGCGCCTGGCGCTGGGCGGCGGCGTGTTCATGAACGTGAAGGCCAACATGCTCATCGGCCAGGAGGACTGGGTCGAGGAGCTGTTCGCGTTCCCGTCCTCGGGCGACGAGTCCAATGCGGTGGGCGCGGCCTATCTCGGGTACCTGCAGGAGTGCGCCCGCCGCGGGATCGTGGCGACCCCGCAGGCCTTCGGGCCGGCCTACCTGGGCCCGTCGGTCACCGACGAGCAGGCCGAGCAGGTCATCCGCGAGCGCGGGCTCGAGGGACAGTACAAGGTCGCCTATCACGACCGGATCGAGGAGCGCATCGCGGAGCTGCTGGTCTCCGACGGGGTGGTGGCCCGCTGCGCCGGGCGCATGGAGTTCGGCGCCCGCGCCCTCGGCAACCGATCGATCCTGGCCAACCCGTCGGACCACCGGGTGGTCGGCCTGATCAACCGCATGATCAAGAACCGCGACTTCTGGATGCCGTTCGCGCCCACGGTGCTGGCCGAGCGGGCGGGGGACTACCTCGTCAACCCCAAGGGCCTGGCCTCCCCCTACATGATGCTGGCGATGCCCACGCGGCCCGAGGCGCGGGACGCCCTCGCGGCGGCGATCCATCCCCAGGACGCGACCGCGCGGCCGCAGATCCTCGAGCGCGAGTGGAACCCGGAGTACCACGCGGTGATCCGCGAGTTCGAGCGACGGACCGGGGTGGGCGCGGTGCTGAACACCTCGTTCAACCTGCACGGCGAGCCCATCGTGGAGGGCGCCGCCGACGCGGTCGACACCTTCGAGCGCTCCGGCCTGCCCCACCTGGCGATCGGCCACTGGCTCCTCTCGAAGAAGTAATGGCGGCCGGCGCCCCGGGTGAGGGGGACGGCGCGGCGTCCCTGCCCACCGTCGAGACGCCGTGCTTCCTCTGCGGCGCCGCCGACGCCGCGCCGCTCTGGGCCACCCCCGATCGCGCCTTCGCGGTGCCGGGCCTGTACACGGTGGCGCGCTGCCTCGGCTGCGGGTTCCTCTACCAGCGGCCGCGCGTGCGCGACGACCACCTGGCCGACTGCTATCCCGGCCACTACCCGCGCCATCAGGAGCCGTCGCCCCGGATCCCGTTCAAGGGCGGGTCGGCGCGGGTGCGCGCGGTGCGGTGGGCGCTCGCATGGGGGCTCGGCTACACCGTCTGGCGCGGCGGCGGGGCCGGGCCCCTCACCCGGCTGCGGGCGCGCCTCATGCTGCGCCGGCTGCGCTGGGACTGCCCGCCGTGGCGCGGGCGCGGGCGCTACCTCGACGTGGGGTGCGGCTCGGGCGGGGCGCTCGGCGTGGCCCGGGCGCTCGGCTGGCAGGTCGCGGGGGTCGAGGTGGACGAGGCGGCGGCGGCGAAGGCGCGGCGCTTCAGCGCGCGCGTCCACGCGGGCGACCTGCAGGCGGCGCCGTTCGCCGCGGGGGAGTTCGACCTGATCACCGCCTTCCACGTGCTCGAGCACGTGCCCGACCCGGTGGGGGCGGTGCGGCGCATGCTCGGCTGGCTCGCGCCGGACGGGCTGCTCGTGATCGAGGTACCGAACGCGGGCGGCCTCGGGGCGCGCCTCTTCGGCCGCGCCTGGTCGGGCCTCGAGCTGCCGCGGCACCTCTCCCACTTCACGCCGGCGACGCTCGAGCGGGCGATCGGGCAGGCGGGTGGGCGCGTGGTCTGGTGCTGGCACCAGGCGAAGCCGCGCTATTACCTCTGGAGCCTCGGGTTCTGGCTGCGCGACCACGGCGTCTCGTGGCTCGCGCGCGTGGCCGAGTGGCGCCCGGTGTACGGCGCGCTCAAGCTCGGTCTCGAGCTCACGCTGCCCCTCGCGCGCTGGGCGCGGCGGGGCGAGGTGATCCGGATCGGAATCGAGCGGTCCTAGCGCAGGCGGCGGGCGATCCCGGGATAGTCGCGGACCAGGCCCGCCGCGTCCACCGCCAGCTCCGCGGTGAAGTCGCCGTCGAGGCTGCGGAAGCGCCACCGCGCGCCGTCCGGACGCCGCTCGAGCAGCGTGTACTCCTGCCCGGTCGGCCGGATGGTCAGCTCCGGCAGCGTCACGTAGGCGACCGCGAGGGCCACCGGCGCGCCCACCCCGATCTCCGGCAGCCGCCGGATCGGCAGCGTGTTGGTGAAGGGCGACGGGTACACGTCGATGTCGAGGCAGCCGTCGAGCGCCCGCGCCGCGCCGGTGACCGCGTCGGTCCAGTGGCCGAGACCGTCCGCGAACAGGTCGAGGGCCCGCGCCGAGTCGCCGAGCAGCTCGATCCGCGCGTGACGCACCCGCCACGCCATGTCGGTCTCGACCGCGAAGCGGGCGCGGAAGGGCCGGTCGTCGTCGTCGACCGCGATGATCACGCTGTCGGCCCGCGCGCCGGCCCCGTCGACCCGGAGGCGCAGGTGCTCGAGGCCCGGCCGATCCCACGCGGCCCAGAGCGCCTCGATCGTCGCCATCAGTAGCCGCGGCGGCGGTCGACCGCGTGCCGGAGGGGGCGGCCGGCCAGGTAGCGGCGGAGGTTGTCGGCGAAGATCGGAGCGATCTCGCGCGGGGTGCTCGGCCCCGAGACGTGCGGGGTGATCACCACGTTGTCGAGGGTCCACAGCGGGTGCTCCGCGGGCAGGGGCTCGGTGTCGAAGACGTCGAGGATCGCGCCGCCGATGCGGCCGGCGCGAAGAGCGTCGATCAGGGCCGCCTCGTCCACGATCGGGCCCCGCGCGACGTTGACGAGCCACGCCGACGGCTTCATGGCCGCGAGCGCGGGGGGCCCGACCAGACCGCGGGTGGCCGCGCCCAGCGGCACGGTCAGCACCACGAAGTCGCTGAGGCGGAGCGCGGCCGGGAGCGCGCGCGGGCGGTAGACGCGCTCCACCCCCGGGACGGCGCGCCCGCTCCGCGAGACGCCGAGCACGCGCATGCCGAGCGCCCGCCCGGTGCGCGCGACGCGCGCGCCGATGTCGCCCAGGCCGACCACGCAGAGGGTCAGTCCCCGCAGGGGGATGGGGTCGACCGGGGCCCAGCGTCGCGCGCGCTGATCGGCGCGGAAGCGGTCCATGCGCTGGGTGACCCAGAGGCACCAGCCGAGCGCGTACTCGGCCATCCACGGCCCGAAGATGCCGGCGACCCGCGTGATCGTCACGCGGGGAGAGACCTCCGGCACCAGCAGCTGCTCCACGCCGGCGCCCATGCACTGGATCCAGCGCAGGCGCGTCGCGGCGGCCAGGAGCGCGCGCGGGGGCCGCCAGCAGTAGAGGACCTCGCTCTCGGGGGCGGCGGCGATCGCGGCCTCGGGGGTGAGGGCCGCGGTGACCGACCAGTCCCGCGAGGGCAGCCGGATCAGGTCCGCGTAGGCGCGGGTGTCCGCCGGCTCCGGGTGATACACCAGGATGCGCCGGGTCACGCGCCGATCTTGGAGAGGAGCCGGTCCTCGAAGGAGAAGTCGACCGGTCGGTCGGCGAGCCCCTGGGCGCGGTACCACTGCCACGTGTGCACGAGGCCGCCGTGCAGGGTGTAGCGGGGGCGGATCCCCAGCTCCGCGCGCAGCTTGGTCGTGGTGTGGACCGCGTGGCAGTCGTAGACCAGGTTCTGGCCGAAGACCGGTCCTGGCTTGTCGAAGGCCTTGAGGAGCGCGGGGTCGAAGTGGCGGAAGGTCACCGGGCGCCCCATCGCCTCCGCGATCAGCTCGACGAAGCCGACCTGGCTCACCACGTCCTCGCCCATGACGTTGTAGGCCTGGCCGTAGGCGCGCGGCTCGGCGAGCAGGGCCGCCATGACCTCGGCCAGATCCTCGACGTGGCCGAACTGCCGCAGCCAGCCGCCGTGCCCGGGCACCAGCACCGGTCGCCCGCGGCCGATCCGGTCCATGAAGAACGTTTCATTGTTGCGGGTGTTGAGCGGGCCCATCACGTGGGTCGGCCGCACGATGGTCACCGGCAGGCCGGTCCGGCGGTGCCGCTCGAGCAGCACGTCCTCGCCCGCGATCTTGTGCCGCGCGTAGTCGCCCCAGTAGAGCCCGCGCGCGGTCTCCTCCGAGTAGGGGATCGGCAGCGCGTGGTCGTAGACCCGGCAGGTCGAGACGAAGACCACGTGGGGCGCGCCGGCGAGCGCGTCGACCAGGGCGGCCACGTCCTCGCCCACGGTGGGCGCGTAGGTGACGTCGTAGACCGCGTCGAAGCGTCGCCCGGCGAGGCGCGCGCGCAGGCCCGCGTGGTCCTTGCGGTCGCCCGCGATCAGGTCGACCCCGGCGGGCAGGCGCTCGCGCTGCCGGCCGCGGTTGAAGACGGTGACGTGGTGGCCCCGGGCCTGCAGCGCCCGCAGCAGGTGGAGGCTGATGAACTCGGTCCCGCCCATCACGAGCGCGCGCATGGCCGCGCTGATTCTATCAGAGCCAGCCGGAGCGCTTGAAGCGGTAGTAGAGCAGGCCGCAGAGGCACACCGTGACCGTCATCACCGCCGGGTAGCCCCATTGCCAGCGCAGCTCGGGCATGAACTCGAAGTTCATGCCGTAGACGCCGGCGATCATGGTGGGGATCGCGAAGATGGCGGCCCAGCCGGTGATCCGCTTGGTGGCCTCGTTCTGGGCGATGGTGGTCAGCGACAGGTTGGCCTCGAGCGCGGTGCCGAGCAGCTCGCGCAGCCCGTCGACCTTCTCGCTGAGACGGATCGCGTGATCGTAGACGTCGCGGAAGTAGGGCCGGGCGTCGTCCGGGATCAGGTCGAGATCGGAGCGCATCAGCCGGTTACAGATGTCCACCAGGGGCGAGACCCCCCGCTTGATCTCGAGGAGGTCGCGCTTGAGGGTGTAGATGCGCATGGTGGTGTCGCGGCTGACCGCCGCCCCGAAGATGTCGGCCTCGAGCGCCTCCAGGTCGTCCTCGAGCGAGTCCACGATCGGGAAGTACTGGTCCACCACGAAGTCCATGATCGCGTGCAGCACGAAGCCCGGCCCCTTGGCGAGGAGCTGCGGGGTCGCCTCGCAGCGGGCGCGGACGTCGGCGTAGGAGAGCGAGGCCCCGTGCCGGACCGAGACCACGTACCGGGCGCCCACGAAGAGGTGGGTCTCCCCGAAGGCGATGCGCCGCTCCTCGCGATCCGGCTGGGCGGTGCGGAGCGCGATGAAGAGCGAGTCCCCGTAGCGCTCGAGCTTGGGCCGCTGGTGGGCCAGGTGGGCGTCCTCGATGGCGAGGTCGTGCAGGCCGAACTCGGCCTGCACCTCCTTGAGCAGGGGCTCGTCGGGCTCGTAGAGGCCGATCCAGACGAAGCGGTCGTCCTGGGTCAGGACCTCGCTGATGTCCTCGATCGCGACGTCGGCCACCCGGCAGCCGCCCGCGTAGGCCGCGCAGGCCACCACCGGTCCCTGGCTCGATCCGGGCATCAGCCGACCGTCACCGCCACGCAGGTGGTGGTGCGCGTCACCCCGTCGATCACCCCGATCGAGTCGGTGACGAGGCTGCCGATGGCGTCGAGGGTCTGCCCGTCCACGATCGCGATGAAGTCGTACGGCCCGGTGACGGCGTCCATGGCCGCCACCGTCGCCCGGGCGCTCTTGATCTTGGCGAGCGCCTTCTTGACGTTCTTGGTCTTGCCGGCCGCGGTCTCGATCAGCACGTAGGCTTTCATGGTCGTCTCCTTTGTCAGCGGAAGATCCACCAGCCGGCCAGGACGGCGCCCGCGGCCGCGACGGCTCCCGCCACCCGGCGGAAGTTGGTGCGAAAGAACGGGATGGCGAAGAACGGCGAGCGGCGCGTGGACGGCCGGATGCGCCCGTCGAGCAGGCCGTCGACCAGGGTCATGGCCTCCGCGAGGAGCACGTCGGTGGTCGCGCGCGCGAAGGCCGGGTCGGCCAGCGCGGGGTGCCCCACGTAGCCCCGGCCGCCGTGGCGCAGGGGATAGTTGGGCACGAGCCGCTCGCGGAGCGAGTAGCGCGCGGCGGGGAGGGTCCGGTAGCTCTCGTCGACCAGGTCCGGCCGCAGCGTGAGCATGATCGAAGTCTCCCACCAGCCGCCGTGCGCGTCCTCGGAGAACGCCTCGCGCTCCGCGGGCGAGAGGGGGCGCCCCAGGCCGGCCTCGATGCGGGGCAGCAGGCGGCCGCGCAGCAGCTCCCAGGCGAGATGGCCGGTGATCGAGGCCATGGTGACCCGGTGGCGGCGCGAGACGATGGCGGCCGCCTCCTCGAGGGCGACCAGATGCCCGGGGCCCCCGTGGCCGTTCGAGACCAGGATGTGGCGGAAGCCGGCGCGGGCCAGCGCGCGCCCGTAGTCCACCACCACGTCCCGGACCACCCGCTGCCGGACCGGCACGGTGCCGACGGTGTCGAACGTGAACGAGCCCAGGTGCAGCGTGGGCGCCAGCACCACCGCCCACCCCGGACGGCTCGCGACGACCCGCTCCGCGATCGCTTCCGAGAAGTACCGCGCGGTGAACGCGTCGACCCCGAGCGGCAGGTGCGGGCCGTGCGTCTCGAGCGGGCTGACCGAGAGGATCACCACCGCGCGGGCGCGGTCGAGCGCGTCGAGCCCCGGGGTGGACAGCTCCTCCAGCCGATGGACCGTCAAAAGCTGCTGCCCCGGGTGGCCCGCAGGTAGTCGTCCTTGGCCCGCTCGAGCTCGGCCACCAGCGCGTGCCGCTCCTCGAGCAGCCGGGTCGCGAAGCGACGGTGGGTGAGCGACAGCCAGCGGAAGCGGAGCTGGCTCTGCAGCCGACCCACCCCGCCGAGGTAGCGATACGCGAGCAGGCCGCTCACCGGCAGCGACGCCGCGAACCCCAGGGCCCAGCCGAGCCCCGCGAGGCGCCACACGATCCAGATCTCGAGCGCCCAGAAGAGGGGGAACGCCACGATGCTGGCCAGCAGCCGCGTCGTCGCGTAGTCCGTCTCCTTGCGCGCGGTGCGGTGGGCGAGCAACCGCGGCAGCAGGTACGGCAGCCCGTTGACGGCCAGGCCGTACGCGAAGAAGGGGAGGCCCACGGACGCCTCCCAGGAGCGGCGCAGGCGGGCGCGGCCGCGGGTGCCCTCCGCGCGGGCCCGCACCGCCTGGTCGCGCACCCGGTACGCGGAGAGCAGGCCGCGATAGCGCTGCACGTCGGCCCAGAGCCGCTCCACGCGCTCGGGATCCCGCTCCTCGAAGTGGGCGACCGCGTCGGCGATGGCCTGCGAGAGGCGGAGCGGGTCGATCTGCCGGCCGCCCAGCCCCCGCTCCTCCTCGAGCTCGCGGATCAGGTCGCCGCGGTAGATCTGCTCGACCGCCCGGATGAGGTCCTGACGCTCGGGCCGGGCCACGTGGACGACCTCGGCCTCCATGCCCCACTGGATCGCGGTGGTCAGGGCCTCCACCGCGCGGACCGGGTCGTCGCGGTGCGCCGCCGCGTAGGACGCCAGCGGGATCGGCTCCCCGAAGGAGACCCGCACCCGGCCGCGGAACGATTTGCGGGCGTCGAAGCTCAGGCCCACCGGCACCAGGGTGAGGGGAGCGCCCCGCCCCGTCGCCTGGTACTCGAGCGCGATGCGGGAGGCGCCGGTCTTGATCCGCTGCACGCGGCTCTCGGAGTGGGTCGTGCCCTCCGGGTAGATGCCGACCAGCCGGCCGCCCTCGAGCGCCCGGAAGCAGGCCGCGAAGGCGTCCGCGTTCTGGTCCATCTTGGTCGGATCGTCCTGCTTGCGATAGACCGGGATGGCGCCGCAGGCGGCCAGGAAGCGGGCCACCAGCGGGTTACGGAAGAGGGCGGCGGTCGCCAGGTAGTGGACCTTCCGGGCCAGGACCCCCCCGACCAGCAACGAGTCGACGAGGTTGTTCGGGTGGTTGATGCAGAGGAGGACGGGGCCGCCGGCCGGCACCCGATCGGCCCGGACCACCGAGACGTCCTTGAAGAAGAACCAGAGCCAGAATCGGCTAACCATGCGCACGAACGTATAGAATCTATCCATGCGCTCCGGCGCCGCCGCGGCAACTGCCTGCGTGCTCACCGGGTGAGGACCCCGGCCAGCCCCCACGCGCGGACCCCGGTCCGGCGGCCCGTCACGAGGTGCTAGACCGCGATGTCCGCCGAGCGGATCCGCTTCACCCCGGCCTTCGTCATCTGCTCCCAGGCCTTCCCGAGCGAGCCGTTGGTGTCGATGCCGCGGCAGGCGTCCTCGATGACCGAGGCCACGAGGCCGACCTTCCGGGCGTCGAGCGCCGACCAGCACACGCAGAAGTCGGTCGCGAGGCCGACCAGGTACACCTGGCGGAAGCCCCGGTCCTTCACGTACCCCGAGAGGCCCGTCGTGGTCTTGCCGTCGGCCTCGAAGAAGGCCGAGTAGGAGTCCATCTGCTTGCGGTAGCCCTTCCGGATGATCAGCTCGCCGTGCGGGATCTTGAGGTCCTTGTGCAGGTCGGCCCCGGGGGTGCCCTGCACGCAGTGGTCCGGCCACAGCACCTGGGTGCCGTAGCCGAGGGTGATGGTCTCGAAGGGCTTCTTGCCGGGGTGGGCGGATGCGAAGGAGATGTGCCCCGGCGTGTGCCAGTCCTGGGTGAGGATGACGTGCTCGAAGCCGGCCGCGAGCTGGTTCACCAGCGGCACGATCGCGTCGCCCTCCTTGACGGCCAGGGCGCCGCCCGGGATGAAGTCGTTCTGCACGTCCACGAC
>Ga0070694_100002686_pt1 | contig 10539 bp, 4 predicted proteins | sample KBSK1251metaG_FD_65470 | JGI IMG/M metagenome (GOLD analysis project Ga0070694, IMG submission 65470) | Corn, switchgrass and miscanthus rhizosphere microbial communities from Kellogg Biological Station, Michigan, USA - KBS K1-25-1 metaG | ecosystem: Host-associated > Plants > Roots >... | reverse complement strand
CGCATCTGGATCGCCCAGCGCGGCGAGCTGCCGCTGCCGCCGAACGCGAAGCCATGGACGCCCTACGCGATGCTCCAGCCGCCGCGCACCGCCACCGGCAACACCGACGGCCTGAGCGCGACGTGCGAGCCGACGGAGAAGCGCGGGTGGGAGCGCCGCTGGCACCATTCGGTGTTCGTCGTCGATCGCAACGGCAAGATCGTTCAGGACTGGCCGCATCTCGAAAAAATGTTTGCCGCGGATCCGTGCGGGCGCGGGCCGCACAAGATCAAGATGAACCCGTACGATCGCGACAAGCACGTCTGGATCATCGACGACCAGCTCCACGTCATCTGGAAGTTCACCTATGACGGCAAGCTCGTGATGACGCTCGGCACGACCGGCAAGCGCGGGCGCGACGCCGGCAAGCTGTTCGACAGACCGACCGACATCGCGTGGCTGCCCGACGGCACGTTCTTCATCAGCGACGGCTACGGCGGCAAGCGCGTCGCGAAGTTCGACAAGGACGGCAAGTTCCTGATGGACTGGGGATCGGCGCCGAAAGATCCGAACAACCCGGGTCCGAACGAGTGGAACACCGTCCACAGCGTTCAGATCAGCAAGGACCGCAAGCTGTACGTCGTGGATCGCGGCCATCGCCGCATCCAGGTCTTCGACGAGAACGGCAAGTTCCTCGACATGTGGACGACCGGCGTGCGCTCGCAGCCGTACGCGCATCTGATCACGACCGATCAATTCCTGTGGGAATCGGACGGCGGGACGAACCGGATCGTCAAGTACGACCTGAACGGCAAGTATCTGTACGGGTGGGGGATTTCCGGCCAGCAGCCGGGTCAGTTCAACGGCCCGCACTCGATCACGGTCGATCAGGAAGGCAACCTGTATCTGGCGGAAGTCTTCAATGGCCGCGTGCAGAAGTTCCGGCCGAAGCCCGGCGCGGACAAATCGAAGCTTGTCGGGCAGGAACTGCGGTATCCGACGAGTTGAGGCGAACGCGACACGAAGGCACGTGTATCGACTCGCCGGTCGGAACAGGCGTGTCGAAGGCGCGTGCCTTCGTCTCACCCACGTCGGCCCGAAGCCTTCGCGATAAAAAAACGCATCCTCCGTCGTAGCCCGCCCTCGTCCCCGGCATATAATCTCGAGCTTCTCACCAAGATCACGCTGGAGTGAGCTCGATGAACGATTCTGTGCGCCCGGCCTCCGACCGGCGGACGAAGGCCCGCGTGTTCCTGTGCGCGTCGGTCCTGTCGTTGTTCGGCTCGGGAATTCGAGCACAAACGCTCTCCGAGGACGCACCGATTCTCGGCGGAACGGCGGCGCTCTCGCGAGCGCTCGGGATCGATCCTGCGCCGGATCGGGCTCGATTCATGATAGAGCTCACACGAGTCATCTACGACACGCCCGAAGGAAAGAGCGCGAACACCGACGCACTGCTGCAACGCCTCGCCAAGCACTTGCAGTCAACGGACCGTTTCCAATCGGCGCTCGCGGCCGTCCAACGGCCGGGCGCAACGATCGAGCTGTCCGCCGCGAGCCGCAAGGACGATCGCAATCGCCTCAAGGATTTTCTCGACGTGATTGGGCTCAAGCTGCGCGAAAAGAACAAGGTCTACTCAGTCGAGCGAACCGATAACAAGCAGGCGGCCGAACGGTTGAAGCTGCTCGCGGATCTTGGAATCGATTTGGGTCAGTTTGCCGCGCGTCTCACCAAAGGCGAAGCCGTGCGCGTCGAGGTGCCGGCTGAGACCGTTCCAATCCCGCTCCCCGTGAAGGTGTGGAGCGAGTCGGTGTTCCAGCGTCCGATCACCGTCGCCGGATTGTTCTCCGCCGTGATTGCCGACCGGCGGGCGGCGCTGTTGTGCCATGGCCTCGCCGCGCTGGACGACGAGACGCTTCAGTTCCTTGCCGACCGGCCGGCACTCGTGACGCGTTTGTACGAGCACGAGGCGGGTGCCTTTGCTGCCTTCGCCGGCAGCCTGCGGATTCGGCACGACGCGATCGTCGTGCCCGGCGGAAGCGCGGCCGCGCCGCTGTGGGAAGCGGTGGTCGACGAGAAAGTGGGCCGGCCGGACCGGTTCATCCGCGAGCTCTTCAGCCGGCGCTCGGGGCGCGTCGCCTACGTCTACGACGCGCTGACGCAACTCGACGCGCCGACGCGGGCGTTCGCGCTTGGGCTCTGGATGAAGGATTCCGGTCTGCGGATGGATCGATTCAAATCGTTGCTCGACGTTGTCGAGGCGTATCCGTCGTGGGACGTGCCGGCGCGGCCATTCAGCCGACTCGAGAACGATCCCGTCATGATGTTGATGCGTGTCGCCGTCGATGCCGGTGGCAAACCCGTGGGTCCATCGTGGCGCGTATTCTGGTCGCGAGCGTTCGATGGGATGGATCTTCCTGACGATGCCGCGAATCAACTGAGGCACCTGCAGGACGACGGCGGGATCGACGCCCCGTGGCTGGCGCAGGCGATCTTTGCCGCAGACGCGCGATTTCGCCGCGAACGCCTCGATCAGTTCGCATTCGGCCAGCGTGTGTTCGCCGGCGCCGACGACAAAACGCTGCCCGACGTGCTGGTCGCCGTGCGTGCGTTCATGCGATACCCGATGCTCATGCTCACGCTCGAACGAATGGGCATCCGGACTCCCGCGGTGTATGCCGGAGCCGCACGGCAGGCCGAACGCCTTTCAGCGCTCGACGCCAACCACGGCTTCGTCGCGCTCAGCCAGTTTCAAGGTGCGATTGCCGTCGTCGCGCAGTTGGTGCGCACGCATGTTGTCGATGCGGCGCGTGCTGAAGTGTTCCTCGCGTCCCTATCGGCCGTCGCGCTCCACGACGACGGGCGATACGCCGGAGGCATTGCACGCTGGGTCCGGGACGCCCTCGTGCCAGCCGTCGCCATCGGCAGCGACGACATCGATGCGGCGCTGACCAATTCGCTGGCGGGCCTGCAACGCGGCACAGAGGCGCCGGCGACACGCGTGTCCTGGGAGGACCGGACATACCGCCTCGATCTCGTCGCTCCGGAGGCGCGCCGTTTGTCCCGTGTGCTCCAGAAGCTTCGAGCCGAGCCCGTGAGCCGTGCGCTCGCGGTAGAGGCTGTTGCAGAGCAGCTGACCTCGCAGACCATCGCGCTCGCCGAGATCCAGTCGGCGACGGCGACCCTGAAAAAAATCCTGGCGGCTTTCGCGCCGGCGCAAAAGCAGAAGGCGACCACGGGCGCGGAACTGCCGCCTGGCATCGAGGCGCCGAGGAGTCGGCGCGACATCGTCACCAAGGCGACTCAGGAGCTGTCGAAGATCAGCAAGCCAAAGGATGCAAAGAAAGCCGCGCGCGTGGCCGAGCCACTCTTCGAACTGGTTGACGATGTGCTGGCCGAAGCGCTTCGCTCGGTGGCGTATGCAATCTGTCTCGGTGAACCGGACGGGATGGCGCTCGCCGCCGGCAACGTCAGCAGCCGGCACGATTTCGGCTTCGAGCGGCAGAGCGCTGATACTCGCGTGCGCGCGGCATGGATCGCGCCGACACAAGAGGTACAGCCGGGGGTGCCCTGGCGCGTGACTGGTTCGCTGCTCGGCCTTGACCTGGGTCTCTCGACACTGGCACTGCGCAGAATCTCGTCCGACAGCCTGCCGCACGCGCCGGTCCTGAGGAAGTTGGACAGGGACACCCTGACGAAGACGGTCGCGCTGTTGAATGCGTTCGAGCTTCGTGACGCCGATCGAGACGCGATCGCCGACGCGATCGCGCAGGGCAGGCAGCGCGTTCGCACAGTGACGCCGGCCGGCGCCGGGTTCGATGCCCTCGCCGACGACATCGCCATGGATGGCTGGCGGCGCCGCGCGGTCCGCTGGGCGCTCGCGAACGATCCTGAACATGTGTTGTCGTTTTTCTCGCTGACGGACCTCCTGTATCTGGGCAACCCGTCGCCGAGCAAAGACCTGAATTCCTGGGGGACGGCGGCGGACGACTACGACGGATGTCTCTGCACCCGTCTATCGCCGCCGGGACGGTGGACCGTCATGACCGGTCGATTGCGCAGCGGAACGCTGTCGACGCAGATCGCGGATCTCAATCTGCACATCGCGCTGATGCTGAAAGCGCTGAAGTTGCCGGCGGCGCTCGCCAAGGGAGTCCTCGCCGCGGCGACGCAAGACTACGTGGACGCGGTCAACCCGCTGTACGCCGACGACTGGCTCACGCTGGTCCGCCAGGCGCAGACGGTGTCACCCGAGCGCATCGCCGACTACGTGGCCGCGCTCACGACAAGCGGTCCCCTCGTCGCCGCCACGGCCGCCGGACGGCCGGACAGACACGAATGATTGGATGCGCTCGCGTGCTGTTCGTCGCGCTTGGCGCGGTGATGGCGCTGGTGACACGGCCGCCGGCCCAGGAGACGATTCCGGCGGAAGCCGTTCAAATCCTCTCGCCGGGTGAGGACGCGTACGTGGCCGGACCGACAATGCTGCGGGCGCGCGTCGACGCGACCGGCGCCGTTCAGAGCGTGATCTTCTACGTCGACGGCCGGCAGGTCTGCGCGTTCAGCCGGGCCCCGTTCGAATGCGAGTGGGATGCCGGCCCGACCGTCAACGAGCATGACGTGCGCGTCGTGGCTACGTTTGCCGGAGGCCGTCGCGCCGTGCGGAACGTTCGTACGAAAGGGGTGGCCTACACGGAGTCGGTCGACGTCGACGTCGTTCAGGTGACCGCGACCGTGACCGACGGCCGCGGGCACTTCGTCAGGAAGTTGCCGGCGTCGGCCTTCCACATCTTCGAGGACGGCCGCGCGCAGTCGGTATCGCATTTCGAGTCGGAAGACGTGCCGCTCGATCTCGTGGTGGCGCTCGACATCAGCGGCAGCATGACATCGGCGATGCCGAAGCTGAAGCAGGCCGCGAAAGAGTTTCTCGCGGCCGTGCCTTCGAAGGACAAGGTGACGCTGCTCGCGTTCAACGACAGCATCTTCACAGTCGCGGTGGGCGCCACCAATCCCGTGGAGCGGGCGAGGGGAATCGACCGTCTCGCGGCCTGGGGACCGACGGCGCTCTACGACGTCATCATGCGCGGCGTCGACGTCGTCGGACGGAAAGCGGGCCGCAAAGCGCTTGTCGTCTTCACCGACGGCGAAGATCAGGGCAGCCGTGCACCGATCGACGAGGTCGAGCGCCGGCTGCAGGCGAGCGACGTCACGCTGTACATGATCGGACAGGGTCGCGGCACTTCGCTCGAGGCGCTCAAGAAAGTGATGCGCCGGCTCTCGCAGCCGACCGGCGGCCGACCGTTGTTCATGGAGAAGATCGACGAGCTGCACGAGGCGTTCGCCGAACTGCTCGACGAGCTCTCGAACCAGTATCTGCTGGGGTATTCACCGACGAACACGAAGCGCGACGATACATTGCGGCGTATCAAGGTCGAGATCGACGGTCGTTATTCCGTGCGTGCGCGGGATGCCTATCGCGCGTCGCCGGCACCAGCCAAATGAAACCGCCGATAGCCTGTGCGCTGATCGTCATCGCCGGCCTGGCGATGCCAATGACGGCCGGGCCCTTGGCATCCAGCCAGCAGACCCCGCGATTCCGCTCGAATGTCGAACTGCTCCCCATCGACGTCAGCGTCATCGACGACCGGGGTCGCCCCGTGTTGAACCTGGCGGCAGGGGATTTCAGAGTTCTGATCGATGGCGCCCCTCGCCGTGTCGTGAGCGCCGAGTGGATCGCGCTGGCTCCGGCCAGCAATCAATTGTCCACCGCGCCGCCCGCACCCGAGGGCTACAGCTCGAATGACCACGCGATCGGCGGCCGTCTGATCGTGCTCGCCGTGGACCAGCCGAACATCCGGTTCGGCGGCGGCCGTGCGGTGATCGCGGCGATGGATCGTTTCATCGGTCATCTGGCCCCTTCCGACCGCATTGCCGCGGTGGGCTTCGGCTATGGGGCGGCGTCGACACCGTTCACGGCCGATCGCGACCGGATCAGGCAGGCGATCAGCCGCATGAACGGACAGAAGTCCACTGCTCATCTGTCGACGCACGAGATGGGAATCTCGACGGCGATGGCCATTGCGCGCGGCGACACCGCGGCTCTGGAGATCGTCGTCCGCCGCGATTGTCTGAGCCGGTCGATTCCTGAGCAAGAGTCGTGTCGATTCGAGATCGCGAGTGACGCGAGGTCGATGGCGGAGACCGCGGCGCAGGAGGGGGATCTGACGATCCGCGCGCTTCGCGCGCTGCTGGCCGGCCTGAAGCCGATCGATGCGCCAAAAACGCTGGTGCTCGTCTCCGAGGGGTTCGCCATGGCGAGCGAGGATGGGCAAACGGCGTCGCGCCTTGCCGAGCTCGGATCGCTCGCCGCCGCCGCGCGGACGAGTCTCTACATTCTGCAGCTCGACGAACCGCTCTTCGACGCTCAGAACGCGCAGGCGCCATTGGCGCCGTTCGACGATCGCCGAACCCGGGCCCATGGACTCGAAACGCTGAGCGGCGCCGCCCGCGGTACGCTCTTCACGGTGACCGGCACTGGTGATGCGATCTTCGAACGGCTCGAGTCGGAATTGTCCGGGTACTACCTGCTTGGAGTCGAGACCAGTTCGCGCGACGACGACCGCAAACCACATCCGGTGCGCGTTGAAGTGTCGACCAAGGGCGTGTCGGTCCGCAGTCGGCGGCTGTTGCTCGCGCCCACCGCGGAAACCGACGGACGCGTGCGGTCGCCGCGAGAGGTCGTTGCAGCTGCGCTGACGACGCCGCTCGTCCTGTCGGCGCTTTCACTCCGCGCCGCTGCGTTCAGTCTGCAGGGTCCGGACCGATCCAAGGTCCAGCTGCTCATTCGCGCCGACATCGGCACCGGCTACAGCGGACCGCAAAGCGTCGCGGTCGCGTACATGATCACGGACGCGGCCGGCCGCGTCGTCGCCAGCGAGTCGTTCGCCGGCAGGCTCGCGCCTCCGGTGAACGGCGTCGAGTCGCCGTTGCCGTTCACAGCCGGGGCGGAGCTGCCGCCTGGCGAATACACGTTGAAGCTCGCGGCGGCCGAGAGCGACCGGGTAGGCAGTATCGAGCATCCAATTCATGCGGCGCTCGTTGACGACGGTGTCCTCACGTTGAGCGACTTGATGGTCGGCGGGCCGGTCCCATTTGGCGAGCCGACGCGACCGACCGTCGACTACATCCTGTGGTCCGGCCTGGTGCACGGGTACATGGAGGCATACGGCCCGAGCGCGTCGCGCGTGACGGTGAAGTACGAAATCGCTGCCGCTCGCGAGGAGCAGGCGGCCGCTCTGTTCAGCCACGAGGTCGCTGGAGTACCCGCCGGTGAGTCGCGCGTCTTGTTCAGCAAACAGATGCCGACGGGCGCGCTCCCTCCAGGAAAATACCGGCTCCGCGCCGTCGTGTCGGCCGGCGGCGCGCCGGTGAAGACGCTCGCACGCACGTTCGAGATCGCTGAGTCAACGTCCATCGCATCGACATCGGCCGCGTCGGCTGACGCGGCCTCAGCGACGATGGAGCTCTATCTGCCAGCCGGCATCGACGATCTCGCGAGGCCGTTCCGACTCGACGACGCGCTCCGGCCCGAGACGCTGCGGTCATTTGAATCGCGTGTCCCGGCGTCGGTCAAGACAACGTTCGAGGAAGGTTTGGCGTATCTGCGGAAGCGTGACTATTCGTCGGCCGAGAGCACGTTCAAGCGTGCGATTCAGACCGACATGGACCCGACTTCGGCGCTCGCGTATCTTGCCGTGTGCTTCGCGGCATCCGGGCACGATGCCGAGGCGGGCAGCGTCTGGCAGACGGCGCTTGCCGACGGCAGCGATCTGCCGCAGATCTACCTGTGGCTCGGCGACGCGCTCCTCCGAGCGCACGATTTATCACGAGGTCAATCGATCCTGGAGGAGGCGGCGAACCGCTGGCCGGCCGACACTCGCTTTCTGCGACCGCTGGCGCTGTCGTATGCAACGTCCGGGAAAGGCTACGAAGCGATCAAGATGCTCGTGCGCTACATCGCGGACGGGCATGCGGACACGGATACGTTGTATCTCGGCGTTGAATGGATTTATCAGACCTATGCGAAGGGCGGCGTTGTGCAGAGTCGGGCAGAAGATCTGAAACTGGCACGCAGCTACGCTGATCAGTACGCGAAGGCAAAGGGTCCGAAACAACCGCTCGTCAAGCAGTGGATCGAGTATCTCGAGAGGACGACGAAATAGGCGACTTCCTGCGCTTATCGACGCACGACCGCCAGCCAGTCTTCGGATTGATTGTCGGGCGGCATTCCGAGCGCGACTCGACTTCCACCGGTGACGCCCGCGATGGATCCACGCGTCAACGCGCCGCCGTTTCTCGGATCGAACCACCGGACGGCGAACTGGCCGGTCGTGCCGCCGAGATCGAGGTCGCTCGTGCCGCCGGTCGGCAGATAAATCAGATAAAGCGTGCCCGGCTGCGCGAAGCACCAGCGGCTGTTGTCGTGCCGCGGATTTCCGACCAGCGCATCGGCGTTCGTCATTTGCCAGAACGGAATCTTCTGAGCTCGGAAGAAGTCGAGTGCGATGCGTCCGTACTCCCAACTCTTGTCGCGACTGCGGAAGTCTTGTCCCACCAGATCGTTTTCAGGAAGCGTGTAACCGAAGTAGTAGTCGACGCCTGCACCGCCTGCCATGAGGTTGCCCCAGAGCGACAATTTCCGAATGTCGTGAAGCGTGTGCAGGGTTCGTCCCTGTCGATCCTTTCCAGCGAATCCCTGATAGCCCGGATCGGGCGGCACCCCGAGCCCGGCGGGGCCTTCTTCATCATTGGCGACGACCCAGGGCCTGCCCACGTCGTGTGACGCGATGACCCATCTTGCCGTGCGCTCGTGAACGAGGTCCCATCGACTCTGGAGCGACGCGCCGGTCAGCGGTGACTTGTCGCCGAGCAATTGCGAGTACACCGACTCCTGCGCGTCGGGATGCGTGTGAACGACGAGGTGATGCCTGTAGGGATCCACGCTCGCGATGTAGCCCGCCATGGCCCGCTGCTGCTCGGGCGTCTGTGTGTTCTCCTCGCCGAGATTCCAGTTGAGCGCCAGCGCGTATCCGAACCTGGCGATGATCTCGCGCAAATACAGCTTTCGCTCCGGCCCGAGATCGCCGCCGTCCAGAGACTCGACGACAGGTCCTCGTTCGCCCGCAGACGCGCCGCCCCTGCCGCTGACAGGATTCCCGCGAACGTTGTCGTCGTTCTCGGTTTCCTGCAGCTTGAAGTGCAGATACAGCCCCATCCGCTGCGCGTGATCGAAGACGATCTGCCACTGATCGAGCTTCGACACGTCGTAATGGAACTTGTCGTTCCTCGTGACGAACGGCCAGACGTTGTCGCCATCGCCACCCGCGTTGTAGGTCAGGAACGAAATGGAGTTCACCTTCTTCGATGCGAGATAGTTGATCGCACCGATGAGGCCTTTCCCTTTTTCGCCCTTCCACACTGGATCTCCGCGAACCCAGTCCTTCACGTGCGGCCCGTAGGTCATGAGCGGCACGTCAGGTTTCAGTGCCGTCGTGTCGTCGAAGTCCGCATACGCGAGCAATGTTTCCGGCGAATCGGTTCCGAGCTTGAGAAAATACTCGCCGCTCCCTGCGAATCGAAGGTAGTGACCTCCGACGTATTCGAGACGTCCCGAGGCCCGAAAGTCCGGCGCGGTCTTGTTGGTGGTGGCGATCCGGAAGGAACCGCGAAGTCCGTCGAACGGTGGGAGCGGCCGGCCCTTCCGGGCCGCTACCGCATCGAGCGCGACGTCTTTCCCCGAGACGAACGCGATACGCCAGTCCCACCGGCCCGACTTATCGGGCGACAGGTGCGCGCGCCACTTGTTGCCGGCCTTCGCGGAGGTGCTGGCGGCGTTGCCGTCGGCGGCGAAATAACCGGGCACGTCGTACGCCGGCACGCCGGACTCGTGGCGGAAGGACACCGTCATGCTGAAGTCGCGGAACGGATTTGGATCGGTTGCCGACTCGTCCGTCTGCGGTCCATCCAGCGTGAGCGTGACCTTGTGCCACTGCCGCAGCTCGCCGGCGACCGCAACGCCCCTGGCAGGCGTCGCCGTCTGTTGCGCCGAGGCGATCGAAATCGCGATCGCACACCAGCCGGCGACTGCGAAACATCTTCGCGTCATCACGCTCGATATCGAGAGCGCACATCGTATGTGCGAGCCGTGGCATCGTCAAGCTGTCCGTCGCGAAGTTGACGCGCCGATCCTCCAGCCGACAAGATTGCGTTTCGTGTGTCGCTGATGCTCAACACTCTTGCGGTCTCAGGCTACCGATCGTTGCGCGAGACGGTCATTCCGCTCGGCCGGCTGAACGTCGTGACAGGTCCAAACGGCAGCGGCAAATCGAATCTGTATCGCGCGCTTCGTCTGCTGGCCGAGACGGCGCGGGGGCACGTGATACCGTCGATGTGAGATCGAGCTCCGCTTTGTAGCCGGCCGGATCGATGAACCGATTCGGAGCGCCCTGTCCGAGCTTCGCGTGCTTCTCCGCGAGATTAGACGTTCCCGATCACTTTGT
>Ga0070694_100002685_pt1 | contig 10544 bp, 5 predicted proteins | sample KBSK1251metaG_FD_65470 | JGI IMG/M metagenome (GOLD analysis project Ga0070694, IMG submission 65470) | Corn, switchgrass and miscanthus rhizosphere microbial communities from Kellogg Biological Station, Michigan, USA - KBS K1-25-1 metaG | ecosystem: Host-associated > Plants > Roots >... | reverse complement strand
TTTGATTACCGGAGAAGCGTGCTCAACTTCAGACTTGCCGCGCATCGGCGTGGCAGAGCCAGTAGTGCAGTAACTTTGATTACCGGAGAAGCGTGCTCAACTTCGGACTTGCCGCGCATCGGCGTGGCAGAGCCAGTACTGCCGTAACTTTGATTACCGGAGAAGCGTGCTCAACTTCGGACTTGCCGCGCATCGGCGTGGCAGAGCCAGTACTGCCGTAACTTTGATTACCGGAGAAGCGTGCTCAACTTCAGACTTGCCGCGCATCGGCGTGGCAGAGCCAGTACTGCCGTAACTTTGATTACCGGAGAAGCGTGCTCAACTTCAGACTTGCCGCGCATCGGCGTGGCAGAGCCAGTACGGCAGTAACTTCGAATACCGGAGAAGCGTGTTCTTCTTGAAGCTTGCCGCGCAGCGACCATGATGCGTGTCCAGGCAATTTCTGAAATAGAACCTTAATCACGAGTCGCCAGTTTCCTTACTCTTGCCGCCAACGGCTCCTCTCCGAACTTCTTTGTCACCTGTTCAAACAAAGATGTCGGTCCTTTCCACTCCAAATCTGTTACCCGCGTTTCGCGACCGACCGTCGGAGAAACGAGGGTCGCATCAGTGCGCAGCATCGCGAGCGTTTTGAATAACAATGCCAACTCGCGATTACCTTCGTTGAGAACCTCAGTGGGAAATTCTTCAATTGGGCCGAACCGATTGATCAACGACGCGGCCGTCTTGGCTCCCAGGCCTTTGATTCCCGGGTAACCGTCGGCCGAATCGCCCATCAACGCGAGATAGTCGGGAATGAATTGCGGTAGGACGCCAAATTTTGCGCGCACGCCGGCTTCGTTGCGGATCTCATTCTTTCTCCGATCTGCCTGAACGACTCGATCTCCGACTACACACTGCGCGAGATCCTTGTCAGGCGTCCAGATGCAAACCTTTTCGACTTTCTTATTCCTGGCGGCGAGATGAGCCGCCGCGGCCAGCGCGTCATCAGCTTCAAACTCGACCATGGGCCAAACCACCACGCCCATAGCTGCCAGCGCCTCTTCGAGCGGGTGAAACTGTGCGAACAGTGCGCGCTCGATCCCGGCGCCCGTCTTGTAACCCGGCCACAATTCATTGCGGAAGGATTCAATGATGTGATCGGTGGCCACACCGATGTGTGTCGCGCCGTCCTCGATCATTTTCGCCGTCATGTGCAGCACGCCAGAGACAGCGCCAAACGGCGGATCGGTTTTATGAAAGCGCCGCAGACCGTAGAAATGCCGGAAGAGTTCGTAAGTCCCGTCGATAAGGTGAACAATCATAGAGTGAAATTTGCTAAGTTTTTCCCGGCCGATTTAAGGACATTCCACGCGTAAGATACATGACTTCCTTCGAAAATTCTCTGGTTTGCGCGGATCGATGAGTGATTCTGTCAACGACTCTCTTCAAAAAAAATCGTTGCTTTCTCTTGAAACCCGTGTCTATTATTTCACCGCGGCATTACTAACAAGGCCTGGTTCCCAGGGTTCGAATGTCGATCTTTCAAAACTCAACGTCCTGATTGTTCTCAAAAACCTGCCCCGGTTTACCTCAGTCCAGCAAACTATTTGCGCCGGAGAATCTATGAAAAAACTCACCCTATCCCTCTCTGTATCGATCTGTATTCTGTTCGCGATCTCGGTGCAGGCCCAGGTTGGCCAGGACCAGGCGCGCAATTATCAAATTAATGAAGCTCATACGGGCTCGTCTTCAACGCCCGGCTTGGTACCGCCACTGAAGCAAAAGTGGAGCGTCAACTTTGGGCAAGCTATATCTTACCCGGTGATCGCCGACGGCAAAGTCTTTGTTACCGTGCGCCATGCTTACAGTTATGGAACGACTCTTTATGCGTTGAATGCGGCCGATGGCGCGACCGTGTGGTCGTTCGAGCTGGGAGGATTCTCCTACTGGTCAGCTCTCTGTTACGAGAATGGCCGCGTCTTCGCGCTGAACGGCGATGGTATCCTGGGGGCTATTGATGGCGCGACTGGAACACTGATTTGGTGGCGGCAGGTTAGCGGACTAACTTTCTACTCGGCGCCTACCGTATACCAGGGCGTGATCTATATCGGTGGCTCGGGCAGCGGCGGCACGTCCTCCGCGATCAGCGCTGACACAGGCAACGTGCTTTGGACGGCGACAGTTCCCGCCGGTAGTAACACTACAGCGGCGGTGAGTGCCGATGGTGTTTATCTTTCTTACGGCTGCGTAAATGTAAATAAGCTCAATCCCGCGAACGGCTCGCTCATCTGGAGAAACTACATAAACATGGGTTGCAGCGGAGTCGCCGGCCGGGCGGCGGTGTTGTACAACGGCCGGGTCTATGCTCGCACTCCCGGATCCAATTCAGATTGGATCTACGACAGTCAAACGGGCGGGCTTGCCGGCTCCTTTATTTCAACGAGTGCTCCGGCTTTCTCAGGCAATATGGGCTTCTTTTTGAACGGGCCTCCGTATTCGGGGACCTACGGCACACTTGAAGGTCGAAACATCAATAACAATTTAGTTTACTGGAGTTTCTCCGGAGACGGCTTCCTGCAGTCAGCCGTGCTCGTCGTCAATGATTACGTCTATGTCGGATCAAACACGGGAAAATTGTTCGCGGTCGAAGCGACTAGCGGTCATCAGGTTTGGTCGACAACCGCAGGGACAAGCATTCCTCGTGTTGATGAGTCGACTAGTTCGCTGCCGCTAACTGGTTTTGCCGCAGGTGAGGGAATCCTGGTTGTCCCCACCGCGACAACTTTGGTCGCGTATGAGCCCGATAACTCTCCGACCATAACCTGGGGAAGTCCGATACCAGCGCCGAACTCGTTTGGTTGGAACAACACACTGGTGCAGCTTCCTTTTACTCCGGTGGCTCGTCCTTCGGGAACTGCTTTTGCCAATCCGGCGAGTCCGCTGTGGTTCAGCTCTGAAGGAGCTAACCAGACTCAGCAAGTGTTTGTTACCGATCAGGTCGGTAATAGTGCAACGCTGACTTCGCCGGCGGTGAAGATTGATTGGACCGCGCCTGTAACCACCAGTGCGATTTCAGGAACGATCGTGCCGGGAGTCACGGCCTGGTACAAAGACTCTGTACAGGTGACGCTGACGAAGACCGATAGCCTCTCTGGAGTTCGCAGCACTTCCTACACTCTCGACGGCGGGACGTCGCAGAACTATGTTTCACCAGTCACGATTCAAACGGATGGCAGTCACATTATTTTTTATGGGAGTTCCGATAACGCCGGAAATAACGAATCACAGCATTCGATCACGGTTAGTATTGATGTCAACGCGCCCAGCACCCAAATCTCAACCGGCAGCGGGTTCTATGCGTCTCCGGCGCAAGTGACTTTGACTGCTACAGACTCCGGGTCCGGTGTGGCTAACACTTTCTACCGGATCGATAGCGGGGCAACCCAAACCTACGCAGCACCTTTCATGGTTTCTGGTGATACCAATCGTACGATTGTGTACTGGAGCGTGGATCAAGCCGGCCACACTGAAAGCCAACACTTCTTCACGCTGAAATTGGATGGCAGTGCTCCCACGACTGGCATCTCGACAACTGGTACGAACGGCTGGAACGGATGGAAGACCAGCCCGGTCCAGGTCACTCTCTCGCCTTCAGACACGCGCTCCGGCGTGGCCGCGACCTACTACGCAGTGGATGGAGGACCGACTCAAACTTATTCCGGCCCGTTCACGATTGACGGAAGCGCCATCCACCAACTCAATTATTGGAGCGTGGACAACGTCGGCAATACGGAAGTGCAAAAATCTGAAGCAGTCAAGATCGATAAGGACGCACCGGTCACGCAAAGTTCGTTATCCGGGCCGGCCGGTAACAATGACTATTTCAAAGGATCTGTGCAAGTCACGTTGTCAGCGACCGATAGTGTAGCGGGGCTGGCCACCAACGGCACCAGCTATAGAATCGATAATGGCTCGCAGATGGCCTACATGTCCTCGCCGTTTACTGTTTCAGGTGACGGCACGCACACACTCAGTTACTGGAGTACCGACCTTGCTGGAAACCAGGCCAGCCCAACCACGATCACTATCAAGATTGATGCGACTGCTCCTACGAGCCAAACCACGCTTGTGGGGACATCCGGCGGCGACGGTTGGTTCAAATCTCAGGTGCAAGTAACAATGTTGGTGACTGACAACCAGTCAGGAGTTGACAGCACTTATTACACAATCGATGGCGGCGTGTCTCAGCTTTATGCGGCGCCGTTCACCATCTCCGACAGCGGCACGCATACCATCCTTTACGGGAGTGCCGATCGCGCCGGCAATGTGGAGTCGCAGAAATCGACGACCATCAAGGTTGATGTGGATGCTCCTGCGACTCAGGCCACGCTTGCGGGCACACAGAGCGGCGACGGTTGGTATAAGGGTCAAACGCAGGTGACGTTGTCGGCGACTGATACCCACTCAGGAGTTGCCGTCACTTATTATGCAATCGATGGCGGCGTGTCGCAGCCTTATACGGCGCCGTTCACCATCCCCGACAGCGGTACGCACACCCTTCTTTACTGGAGTGTGGATCGCGCCGGCAATGCGGAGTCGCAGCAGTCGATGATCGTCAAGGTCGATGCGACCGCGCCTGCGACCACGGCCACCCTTGCGGGCACGCAGGGCAGCAACGGCTGGTACACCAGTCAGGCGCAGGTCACTTTGTCTGTTACCGAGAACCAGTCAGGAGTTGAGAGCACATTCTATACGATCGACAATGGGCCTCAACAAACATACTCCGCGCCGTTCAACATCTCCGACAGCAACTATCACACCATCATCTACTGGAGTGTGGATCGCGCCGGCAATACCGAGTCGCAGCGCTCGATGCTCATTAAGGTTGATTCGGAAGCTCCGACAACTACAGCTCAGGTGAGCAGTTCAATGTGGTGGGACGTTTGGTACCTGAGTCCCGCGGAGGTTTACTTAAGGGGAACGGATAGCGCGTCCGGCGTGGCGAACATCTATTACACAATCGACGGCGGATCTGTTCAGACCACCACCAACGGAATAATCAACATTTCTACGGGCGGCGTTCACGTCGTTAATTACTGGAGCGTGGACAATGCGGGCAATACTGAAGCGCAAAAGTCTGTGACGGTTCGGGTCGACAGCGCCGCGCCGACTACGCAAATCACCACCGGCGGCACGGGCGCCAACGGTTGGTATCGAGGCCCGGTTCAGGTTGCCTTGACGCCGACGGATCCTGAGTCCGGTATAAATGTCACGCTGTACCGCCTCGACGGTGGCCAAACCCAGGTGTATAGCGGGCCTTTTACCGTCAGCGGTGAAGGACAACATGAGGTGCTCTACTATAGCGTTGACAAGCTCAGCCACTACGAGGCGCAGCAGAGCGCCACGATCAGAATAGATTCCATACTTCCGGCTGCCTCTAACTCTGTGAGTGGCACCATTGGTGGTAATGGCTATTACAAGGGGCCGGTGCAGTTCACGATCACCGCCTCAGACAATATGTCCGGAGTCGGGAACATTTACTACCGAATTAATGGAGGGGGGACGCAGACGTACGGTTCTCCATTTACTATTTCCAGCGACGGGAATTACACGGTCGATTACTGGAGCGTTGATATGGCAGGTAATGTCTCTGGAGTGACTACGGTTCCGCTCAAGATCGATGCGACCGCTCCGTTGACCCAGACCGCCGTTTCCGGAACCGCTGGCACGAACGGCTGGTATACCAGCAACGTGCAGGCTGGGCTGACCGCTTCAGACAGTGTGTCGGGAGTGCAAACCACTTTTTACAAAATCGACGGTGGAACGACGAAGACCTACACCCTGGTTTTCAACGTACAAGGGAACGGCTCGCACACACTTAATTACTGGAGTGTGGACAAGGCCACAAATACCGAGGCTTTGGGTTCACTGGTCATTAATATCGATTCGACTTTGCCAGGTGTGACCGCGAATGTGACCCCGTCCACCGCCCTCAAGAGTTCCAACCCGGTGACCATCACGGTATCGGGTCATGCTACCGACAACATCAGCGGGGTACCGATGTCTGGCGGAGCAACTTTCAGCGTCGTTGATGAGTATGGAGTGGCGCAGCCCAGCGGGCCGGTCACGTTACAGTCGAACGGGAACTATTCGTTCATGCTCACGCTGCCGGCCACGAAAAACGTGGGAGATAACAACCACCTCTACACGATTACCGTACGTGGTACGGACCGAGCTGGTAACACGAACACGGCTTCAGACACGCTAAAGATAAACTGACGAAGAAACCAGCTGCTGATTAACGCGGATACGCAACCAGATAAGAACATCTAACGCGACATAAGGTGGGTGCTTCGATCTCGACGGCGCCCGCCATGTGTGGACAAAAAGTTAGATCGAGTTTCTCATTCACACCCGGCTTCAGCCGGGTGATCGGCAGTCTGGGGAGAAGGGGAACCGTTTAGACGGTTTCCAGGTCATTAGATGCGCCGCTTCACCTGGCTAAAGCCAGGTGTGAATGACATCAGACTCCATCAAAAGAAACTCGACATTCTTAGGTGTCCTATCGCCTTTCGGGTGCAAGCGGCACCGGCCATGTCTTGCTAATTGCCTAATCTGCGCTATTCCGCGTTCATCCGCTGCCGCAATCATTGTCCGGGGCGATAAGTCCGTTCGGTGTGTCCCTTGAGTTGCGTTGGATAGAAATAGACTTCGCGCAGGTCGCCGGTGCTGTAGCGCTTCGCCTGATCGTTGAAATGCGGCGACAAAGGGTTGCCGCTCGCGCCGCCGGCGGTAACTGCCCTGGCTCGCACTGTCGGTCCGAACTCAACCACGGCGACAAAACTGTTGCCGCTGGTCCCGTACATCTTTTTTGAGGTCTTGTACGAGCGCGCACCGAAAGAAGCCAGCGAACCCCACAGCGCAGAAGTGAAGGGAACCGGAATACTCGGTCCTTCATCGGCGAACGGATGGACGATGTCGTCCGTCAGTCGCTGAAAGCGATTAATCTCACCCCATGGTTTCTTCCACGTTCCGAAGTCAGCCGTAAGTTTGTACGAAGCATTGGCCAGCGCGTTCAGCAGTTGCTCAGACGTCAGAAAGCGAGCCATGTATTCGTGCAACTGCAACCGGGCGCGTCTGCACTCGGGCCCGTAATTTCGTTGTAAATCGTCAGCCCAGTAGACCGCGATCGAGGTCGGCACCGACGTTGCCGACCAGCGCCGATCCCATGTGCGCAGCAGCGCCACCTGTTCGGCGGTGGTGGTCCGGAGCGGATCGTCCTCCTGGGCAGCGTCCCAGGCTTTGAATAACAGAGGCAGGGTCGAATCGAACCAGTTCAGATGACTGTCGTACGCCGCCGAGACCAACGAGTCGACCGTGAAATTCTTCCGATCCTTCAGCACTTCGATCGCGTGCAGGCCGCGCGCCGACTCAACCCCGTTATCTACATATTTGGGATAGTCTGATTGTTTGGGACTGCTTCCGCCGGCAGCCGACCAGGGCCAGTTATTACTGTTGTAGAGCCAGCCACTCGCGGGATTCAAAAGGTTAGGACTCTCGTCCACCGGCAAAAGATCTTTCCATTCCGTCGCCGGGTCGCTGCCATCGACGGGTTTGGTCCAGTCGAACTTGGGGTCACGCCGGGGAATGAAGTTGCCGTGAAAGTAGGCGATGTTGCCAGACGAATCCGCGAAGATCGTGTTGTTCGATGAATTCGTGTGCAACTCCATCGTCTGTTTGAATGATTTGTAATCGGTCGCTTTGGTGCGGCTGTATGACTGGGTCAGCGCCTTCACCGGTTCCTGCATCAGACGAATGCTGACCCACTTGCCATCGGCGGTCACCCGAGTGATCGGACCATGATGTGTTCGATAAACCGTGAAGGTTCGTTCGTTCATACCTCTGGGCGTCCAGTACGGCACTTTGATCACCGAGGTGGTGACCGGACGTTCCTCGTTTCCATACTTATAAAAGTGCCGGCCGTTCTTCTGCACGATCGTTTCCAGGTATTCATCCATCTGGTCCACCGCGCTGGACGTGTGCATCCAGCCGCAGTGCTCGTTGAATCCCTGGTAGATGAAGAACTGCCCCCAGGTAGCCGCCCCGTAGGCATTCAGACCTTCATCGCTGGTCACCTGCAATTCGGATCTGAAGAAGAAGGACGTGTGCGGATTGATCAGGAGCAATGAATGATGTCCGGTCGTATTCGACGGCGCGATGGCAATGCCATTCGAGCCGGTGGGTTCGTCTTCGCGCTCATACTCTTCATTCGCCGCCGCCTCGGTGACAAGCGTTGGTTGAGCGCCACCGTAAAAAGCTCTCAATTGATTCAGATTGATCGACTCGATGTCGCCGCCGATGCTGCCTTCACTGAAAGTCAGAGCCATCCACGGCTCGAAGTGTCTGATCACCCGGGGTTTTACTTCAGGATGTTTGGCCAGGTAAAAGTTCAAGCCGTCGGCCCAGGCATTCATCAGGGTTTTGAGCCAGGCCGGGCTCGCCTCGTACTGGGCTTTCATGTCCGCGGGGTCGATGAAAATTTTCATGCGCAGATCGCGCCAGATCGCTCGTTCGCCTTCGGCTTCGGCCAGACGGCCCTGCGAATTAATGAAGTTTGTTTCTACCCGATTGAAATCGTCTTCAGCCTGCGCATAGATCATTCCGAAGACTGCGTCGGCGTCGGTCTTGCCGTGTACGTGCGCAATGCCCCAGGTGTCGCGGGTGATCGAGACGTTGGCGGCCTGGTTTTGCCAGCGTTGGAGATCGTCAGTTTGGGCAGGTGATTGTGCCGCGAACAGTAGCGTCAGAACAAATATGAGGGCGACCTTCTTCATCAGAATCCTCCGGTATTGGCCGTCAATAATAAGAAGAAAAACAGATTATGGGCTAGCCAGCGCCGTTAGGCGCTCAATGTTTATAGAAACCGGCAACTCCCAGAATCAATAAGCTCCTTTAGGAGCGCAATGTTAACTGGATTCAGTTCCGCTCCTAAAGGATCTCGTTGAGTCATCCTTACAGTCAGGTCTATAGACATTTCGCTCCTAACGGAGCGAAGACAATTGTTGCTCAACTCACCGCTCAATCGTCGCTTTGATAATGTAATCCAAACGCGGGTAATTCCGCTTCAGATATTCGTTGCCACCGGCAAACAGAGGGTCCTGCTTGCCGCCGCGAATTCCGCCGCCAGATTGTTCTCCGTATTCAGAGTAAAGCGCGTCCGCCACTTCCATTCCTTCAGTCACTTTGGCAATCGGCGCAAACGGCTCCTTATCGTGCGAGGCAGAGTTGTCGCGCAGATTGATGAAGACCTGCGTTGTCCGGCCATTGGGATCTTTGAAAGCGAACGCCACGGTGCCGCGCACGTTTGACAGCACTCGGGGATCGTCGGGAATGTTGCGAGTTCGCCAGGCTCCGGCAATCTGCGGATCGCCGTTGATGCCGAATTGCGCCCACAGCCCGGCGCGCACGCGAAAGATCGCTGTGTCGTCGTAGTAACCATTGCGGACGAGATTGTAGAAACGATCGACGCCGAGCGGCGCCCACTCTCGCCTCATCTCCAGACGAATGACGCCCTTAGTGGTTTCCAGGCGAACGCGCGAAGAATCCGGCGCTCGCTTGTTCATTTCCCGACTGTCAGGTTGTAAGAGCAGAGCGCGGTTTGGTTTTCCACTCTGAGCCGAGGCGGCAATGATCGCCGAGGTGACGACGGCGAGAATTAAGACGAAAGGCTTCGTGAGGTTCGCGAGCTTCATGGATCTATTTTGCCGCGCTGCGCCGGCTTTTGATTAGCGCGTCAAGGCTCCAGGCGCCACCGCCTTTCGCGGCCATGTAGAGAAAGATAAAGCAGAGCAAAACCGCAGGCGTGCCCTGGTTCTGCAACGGCCAGCCGCCACTCGGCCAAAAGTGAAATTGCCAATAAGCAACCGCCATCATTCCCGAGAGAATGAATGCAACGGGTCGCGTGCAAAGGCCGAGCAGGATCAGTATGCCACCAAAAAACTCAAGGACGCCGCCGATTCCGGTTTGGCTCGTCAAGGCCACCTTCGCGCCACCGGGCATGCCGCCGAACCAGCCGAAGAGAATCAAGCCACCTGTCTGCATAAGCAGGAAACCGCTGACTACGCGAAGCAGAAAATAGGTGATTTGTTTGGCAAGTTGCATGGCGTTGTACCGCAGGTTGTCCAACCTGCGGCAGGTGTGTGACGCACAGCGAAGCGCAGGTTGGACAACCTGCGGTACGTTACCTCGGCGTCGATTCGGCCACGGTCTTCATCTGCGCCAGTCCCTTTTCAAAATCAGCGCCGATCATTTTGTCCATGTTCATAAACAGGCTGAACGCTTTGCCGATGAAGTTGTTGTCGCCGGACATGGTCCACTTGACGTTGGTCGCATTGCCTGAGGGCATCAAAGTAAATTCCGTAGCATTGGTCGCGGCGAACGGCTTGATGAATTCAAGCTTGATCTTAACCATGTCGCTGGGGTGGCTCTCGGTGATAGTCATTTTCCCTTCGCCGACCTGGCTGTTGCCGACCCATGAGTAAGACGCGCCGGCTCCGGCGGCT
>Ga0070694_100002683_pt1 | contig 10547 bp, 9 predicted proteins | sample KBSK1251metaG_FD_65470 | JGI IMG/M metagenome (GOLD analysis project Ga0070694, IMG submission 65470) | Corn, switchgrass and miscanthus rhizosphere microbial communities from Kellogg Biological Station, Michigan, USA - KBS K1-25-1 metaG | ecosystem: Host-associated > Plants > Roots >... | reverse complement strand
GTTCCCGCTGCGCAGCCTGAGCAACGTCAAGTACGACCCGAAGAAGGGGCACTTCGAGATGCGCGGCCGGAAGAAGGAGCGCACCCTCACCGTCTCGACCGTCAAGACCTTCGCCCAGACCCTGCGCATGATGGCGTTGTCGAAGGAGCTGATCTCGCAGGACGACATCGCCACCAAGAGGGAGGCGTACTACGTCTCGAAGAACTGGGACGACGCGCGCTTCCTCGAGCAGCCCGAATCCGACGCCGTCATGGACGACGTCGAGGCGCTGTTCGAGGTCAACCGCGAGCAGATCGGCTTCGTGCCCGAAGAGAAGGGGGGCGAGATCTCCGGCAAGCTCATCATCGTCGACCGCGACTCGGAGACCGGCAAGCCCCTGCGCATCGACTGCACCAAGTTCGGGTCCGGCGCCTACTCCATCCCGATCTCGGTCGAGCACCTGAAGTTCGAGACCGACGCCGACTTCATCCTGGTGATCGAGACCGCCGGCATGTTCCAGCGCCTGGTGAAGCACAAGTACTGGAAGACCGCCAACTGCATCCTGGTCTCGATGGGGGGCGTGCCGACGCGCGCCTGCCGCCGCTTCATCCGCCGCCTCGCCGACTTCAAGAAGATCCCCGTCTACGTCTTCGTCGACGGCGACCCGTACGGCATCTCGAACATCTACCGCACCCTCAAGGTCGGGTCCGGCAACGCCGCCCACCTGAACGAGTATTTCTGCGTCCCCCAGGCCCGCTACATGGGGATCACGCCGCAGGACATCGTCGACTACAAGCTCCCGACACATCCATTGAAGGACGTCGACATCAAGCGGGCGCGCGACGCCATCAAGAACGACCCGTTCTTCCAGCACCACAAGCCCTGGGTCGCCGCGATGGAGCATCTCCTGAAGATGGGGGTCCGCGCCGAGCAGCAGGCGCTCGCCAAGTGGGGGCTCAACTACGTCATCGACACCTATCTGCCTGAGAAGCTCAAGCACACGGAGAAGTTCCTGCCCTAGGCCCGGGAGGCGGGGCGCAGGCCGCGGTGCGCCCGCCGGGCACGGGTCCGGCCTCCGCAGCCCCCGCGCCCCGCCTCCCGGGCCTCGCGCGGGATCGCCTGCCCGGATGCTCGGGCTTGCCCGAGGGTGCCGTCGACGGTTATCGGATCATGGGGCGGGCGAGGGGGACGGCGCCGGGGCGGGCGGTGCATCAGGCGCGGCCGGAGCCGCAGGGGCTGACGGCGCCGCAGGTTCTGACGGGACGGTCGGTTCCGACGGTTTCGCCGGCTCCACGGGCGATTGAGGGGCTGGGGCGATCGAGGAGGCGGCGGGGGCGGTTCCCTTCTGCTGCAGGATCGCTTCGAAGTCGGAGATGGCGGCTTCGTCGGACTTCGGTTCGGCCTCGTCCTTGGCCAGGACCTCTCCCTGGGACTTCTTCGGCTTCTTGGTCTCGCTCGCGGCGAGGTAGTCGTCGAGCGTGACTTCCGTCAGGTCGGTCATGATCTCGGCCGGCTTCTTGACCAGCTTGCCGGTGGTGCAGTTGCGCATCCCCTCGAAATACCCCTCGACGCGGCCGCTCCGTCCGTCGAGCACGCTGAGGCCCATGCGGGCGTAGCTCTGGGCGTACGCCTGGCCGAGGCTCAGGATGATGGTCAGCGCCTGGCGGCCGCCGGTGTTGCCGACCGCCACGATGCGCGCCAGCACGAGCCCGTCGACCCGCAGCAGGGAGGCGAGCTTGATGGCGTCCTCGCCGGTGCCGTAGCGCCCGTAGCGGACCTCCTTCCGATCGCGCAGGATCTTCGACAGCTCCTCGTTGTAGCGGCCGTTGAGGCTCGTGACCAGCTCGCGCAGCCCGGGCGTGGCATCGAAATCGGCCGGCGTCACGAGGCGCGCCTTGTATCCTTTCGACTCGAGCATCGCGGTGATCGCCTTGGCGGCCTCGTCCTCGAGGGCCCCCGCCTCCTTGACCATCTCGGCGGTCATCACCGCCTTCGCCTTGATGAACTCGGCGTGCGGCGGCAGGACCGCCACGACCATGGGCCGCGGCGACCTGGTCAGGAACTCGGCGGTCATGTACTCGCGCGCCAGGGCGGGCGCGCCCGCGAGGACCACGCCCGCGAGAAGCGTGACGGCGACGACGATCACGAAGGCTGCCGACGGGTTACTGCGCGGTCTCCTGGACATGGCTGGGGCTCCTGTTCTTGAGGGTCTCGGTCAGTTTCTTGAGATGCCCGAGGATGATCGGCCGGTCGACGGCGTCGGCGCGCGCCCGCAGGTAGACGAGGAACTCGCGCCCCGCCCCCTCCGGATCGTCGAGCCCCATCAGGACGTACCCCATGCCGCGATGGGCCGCCGGCGAGCCGGCGTCGATCTCCAGGGCGAGCTGGTAGCTCTTGCGGGACTCCTCGAGGTTCCTGCGCAGGTGGGCCATCCCCTCCGGGGCATTGAGGCGCTCAGTTTCCCGCTCCTCGCGCGTCAGCTTCTGGCGCGCCTTCAGGTTCTCCTTCTTCTCGGCGTTGGTCGCCGCGGACTCCCCCCCCGGGGCGCCGCGCGCCCCGAGCGCCCGCCTCGCGTCCCCCAGCGCCACGTGGCGATCCGCGTCGGTCCCGTCCTCGGCCACCAGCCGCGCCGCCATGGCGACCGCGGTGCGCGGATAGTCGGCGGCGATCAGGTCCTGCACGGTCTCGAGCGACAGGCGGCGCACCATCCGGCGGTAGCCTGCCGCCTCGACCCGCAGCGCCGCCGCGTCGGTCCCCTTGAGGAGGGCTGCCGCCTGCTCGCGGCAGTATACCGCCCGGTCCTGGAGCTGCGGATGGGTGCTCCACGCCGTCGAGCGCTTCGGATTCTCCTCCTCAGGATCCTGCTGCATGATCTCGAACACCGCCGCCATCTCGCGCGGGTCGTACCCCGACTCGAGCATCTTCGGGAGCCCCTTGCGGTCCGCCTCCTCCTCGAAGAGGCGGCTGTGGCCGTAGACGCTGAGCGCCAGGAAGATGTCGCTGAGCCCCAGGGTGAACGGCCCCAGGATCATCCCCCCCACCGACTTCCTGCGGATGGAGCGGTACTCCAGGATGCCGTGGTGCCCGGCGGTGTGGTGCACTTCGTGGGCCAGGACGGCAGCCAGCTGCGCCTCGTTCTGCACCGCCGCCAGCAGCCCGGTGTTCACGTAGACCTGCCCGTCCGGCAGCGCGAAGGCGTTCACGTCGGGGTCCCGCAGGACGTGGAACCGATACTTGATGTACGGATCGGTCGGAGGCGGAGCGAGCCGCCCGCCAATCCGGCTCACCAGCTCCTGCACCTCCGGCGAGCCGTAGCGGTAGCCGCGCCTCAGGAAGAGGTCCTCATACTCGCCCACCGTCTTCATGAGCGATGCTTCGTTCTTGAGGATGTCGACGGGGCCGTACTCCCCCTCGGCGACCGCCTGGACGGGACGCGAAGAGAGAAGGGCGCAGGCGATAACCAGACCCTGCAAAAGGAGGCGGTTTCGGCTCACTGGCCTGGCCTCACGGAGGCTACCTTTATCCCTCGATGATGGGAGCCTAGGCCCGGGGCCGCCCGCCTGTCAAGCGCCGGCCCCCGCCCCAGCCTGCCCGGGCTGGTCGCCGGGGGCGGGGTCGGGTAGGATACTTCTTTGCCAAGGAGGCAGACACACATGAGGAATGTCCTGAAGAGCAAGGCGATTCTGGCCCTGGTCATCCCCGTCGCACTGACCGGCCTGGCGTTTGCCGGTGGTGCCGACTGCAAGCACGGCAAGGCGGACGCCGCCCAGGCGGGCGCCCACTGCGACCTGTCCAAGAACGTCGTCAAGGAAGCAAAGCTGACCGACGACGGCGCCATCGTGACCCTGAAGGGGAAGAACGCCAAGGCCGTCAGCCACATCAAGGAGCATCTCTCGGCCCACGCCAACGGTGAGGCGTGCGAGGGCTGCCCCGTCGGGATGGAAGGGGTGACCGCCAAAGTCGAGATGACCGACGACGGCGGCACGTTCACCCTGACCGGCAACTCGCCCGAGACCATCAAGGCCGTCCAGGAGTGGGCCCAGCAGCCGGTCGGCGCCTGCTGCAAGCACGGCGAGCACCACGACAAGGCGTAAGCGGCGGCACGACCCACTTCTGAAGCGTTGAGTTCTGGATATGCGAAGGGCCTCCGGGGCGACCTGGAGGCCCTTTTCGTGTGCCCGGGCCCAGTCGGGCCGGGCTCGGCCGGTGCGTCCAGCCCCGGCTGACCGCTAGCGCAGCAGCCCTTTGCGGAAATCCCGGCCGATCTCGCGCGCCGCGTTGTGCCCCGCCGCCCCCATGACGCCGCCCCCCGGGTGCGTGCAGGCGCCGCACAGGTACAGGCCGCGAACGGGGGTGCGATAGTCGGCCGCCCCAGGCACCGGGCGCATGAAGAACAGCTGGTCGAGCGTCATGTCCCCCTGGAAGATGTTGCCGTGCGTCAGGGAGAAGTCGCGCTCCAAGTCGAGCGGGCTGATCACCTGCCGGTGGATCACCGAGCCCCCGAAGTTCGGGGCGTAGCGCGTGAAGATCTCCGTCACGCGGTCGCCGAACTTCTCCTTCTCGGTGTCCCAGGTCCCCTCCTTCAGCTCGTACGGGCCGAACTGGCAGAAGACCGACATGATGTGCTTCCCCGGGGGTGCTATCGAGTCGTCGTAGACCGTCGGGATCACCGCCTCGAGGAACGGCTGCGACGACCAGGCCCCGTACTTCGCCTCGTCGTACGCCTTCTCCATGTAATCGAGCGACGGGCAGATGTCGATCGTCCCCCGGTGCTGCGGCCCCGGCGCCTTCCCCGGCAGCGCCGTGAAGTCCGGCAGCTCGGACAGCGCGTAGTTGACCTTGATGGACGACCCGGTGATCCGGAACCGCTCGATCGACCGCACGAACTCCGGCGGAAGGTCGCGCCGCGCATCCAGGAGCTTCAGGAAGGTGATCTTCGGATCGGCGTTGCTGACCACCGCGCGCGCCCGGATCTCCTCGCCCCCCTTCAGGACGACCCCCTCCGCCCGCCCGTCCCGGACCAGGATCCTCTCGACCGCCGCGCCGCAGCGGATCGTCACCCCACGCTCGCGGGCCGCCCGGGCGATGCACTCCGACACCTGCCCCATGCCGCCGCGCACCACCCCCCAGCAGCCGCGCATCCCGTCCACTTCCCCCATGACGTGGTGGAACAGCACGTACGCCGTCCCCGGCGTGCGCGGCCCCGCGAACGTTCCGATCACCGCCTGCCCGCACAGGAGCGCCTTCAATTCTTCCGACTCGAACCACGAGTCGAGGAAGTCTTTGGCGCTCGCCGTCAGGATCTCGATCTCGCCGTACAGGTCCTTCTTCAGCCCGCGCGCCAGCCGCGCCACCTTCAAGAGCCCGAGCAGATCGCGCAGCCGCGACGACGTCGGGTCCGGGGGCGTCATCATCAGGAGCGGCTCGACGAACTCCGCCAGCCGGTTCAGGGCTTTCTCGTAGTCTTCGTAGACGTCCGCGTCCTTCGCCGAGAACTTGCGGATCTCCGCGCGCGTCTTGTTGTAGTCGTTCCACAGCATCAGGTACCGCCCGTCCGGATACGGCTGGAAGTACGGCGGGTCCTGGGGATAGATCGTCAACCCGTGCCGCTTCAGGTCCAGGTCGCGCACCACCTCGCGCCGCAGCAGGCTGATGACATACGCCGCCGTCGAGACCTTGAACCCCGGCCACGGCTCCTCGGTCACCGACGCCCCGCCCACGAACGGCCGCCGCTCCAGGACCAAAACTTTCAAGCCGCGCGCCGCCAGGCAGGCCGAGGTCACCAGCCCGTTGTGCCCGCCCCCGACGATCACCACATCGTGGCGATCAGCCATCGCGCCTCCGCGGCGCCGGGCGCCGCACCGCCCCCGCCTCGCTCCGCGGCCGTGGATCCGCCGAGCGCGGTCGCGCCGCCCGCATCCACGGAGGATCGAGCGCCAGGATGCGCCGGTGCACTGGACACGACGGGGCGTGCGCCCCCGGCAGGTATCCCGTGCTGAGCAGGAACTCCCCCGTGATCTCGCCGCCCGTGAAGCGGAACGTCCGCTTGAACAGCTTCACCCACTCGGCCTTCGAAAGCGGATGATGGGCGTCGAGCCATTCCGCGAACGACCCGTGCACCTCGCGCAGCGCCAGGATGCGCCGCGCGTTCTCGACCGCCGCGTCGATCTTCAGCCGGTTGCGGATGATCCCCGCGTCGCGCATCAGCCGCGCCCTGTCCCTTCGCCCGTACGCCGCGACCCGATCGACGTCGAACCGGTCGTACGCCGCGCGGAACGCCGCCCGCTTCTTGAGGATCGTCAGCCAGGACAGCCCCGCCTGGTTGATCTCCAGCACCAGCCGCTCGAACAGCCCCACGTCGTCCCGCAGCGGGAAGCCGTACTCCCCGTCGTGATACGGCCCGTGGAACGGATGCCCCACCGCGACCTCGCAGTAGCTCACGGCGCCCCCGACCCCGCGCCCGCGGGCGCGCCGCCCGGCATACGCCCGTATTTCTTCATGATCGCGACCAGCCGGTCCAAGGGCAGCGCGAAGGCCGTGTTGCCGTCGCGCCCCACCGTCGTCGTCGCCATCGCCAGCGAGTTCAGGATCGCCTCCTCGGTCGCTTCTTCGGTCGCCTCGAAGAGAGGATTCAGGTGCGAGTCCGGCACCACCTTCAGCGTGTAGGTCAGAGGCTTCGCATAGTGCGGTACCCGGTTCCCCGTCGAGAACGCCAGGAAGATGTCGCCGCTCCCGTGGCTCGAGATCGTCCCCGTCCGCGCCAGCCCGAGCGACGCCTTCGACGCCAGCCGCCGCAGCTTCAGGTGATCGAGCGGCGCGTCCGTCGCGACCACGATGATGATCGACCCGTCGACCGCCTCCAGCGGCATCAGGTCGGCGATCTCCCGCCCCACCGGCACCCCCGCGACCGTGAGCTCCCGACGCCGCCCCATGTTCGCGTTCACCAGCACCCCAACCGTCCAGCCTCCGTCCGCCGCCGGAAGCACGCGCGAGGCCGTCCCGATCCCCCCCTTGAACTCGTAGGAGATCATCCCGGTCCCCGCGCCCACCGCCCCTTCCTGCACCGGCCCCTCGCGGGCCGACTCGATCGCCCGCACCGTGTCTTCGACCGACACGTGCCGCCCCCGCGAATCGTTCAGCGACGAGTCGTCGCACTCCGCCACCGTCGGCGCCACCACGTCGTCGCCGATGCCGATGTCCGGGTACTTCTTCAGCATGTACGCCACCACCCCGTCCATCACCTTGCCGATGTTCATCGTGTTGGTCAGGAGGATCGGCACCTCGAGCGCCCCCTGCGTCTCGATCCAGATGCTCCCCGTCATCTCCCCCGTGCCGTTCATCACCCACGTCGCCGCCGGGACCTTCTCCCGCCACAGGTCCCCTCCGTGCGGCAGGATCGCCGTCACCCCCGTGCGCACCGGCCCCTCTCCTGGCCGCAGCTTCCCTTCGCCGCGGACCAGCGTCACGTGCCCCACGCGCACCCCCTTCACGTCGGTGATCGCGTCGAGCCGCCCCGGCGCCATGCGCCCGATGACGATCCCCAGGTCCCGGATCCGCTTTCGCGGGCCGCCGGCTTCGCGTCCCGGCGCCAGCGCGGCAGAGCCCGTCGACGCGCCGGCCGACGGAGCGCCGGCCGCTGCGGTCGCACCCGACCCCGAGCCGCCCGATGCCGCGGGCGCCACGGACGCGCCGGACACCGCGTCCCGCTCCTGGGTCAGCATCGCGCGCATGGACAGGATCGCCCCGACGAAGAGGACGAGCCCGCCCAGGGCGACCCCGGTTACAGCCGCACGATTCCGCCGCGCCATGATCGAGTCTCCCGACGAACCCCGTGGTTGAAGCCGGTAGCCTCGTCCCGATCGCCGGTCCGAGTCAAGCGTATCCCGACGCGGTTGCGCCCGCCGCGAAGCGGACTACAATCACACCGCTTCGCTCAAGCACGAGGAGGCCATCGTGCCCTCGAGACCCGAGACCCGGCGTTTTCCATCCGCGCGCCTTCGCATCGCTCAGCCCCGGACTGCGCGCCCTCGACTCGCGCGGCCCCGACTCGCGCGGCCAGTGCCCGCGGCCGCGGCGATCCTCATCTGCCTCGCGACCGCCACGCCGTCGCGCGGCGCCACCTCGCTCGACCCCAAGACCGCCGCCAGCGGCCTCAAAGAGGCTCTCGGTGTCGGCACCAGCCGATCCGTCGACGTGCTCGGCCGCCCCGACGGCTACCTGAGGAACCTGGATGTCCGCATCCCCATGCCCGACAGGCTCCGCGTCGTCGACAAGAGCCTGCGCACCATCGGCAGAGGGAACATGGTGGACGAGTTCGTGACCAGCATGAACCGGGCCGCCGAAGCCGCCGCCCCCCTCGCCCGCAGCGTCTTCCTCGACACCATCAAGCAGATGAGTTTTTCGGACGCGGTCACGATCGTGCGCGGCAAGGATCACGAGGCGACCGATTACCTGCGCACCAACGCCGGCCCGCGGCTCGACACCCTGTTCCGCCCCATCGTCCAGGGGCAGCTCGACAAGGTCGGGACCACCCGCTCCTTCAACGCCATGATGGGGCGAGCGTCCTCCCTGCCGCTCGGCGGGAAAGTCGCCTTCGACCTGAACGCCTATGTCACCGGCAAGGCGCTCGACGGCCTGTTCCTCATGATCGGCAGGGAAGAGGAGAAGATCCGCAAGGACCCCGTCGCCCGCACGACCGACCTCCTCAAGATCGTGTTCGGCGGCGCGGCGCCCAAGAAGACACCCTGGTGGAAGAAGGCGGTCTCGGGCTCGAGCAACCGCTGAATCGAGCGCCCTTCCGGGCCGCCCGTCCGCCCGGGCCAGCCCGGCCGCCGCCGCGATCACTCCCGCGTCATCCGCCCCGCGGCGCAGGTCCCCGCGCCCTTGCCGCTTCCCCGCAGTCGGCGTATGATTCGACCAACTGACCGCCCCCAGTGGATTTCAGCGCCCCCGAAGGGAGAAGGCGCATGCTCGAATACGCCGTCAGCGAGCCGACCCCGGAGCCACCGGCCGTCCCCAAGCCGAAACTGCTCGACCTGGTCCGCCAGCAGATCCGCAGCCGCCATTTCAGCCCGAGGACCGAAGAGGCGTACGTCGGCTGGGTGAGGAAGTTCATCCTGCATCACGGCAAGCGCCACCCCGACGACATGGGGGAGCGCGAGGTCACCGCGTACCTCTCGTACCTCGCCTCCGACCGCCGCGTGAGCCCCTCGACCCAGAACCAGGCGCTCGCCGCGCTGATGTTCCTCTTCCAGGAGGTCCTGCACAGGAAACTCGAATGGCTCGAAGGCGTGACGCGCGCCCGGCGGGCCCCCCGCCTTCCGGTCGTCCTGACGCGCCCCGAGGTGGACGCCATCATCGACCGGATCGAAGGCCCCCCCAGGCTCATGGCCAGCCTGCTCTACGGCGCCGGCCTGCGACTGATGGAGTGCTGCCGCCTGCGCATCAAGGACGTCGACCTCGCCCGCGGCGAGATCATCGTGCGCGACGGAAAAGGACGAAAGGACCGCGTGACCATGCTCCCCGCCACGCTGCGGCCCCCTCTCACCACGCACCTCAAGATGGGGCGCCTCCAGCACGAAGAGGACCTGCGGCGCGGCCGCGGCCACGTCGAGCTTCCCGGCGCCCTGGCCCGGAAATACCCCAACGCCTCGCGGGAATGGGGCTGGCAGTGGGTCTTTCCCGCGACCCGCGGCTACGTCGACGCCGAAACCGGCCAGCACCGCCGCCACCACCTCCACGAATCCGTGCTGCAGCGACTCGTCAAGCAGGCCGCCCGCAAGGCCGGACTCGCCAAGCCCGCGAGCTGCCACACCCTGCGCCACTCGTTCGCCACGCACCTCCTCGAGTCCGGGTACGACATAAGGACCATCCAGGAGCTTCTAGGTCACAGCGACGTGACCACCACCATGATCTACACGCACGTCCTCAACCGCGGTGGCCGCGGCGTGCGGAGCCCCCTCGACCAGGGCCGATGGCAGGAGACATGAGCAGCAAGGAGAGCCCGGCGTGAGCGCGGCCCACCACCCGTCACGCCGACACGAACCGAAGGGAGCGGATCCGTGCCCATCGCAACAACCGTGAGCGAAGACTGGTCCAGGCGCATCTGGGCCGCCCAGCGCGACACCACCCGCACCGTCGACGGGACAATCTACAAGCGGATCCCCTACGGCCGCGAAGGCCGCGGCTGGTTCTCCGACGCCCCCACCTGCGGCGATTGCGCCGCCTCCCGCGGCCAGCTCCACGTCCCCGGCTGCGACCTGGAGAGATGTCCCGCCTGCCGCGGCCAGATGCTCTCGTGCGGCTGCTTCGAAGATCCACCCGAAGACGATCAGGAGCCCGGCTATGTTTAGGGAACTAGGCCGACCGCCCGCTATGTTTAGTGGATTAGACCGTGAGGCGCCACACTATGTTTAGTGTTCTATATTCCTTTTCTCAGTCTAATTTTAGTTAGACGGGCTTGAAGATGGATTCCTCAGTTCTCCTGAGCTTGGTGGGCAAGGTAACGGAACGAGTGTTGCGAATGAAGGGCGCCGCGACTCGTGGTCTGGCGCTGGCCTCGTTGTTCG
>Ga0070694_100002682_pt1 | contig 10548 bp, 11 predicted proteins | sample KBSK1251metaG_FD_65470 | JGI IMG/M metagenome (GOLD analysis project Ga0070694, IMG submission 65470) | Corn, switchgrass and miscanthus rhizosphere microbial communities from Kellogg Biological Station, Michigan, USA - KBS K1-25-1 metaG | ecosystem: Host-associated > Plants > Roots >... | reverse complement strand
CGAAAATGGCAGTCAGCACGAGGGCGACGCCAAGAATCGCCAGGTTCATCCAATATACCGACCAACGCTCCCGTCGACTGGCCTCCGCTTTGGGAATTCGATGCTTAATCAGAAAGATGTATAGCGGGGCCAAAACGAACAGCACGATCGGGTTGCGGGCCAGCCGGTAGGCAAACCGTTTCCAGCGGGACGACTCCAGGTACTCCTGCACTGTCATGGTCCACACATCGCCGATTCCGCGCCGGTCGAGGTCGCCCGCTGTCGCGTGATGCAACGAGTGTTCCCAACGCCAATGATAATAGGGCGTAAAAGTCAGCATGCCGCAGAGGAATCCCCAAACGTCATTGGTGGTGCGGGACTTGAAAAACGAGCCATGCCCGCAATCGTGGAAAATGATAAAGACCCGCACCAGGAGTGCTCCGGCCAGAATGGCCAGCGGTATCGTGAGCCACCATGAGATCGCCACCATGGAGTACATCAGAAACCAAAGCAGCGCATAAGGGACGAGCGTGCTAATGATCTGCCAGGACGCTCTCGCCGCGGACGGCTGTTGAAATTGCACCACAATTCTCTTCCACTCAACGGTGGTTGACTGGGGTTTCCCGGGTTCTTTGCTATCATTCATGACTGCGTTTGTGCCTGATTGAGCGTGGAGCGACATCTCGGCGCTCATCTCGGTCAGGATGGTCCAGGCGAGCGATGCCGGCCAATACCTTGTTTGAATTGCCGCGATAGTCTGAGGCTATTGCGAAGGCGTTAAATGTGCCCACTGGGGCCGACCATGGCGCCACCCTTTTGCGTCAACGCTTTGTAGCGGCTTCCCTTTTTACAACTTCGATGTATTGGCGAAGGGCCTTGGAGTGATTCCCGCGATGCCAGCCAATCCAGTAGTCAGCTTTTGCAGCCGTTGCCAATGGACGAAAAACCACGCCAGGATGAGGCAGATTCTTAAGCTGTTCGCGTGCCAGGGTCACCCCAAGGCCTTCAGCCACAAAAGTCATGAGGCCGGATTCGAGTTCCACATCCTGCAGAATCCTGGGAGTAAAACCCGCCCCTTGGCACAGATTGGACAACCAGGCGCGTGAGCCGGGGTGCGTTTGTTCGGACATCGCGACGAAGAACAACGATTTGAGGTCCGAGAGTTTGATCTGCCTCTTTCTCGCAAGGGGATGTTGGGCCGGCAAAACAACGGCGACATTGTGCCGGGCCACGCATTCCCACTCCAACTCAGTGATGTTCTTGCCTGCGGCGGGGGGGCGCAACCCGACGAAGCCCAAGTCAATTTTCCGTGCTTCCAAGGCGCGAAGCTGTTCGGCGGGCGTCATGTCGAACAGGTTCACGGCGATCTCGGGGCAAATTTGATAAAACGTCGCCAGCGTTGAGGGCAAAAGGTCGAAATTGAACTTGAAGAGGTAGCCCAGGTTCAACTGTCCGGATTCACCCCGGCTGAAGCGCTGGACGGCCTTCACGCTCTCGAGACTCAATGCCACCAACCGCCGCGCATCCATCAGAAAGCTTTTTCCTTCTTCGGTCAGTGACACTTGATTCCTGCTGCGGTCCAGCAGACGCACGCCCAATTCCTCTTCCAGATTGTGAATCTGGCGCGTGAGCGAGGGTTGGGCGAGGCGCAGCTTTTCGGCGGCCCGCGTGAAGCTTAATGCCTCGGCCACCCCAACAAAGTATCGCAAATGACGCAGTTCCATGAACGGCTCCAGATTAAGGGTTGGATACTCGCGTCACAACAAGGAAGCGGTCGCTGGGAGGTGAAAGTCGGCGAAGTCAAAGAAATTCGAACTCGGAACGGAAACTCAGACTTTCGGCATGATAGCCGAAAAGCATCGAAGCCCGCTAAACAAGGTATTGGATCGCGACCGTGGTTCGTCCGAATATGCCGCGATGAATTTGATGATTCGAAAGGCGTCCGTTGTCTGGAGGGGAAGCGCCAAAGGCGGTTCGCGCGCGGTGACCACGGACAGCGGCGTGTTGAAGCGCGCCAGGCTCTCTCCGGGTTTGCCGCTCAAAAAAAACGTCCATAGCGATCCGACCGAATTGATTGCGGCCGCTCACGCGGGCAGTTTTTCTTTGGCCTTGTCGAACGAGTTGGGATTAAAAGCTTCTGCCGCGGGCGAGATCCTCACCTCGGCGACAGTGACCTTGGAACATCTCGCGACGGGCTGGACAATCATGAACATTCATCTGAATGTTCTCGCCCGGCTGCCCAGAGTAACGCCAGGCAGGTTCATTGACGCCACGGTGCGTGCCAAAACCAACTGCATCGTGTCGAAGTTGCTGCGCGCCAACGTTTCCATGAACGCCAAACTGCAGAAATGAAATCTTAATGAAAAACACCGACACGTTGCACGCGCGCACTAAAGCATTCGCGCGGGACAATCCCTGGAAAAGCTGGTGGTATGTTCTGTCCACAGCTTTTCTTCTGGCCGCAGCTTCGGCCGGCACACTCCCGGTTCTGCCCATGGCGGGGCGCATCGTTTGCGCCTTGCTGTCGGGGTTGTTGATGGTTCGATTATTTGTGATTTATCACGATCAACAGCACCGCGCGATTTTAGCCAAGTCCAGGGTGGCGGAACTGTTCATGCGCGTTTACGGCCTCTGGGTGCTGTGTCCCAGCAGCATCTGGCGCAGCTCGCATGACTATCATCACGCGCACAATTCCAAACTGCGCAGCTCCTACATTGGCTCCTATCCGATTATGACCAAGGAACAGTTCCAGAAATCCCCCAGCAGTGAGCGTTTCCGATACTTGTTCATGCGGCATCCGCTCACGATCCTCTCCGGCTATTTCACGATTTTCTTGTTCGGCATGGTGATTTACCCATTTTTCAACTCGCCGCGCAAGCACCTCGACTGTCTGTTCGCGCTCGTGCTGCACCTGACCCTGGGGGCTGCATTATTGTTTTTCTTTGGCGGGTGGACCTTTTTCCTCTTTTTACTTCTTCCCCGGCTTTTAGGGTGCGGCCTGGGCAGTTATCTGTTCTATGCTCAGCATAACTTTCCCGAAGTAATCTTTGGCGACAAAAATGGCTGGACGTTTGAAAAAGCTGCACTGGAGTCTTCCAGTCACCTGAAAACCGGATGGCTTATGGGCTGGTTTAGTGGCCATATTGGCTATCACCACATTCACCATTTGAACCATCGCATCCCATTTTACCGGCTGCCGGAAGCGTATCGTGCTATTCCAGAGTTCCGAAGAGCCAAAACCACCACGCTGTGGCCTGTTGACGTGTTGAGCTGTCTTCGCCTCAAAGTCTGGTGCGTCGAAAGCCAGCGCATGATTTCGGTGAAAGGTCTCTAACCGGTGGTAACCTTCTCCTTCCGTCGCCGGAGGCGCGCTCGTTCTCGTCGATGATGACGGTGCGACGCTTAACGCGACGAGGCCTTGGACATGTCGGCTTTCCGGGCCTGGAAAGCGGCGACGCGTTCGTTGCCATCGGTCACCTCTTCTCGGGTCATTTGAAGGGCGATCCGCTCACGGGCCGCCGCGGAGTCCTTGTAGGCCTGCGCCGCCGCCAGGTTAAACCACTTATACGCCTCAATACGCGATTCTGCGGAATCCTGGTCGGGGTGAGTTACGGCCCTCCGATGACATTGAGAACCAAGGATGTACTGGGCGGCCGGGTCGCCGCCGTCGGCAGCTTTGCGTGTCCAGATCATGCCTTCGTCAATGTCTTGAGCCACGCCGTCACCATTAGTCAGCATGACCCCCAGATTAAATTGAGCGAGCGCATGGTCCTGGAGCGCGGCTCGTCGAAACCAGCGAACGGCCTGATCGGGATCCCGGTCCGTCCCAGCGTTGCTGAACTTCACGCCAAGCCCAAATTGGGCGTCGGCGTCGCCCGACTCCGCCGCTTCGGCAGCACCAACCCGATTCGAGTCTGGAAACAACACGTCCCGATACCACGCAATAAAACCCATACTGGTCAGCATCGGTCCTTTTGCGGGGATCACAAGCTGGAACTTGCCAAGCCAGTCGATTCTCTGTCGATAATAGTTGGCGATTGTTGTTGCTATGGGACGGCAACTGTTCATTCTTCAGCCGTCTGTTAGATAGCTTGTCTCTTTTCAAGGCATGGTAAATCCTCAGGTGAACTCAGTTCAGTGATGATTCTAGACCCGATGTCCGGGAACAGTCTGGGAAAAGCCGGTTAGTCAGACAGTAACATCACATATGAGCAATAAACTGTTTGTAGGAAACCTATCCTTCGACACCACCGAAAACGATCTGCAGGACGCATTCGCGGCCCATGGAACGGTCCTTGAAACAAACCTCATGATGGATCGCATGACGGGCCGCCCTCGCGGCTTTGGCTTCGTCACCATGTCCACGTCCGAAGAGGCTCAAAAGGCCCTGGAAGCCATGAACGGCCGGGACATGGGTGGTCGTGCTCTCACCGTCAACGTCGCTCGCCCTCGCGAAGCACGTCCGGCCGGCACGGGTGGCGGTCGTGAATTTGGCGGTGGCGGGCGCAGTCGCTATTAAGCGGCCTAAGCATGCCTCGGTAATTCGCAGGGGCGGGGTTCGAGACAACCGAGTTCCGCCTTTTGCATGTTTGAGTTCGGAAGGCTTGTCACTCAGGTTTGCTCATGAAAATTGGCTCGAGACTTCGGGATAAATTGAGTGACTCGCACCTCATTGCTCGCCCGAAACTGACCCGGTCGATTGCATGGGCTTTCTCGAAGCGGAGACTGACGGCCCGACCGTTGTTGCGATCCCGCCCGGCTGCGGCCCCCGTACGGTTCATAGTTTTCCTCCTTAATTCTGTCGCCGGCGCAGGGCGCATTTCGGTTGGGCTGACCGGCGCTTCGTGAGCGAGTGTCAAGACCAGCTGCGGCCGTCGACGTGACTTGACCGGTTCGCTCGTCCGCTCTCGCTGGGCCTTGGCCCATAGCTTAGGAGTATGGCCACTTTGTTTTCTAAGTATTGGCCTCGAACCCACGGGCGGTCCACGATGGCCTCATGGGTGAGGCATTTAACGCCTGTTAGCTGGCGCACGAGTAATACTGGAAGACGGAATTTAACCGTTACGCCAAACGCCCCATTTATGACCAAAGTGAAACGAGTTTTTCAGTTGGCACAGGAGAATGCCGATGCCTACGGAATTTTTGAGGCAAAGCGTTCCGGGTCCGGAGATACCTACACAAAGGAAGTCGTCGATCATCTGAAGTTCCTCGCCATCATGGAGATGGGCCCTGGGGTCGCCAACCAGTTCCTCAGCAACGAAAATCGGCAATGCGTGGATTTCTGGATCGAGGAGGAGCACACGATTGTTTCGATTGAGCTTAACATGTTCTCGTCGTCCCCCTTGCTCGAGAAGGAGTCCTTTAAGGCCCTTCTGGCCAAGGATTCAGGACGGGACGTGCGCAGCCTGGTGTTGATCGGTGACCCCGGCGCGGTCCGACGACATCAGGTTCCCACCGCTCGGTCGATTATGGATTGGATGGAGCGCCAGCATCATATTCGGGTGCTGATTTGGGAACTTCACGACTTGGGCCGAGTGGACTCAGACAACTGGGAAAATAGCCGGCGGAAAAAAACTAAGCTCAATCCGGGCTCCGCACAGGGAGCTTAGGACTCACATAATGAATACAATGGAAGCTCAAACCAATCTCTTGCCGGGCGGATGGGGCCTCGCGCTTTACGGCGTTGTCGGCGTGCTGATGCTCGTTACTTCGGTCATCGTTCTGCACTTTGGAATGATTTATGTCCGTGCCCTTTTTTGTGGAGCGAAAGTCACGGTTATTGAATTGATTGCATTGCGCCTACGAGGCGTGCCCGCCGGACTAATCGTGGATAGCCGGATCAATGGCGTGCGTTCGGGGCTTTCTCTTAGTATCGATGAGCTCTCCACCCATTTTATGGCCGGAGGCGACGTGCCCATGGTTGTCCTGGCTCTGATTGCCGCGAAAAAGGCGGGCATCCATCTCGTTTTTGACCGCGCCTGCGCCATCGACCTTGCCACCAAGGGCACTGGCAAGAGTGTGATCGAAGCGGTCAGGACATCCATAAACCCACGAGTGATCGATTGCCCAACTCCCAATCAGTATAAAGTCACCCTCGATGGCGTGGCCAAGGATGGGATTGTCATCAAGATAAAGGCCTTAGTCACCGTGCGCAGCAACTTGGACCGTTTTGTTGGTGGGGCGACTGAGGAGACGATTATCGCGCGCGTGGGAGAGGGCATCGTTAGCACCATAGGTTCTTCAGCGTCGTATATGGATGTGTTGGAAAATCCCAATCGCATTTCCAAAACCGTCCTCGACCGAGGGCTTGATTCAAATACCGCCTACGAAGTCCTGTCCCTCGACATTGCGATGGTGGAAGTGGGTGAGAATGTGGGGGCAAAACTGCAAACCGAGCAGGCCGAAGCCAACAAGCTCATCGCCCAGGCTCATGCGGAAGTGCGCCGCACGACAGCAGTGGCCATGGAACAGGAGATGATCGCGCGTGTGGCGGAAATGCGCGCTCGCCTGGTCGAGGCGGAAGCCCAAGTGCCCCTCGGGATGGCGGCGGCCTTTCGTTCCGGCCACCTGGGCCTGTTGTCTTAGAACTCTTCCGTGTCGTGGTAGCCCGCCGCCTCCTGATTCCCATACCTTAGAGGTATTGCCAAAACGTTTTCTAAGTATTGGCCGGAGCCGGGTTCGGGAAGATAGTCTGAGCGAATGAGATCATTCCGGATAGCCTCTATTATAGTGCAGAGGATGCCCACAGCATGATTGTTGAACTGCTGCGACATGCGAGCCAATCATTGATCCAGCTTGCCGAGAATCGGGGTAGTTCCACACCAAACGCGTCCTGATCCCCGCAGTCCTGGTCGACCGACCAAGCACCCATCACCATGCCGGCAAAACAATTGATATTTAATGAGGCGGCTCGCCAGACCCTTCTCCAAGGCGTCCAGAAATTGAGTCGCCCCGTAAAAGCCACGCTGGGCCCGCGGGGGCGAACGGTAGCGATCGAAAGAAAGGACGCCACCCCAACGGTCACAAAAGATGGCGTGACCGTGGCGCGAGAGATACAATTGCAGGACGCCGGTGAGAACATGGGCGCCCAATTGGTGCGGGAAGCCGCCAGTAAAACCAATGATGTCGCCGGCGACGGGACCACCACTGCTGCCGTCCTAGCGGAAGCAATCTATGGCGCGGGACTGAAATTTGTCACGGCCGGCGCGAACCCAATCGCCCTCCAACGCGGCATTCACAAAGCCGTGGAAGCCGTCGTCGCGCATCTCGCGAAGATTTCCAGGAAAGTCCGCGACCGAGTTGAAATCAGACAAGTTGCCCTGGTCTCTTCAAATTGGGATTCAACTATAGGCGATGTCATCGCCGATGCCATGGACAAGGTCGGCAAGGACGGCATAATCACAGTGGAAGAAAGCAAGTCCATGGAAACGACTCTTGAGTTCGTCGAAGGCATACAATTCGACCGGGGTTATCTTTCGCCTTATTTCGTGACGAATGTGGAGGCGATGGAAGCCAGGTTCGAAGATGCTTACATCCTTAATTGCGAAGGGAAGATTGGTGCCCTCAAAGAGCTATTCCCCATTCTTGAGAAAATCGCCCGGGTGGGCAAGCCGTTGGTGATTATCGCTGAGGATGTCGAAGGTGAGGCCTTGAAGACCCTGGTCGTGAATAAACTTCGCGGCACCATCAGCGTTTGCGCGGTCAAAGCTCCGGGCTTCGGTGAACAGCGAAAGTCGACGATGGAAGATATTGCCATTCTCACTGGCGGGCGCTGCCTCAGCGACGACCTGGGCATCAAGCTCGAATCAGTCCGTCTCGAAGATCTTGGCCGAGCCAAGCACATCGTCGTCGATCAGAATAGCACCACCATTATGACCGGCATGGGAATGCAGGCGGAAATTCAAGGACGGGTGAACCAGATCCGGCGTGGCTTGGAGCAAACCACTTCCGATATCGAAAAGGAGAAGTTCCAGGAACGTCTGGCGAAGTTAACGGGCGGCGTTGCGACGATCCGAGTAGGGGCCGCAACGGAGACCGAAATGAGGGAAAAAAAAGCCCGGCTCGAAGACGCCTTGCGGGCGACTCGCTCGGCGACAGAAGAAGGCGTAGTTCCCGGCGGTGGCGTGGCGTTGATTCGCTGCCTGCCAGTGCTTGAAAACTTGAGACTGAAGGACGAGGACGAACAAATCGGAGTCCGGATTATCGAACAAGCCATCGAACAGCCCACGCGGACCCTGGCTGAAAATGCTGGGGTGAATGGTTCGATAGTTGTGAACGAGGTGAAGTTGCGCCAAGGCGATGTGGGCTACAATGTGGCCACGGGGGAATACGAGGATTTGATGAAGGCCGGGGTGGTCGACGCAGCGAAAGTAACACGCGCGTCACTGCAAAACGCCGCATCTGTCGCGGCGCTTCTGTTAGCAACCGGGTGTCTGATCTGCGACGCTCCGTAAAACAATCAGAGCTTGTCTAAATGTTGATGCGAATTTCACGGCGCGTCGTTTCAACTCGAGTAAACCGTATGGTCATTGGCATCCGATGGACCACGTGGAATGAATGCCTGCATCTATGAGCAAGCTCATCCCCGTGGTTTCCGGTTGTTTGGCCCTGGTGGCAGGTATTGTTGTCAGCATGATGCTGGGAGGCATTGGCCCGTGGAGTGCCGAACTCTCGGTCTGGAGCATTGGTGGTGCAATAGCGGCCGCCATCGTTGTTTCTTGGATCGGAGCGGTGTTCATTCAAACGCGCTGGCTTCCCCCTCTGTTGTTTTCCTCGGCGCTGGCCTTGGGGCTTCTCGCCGCGGGCCTGGCGCGACACTGGGGTCGTTGCATCGCGTTACTGGCATGCATCGTCGTTTCCTTTTTGGTCGTCGCTTTTCTGGGGTTTGATCGCCGAAAGATTGAAGATCGTGGGGACTGAATCCTTTTTGCGAAGCGCGAGTTGGGGGGGCGGAAGCCACCGACGATTTCAGGTGGCCTGCACCTTGTCCCGGCGGGTTGGCAAACTTCGGCGATGAATCCAGTCTTGCAATTCCCCCCGTTAATTGCGCTCCAATGAACACGCCCTCGTTTCCTGACGCTGCCAGGCGGATGCCGAAACCGCCGCCGACACCCGACACCCGGCACCGGATTCGTTGATTGTCGCGAGCAAAGTGCCGTTGAGGTTGAACACATAAGGGCCAGAGAAACACCCTGAGCCCAAACTCCGCCAACCGTGTGAGCGAGGGAGCCTGACAAGCCGAAATCGGACCTGAGCCGAGGGCGGTTACGTTGCTCCGGTGAAGTAAATAAACCCAGCTATATCGTCATTCGCACTTCACAAGAATTGGCTGTTGCTGATTCGAATGGGAGAGTTGAACCAACCTAACAGCAGCTCCGAACCACAGTGCTTCGGCGTCGCGAAGGGACTGAGTGAAGCCACTCACGCACACCGCACTGGCCTGCTACTCGCTCGGGACGACCTGCGTCTGCACCCCGAACCCGCCATCCAGGTTGACGGTTACCTTGAACCAGTTGGTGAACGCCGCAGCTTGGGCGTACACCTCGAGCCGCGTAAAGTTCGGATACGGCGTGCCCGCAGTCGTCAGTTGTGTCGGAGAGGGGTAGAGGTCAGTGAGCGGATGGTTCACGCGCGGCGTGTGCGTATCGCCTCCGATATAAAGGATATTTTTGTCGGAGTTGCTGGCAACGAACGCGCGCAATTTCTCGATGAAGTCACCATATCCGGAAACGGTGTACCCCTGATTGGGTTCGATGAACCGTTCAAACGGGTTGGCCTGGGAGGCGATCACGACGAGTTTGACCTGGGGGTTATAGTGCGCCTGGTGGAGAACGATATCCAGGAACTCCATGTTGGACGCGTTGCGCGCGGCATATTCAGTATCTCCGGGATCCAAAAAGAGGCCGGTCTTGCGGTCGCGGTTGTTGTTGCTGCCAGGTTGGTGCAGCGTGACGAACATCGCTGGGCGCTGCCGCCAGATCGAGTTCTCGACATACGGCGCCCGATCCTTGAACAACGGAATTGGGTTCTGTCCCAAACTCTTGTTCCCATCGAAGAAGAGCGTGCGGAGCACCACCAGCCGCTCCAGGGGATCAAAGCTGCCGTTGTTCGCGCGGTGGCAGTCGGTCCATTCATTGTCACCGGGTGTAAAAATCACTGGGTTCTGGAACGAATTGAAATAGATGAGATTGGTGAGGTAAACGTTGTCGTCGCAGAAGCTGGTGCCGGCCTTAATATCGCCGATGTGAACCGTGAAATCGATCGACGGATCGCTGTTGATGTGGGCGATCAATCGCTCGTACCCCACCGCCGGATAGGCTTGGTGCCCGTTGGTGACCGGCTCGTAAGGAGCATCGCCAATGGCGGCAAACGAGAATTGCGGCTGGGTCTTGGCCTCCCACGTGATAAGGAGCGCGGCGGCACAGACGGCCGTTCGCGCGAGTTGGCTCTTAATGAACAGGTGGTATCTCATGATGTTCCTTTCTTCGGTCTGGATTGATGATCGGATCGATTAACTTTCTTGGCTCTCCGTTCCATAACACTGGTGCGAGAAGAGACAATGATTTCCCA
>Ga0070694_100002681_pt1 | contig 10549 bp, 7 predicted proteins | sample KBSK1251metaG_FD_65470 | JGI IMG/M metagenome (GOLD analysis project Ga0070694, IMG submission 65470) | Corn, switchgrass and miscanthus rhizosphere microbial communities from Kellogg Biological Station, Michigan, USA - KBS K1-25-1 metaG | ecosystem: Host-associated > Plants > Roots >... | reverse complement strand
CGCGAAATTCATTGACGAACCGCAAAAGCTTTTTTTGCGGGGACCAGTCGCATCTGTATAATGCCGCAACACAAGTTGATCGAGACTTTCATCGATTCGTAATGGAACGTGAAGGATGAGTGAAAATCCGTCAGACTCAAGCGCTAACCCAAAATCGTTCGCGGAACAATTGAGCGACGTTGCTTCGTCGATTGACGTCTCCAACTCGCTGACCGTGTCGCTGGTACGAGCTCTTGACGATTTACTGCAGACTGCAAATAACGCCGTCAATTCTGCGGCGGCCTCGGTTCTGGTGCGCGATGGAGACGGCGGCGGCCTGAGATTTCTGACGGCGACCAACGGCGTTACCGAAGAGTTGTTGGCCCTGCGTCTGCCCCCGGGCGCCGGCATTGCCGGGTTGGTATTTTCAACGCAACAGCCGATGGCTGTTGCCGACGTCGCCCAGGAAGGATCCTTCTGGTCCGAAGCCGACAAACGCTCCGGTTTTAAGACCGTAACGTTACTGGCGACGCCACTGCGGGCCGAAAACGAATTGGTGGGCGTCCTGGAGTTCGTAAATCGTCCCGGTGATCCGCCTTATCCGCCGTTTACGCCGGCCGAAATGGATCGCGCGGCGCGCTTTGCGGAACCGATTGCGCAGTTGATCGAGGCTTACGAGATCGCCCAGTTAGTCGAATCACTTTTCAATTTTTCGATTCGATCTTCGCTGACAACCAAATCCTACGCGCAACGCCAGGAAGCCGAACGGGAATGGCTGGCAAGTAATCCGAGTGCTGGCGCGCATCGGGATCTGCTGACTATCTGGTTATCGCTCCGGGACATTTTGAATTCCGGAGATGCTGAACGAAAGCTGTGCCTGGAACTGCTGGAGTCAGTTGAGCGGTTCGCCCAAAGCCGAAACAGTGGTATGGGGCAATTCGGTTTTTGATTCTGCGTTGAAGGGGACTTCTGGACGATGACCGAACCTGGTGCGCCGGCCACTATAGTGAATGACATCTGGTCGGCAATTCAGCCCGAGACGCTCTGGAAAGGGCGCACCGGTAAAGGTGTTCGAGTTGCCGTGGTGGATAGCGGCATCGACACTGAGCATCCTGACCTCAAAGGCAAAGTTAAAGAGTCAGTCGAAATCGTAACGGTCGATGGTCGCCTCGAATTCCGGCCGTCAACTTCCGGCGATCAGGCGGGCCATGGAACAGCATGCGCCGGAATCATTGCCAGCGTTGCGCCGGATGTCGAACTCTACAGCGTAAAAGTTTTGGGACCGCAGGGCTCCGGTTCGGGAGAGATGTTTCTCGTCGGCCTGGACTATGCGATCAAACAGAAATTTCACGTCATCAATCTTTCGCTGGGAACGACCAAACGAGAATATTTTGCGCCGGTGCATGATCTTCTGGATCGCGCTTATCAGGCCGGCTGCATAATCGTGGCCGCCGCGAACAATCTTCCTTACCCGAGTTACCCTTCGATTTTTTCTTCTTCAGTGGTGTCCGTGGTTAAGCGATCCGGCGACGATCCGTTCAATTTTGCTTATCGTTACGGCCAGGTGATTGAAATGGTCGCGCCCGGCGTCGAAGTGAAGACGACCTGGCCGGGCGGAGGTTATCGTCAATTGACCGGGAACAGCTTCGCCTGTCCGCACATCGTCGGCATCATCGCGTTAATTAGAGAAGCCTACCCGGACTTAACGCCTTTCCAGGTCAAATCAATCCTTTACACGATCGCGCAACGTAATCGCGAAAAAGCGATGCGAGAGGGTCAGGCTGTCAGCAAATCGTAAGAGCAATAGACATGATTAACAGGATTTACATGAAAAGAACTACCGGCAAATGAATCTCGTTGCAGTGCGCCTTCGTGTTTGAGGTTCTTGCCTTACATGTAAATTATGTAAATCCTGTCTATTAAAGTTCTGCCATGTTAATTGAGCTCCCCAGGCTCAACGAATCGCAAAATTGCGAGCTCAGATCCCGGCTCTCCATGCCTTCATCCAACGGTTTTTCCCTTCTCAGGCAAAAAGACCAAGGCGATTACGTCTCGCTGACGGTGGAAACGAAAATCGTGGATGGACCACGCGGGCTGTTCACAAGAGTTCTTTAACAATATAATAGGCCGGTTTGAACGACGACAACACTCGCCGCCGGACCGTCTTGGAAACGGATTCACTTAAGAACCTGGGATCGTGCACCGCCCAGCTGAGAGAGAGTCATGCTCAGTGTGTTGAGTCGTATCCGAACTTCGACGTGCCGTTTGAGGAGTTTCGCGATGCCGTGGCGGTGGCCGCGGCTAAATACTTAATCGGATTGGCCGAGCCAAACGCGCAACCCTCGCCAGCCGAGTTAGAGCGCTTTATCGGCGAATTGAAGATTCCCGATCTCTACCTGGGACTGGCGTGTTTGCGCGGCAACGAACACGCCTGGTGGGAATTCGATCGCCAGCATCGATCGTTCATTGAACGCTGGACCCGGCACCTGCTTCGTGGTGACGCCGACGCGGATGAAGTTATTGACGCGGTCTACGTCGAGTTGTTTGGCACCCGGGTCGTCGATGGCGTTCGTCAATCAAAATTCAGAACTTACACCGGACGGGGCTCTCTGCGCGGCTGGTTGCGTGCCATCATTCTTCACGCCGCGGTTGATGTACATCGAGCTCCAAAGGTCGAAGTTTCGATGGACGACTGGTCCGAGAGTGGTGACGAGTTTCCTCTCCAGCGCGTTTCGGGCGGCGAAACTGAGGATTCCATGTTGACGAGCGTGGTGCGCGAACGTTATCGATCGGCAACCGTAGCGGCGCTGGATCAGGCGTTGTCCACGCTCGACGATCACGAAACGCTGCTGCTCCTCTATTATCACGTCGAAGGTCTCAAGTTGCGCGAGATTGCTCGAATCGTAGAAGAGCCAAAATCTCCAATCCGTAGATGGTTCCAGCGTCGTAGTTCCAAGCGTAGTCGCGTGCACGAATCCACCGTAATGCGTTGGCTGGATAAGGTCTATCGAAAAGTGCACGAGCGATTTCACGCCGAGTTGGCAGGCAAGCATGGCCTGAAGCCGGAAGAAATTGAGATTTGTAAGGCGATCGCAGCCGAGGACCCGGACCAGACAATTAACCTCTCGCCGGTGACCAGAGGCGGACTGAAGAAGGAAAGCAGGAGCGAAGGCGCTTCATGAAGAGTGCGGAACAGCAAAAAGGCGATCCACAGGTGACCGCAATTCGGCGGGCCATCGACGTGCGCCTGAAAGCGCGGATGCGTGATGAGGCCATCGCGCGCGCGGTCGCCGCTCATCCGGACGAGGACGTGATCAATGCTTATGTCGAAGGATGGCTGGAGGAATCGAAAGCAGATTCGCTCACCTCACACCTGGTAAGCTGTGCTTCGTGCCTTCATCTGACCGCGCAATTAATTCGCTTCGATCCTGAGATGGATGAAGCTGCGGCCCCCAGCGCAGACGTCGACGAAGGTCCGTTACAGCGATTCTTCGATCGTCTGGCGAGCGGCGTGCTGCCCTCGCTCGGCGAAGATGCAGTCTTTGCTTACCAGGATAACGGTGAGACGCCAGACAACGCCCAAAAATCGGAATCAGACACAATTCCTCCAGATCCGGAAAACAAATCCACTTAGTTTGAGCGCAGGGTCAGTACCACCCGCGTGAGCGGGTGGGTTAATGATGTCCGTGGCCGGCATTGCCTCCACACTCAGGCAGAGGAGCGTTGGAAGAAACTGAAGCGAAGGAGAGTCTGTCTTGAGTGCCGTTAGGCACGGAATATTTGTAGATGCGAAGGATTCTTTTAATGTTTTAGCCCATTTATGGGCGACAGAATATGCCGCTCCTCCGGAGCTGGGATTTACTGGGCATCGTTTTCTACAAATATGTCGCCGCTACGCGGCTGGGAGCGGTCGCTCTGGTTCTTTACGCAAAGCCCCGCATGGGCCCATCTGCTGACGCAGATGGTACTGACTGCTGTTAGCTAATCGGCGATAGTCCACTGGTTCAAGTGGTCGAGGAAAACCGCGCGGACCGACAAACCGGAAGCATCATCTGAGAAAGTCTGGTAAGGCTTAACCCCCTCGACCTTCATCACCTTTACTTGCCCATTTTCAAATCGAAACGAGCCGGTGGCATTGGTGAACGGCATGCCGCCCGCGTCTTCGCCGCCCCGTTCTGCTTCGATGTAAGCAAAGCGCAGGCGATTCTCCCAGGCTTGCGGCGTGAGTTCAGCAGGGCGCCGCTCAGTGCGAACATTACCGCTCATGTCGCCGACCAGCGCAGACTCGTTATTGAAAGCAAGCAAAAAGTCCATGATTGTTTTGAATGAAGCTGACAATAAGACAAGTCTGACGGCGCGTCAATCAGACGAAGGTTGCATTGCGCGATGGAGGGGCGTCGTCAAGCTTTGATTTTTCTCATTAACACCTCGCTTCAGCGAGGTGATCACGATCGGGAAAGAATCTTGGAAGCCGTTCCAGCGGCTTCTGGTCAAAAACCGTTGAAACGGTTTCTTGAAATACACAATCCCTGATCACCTCGCTGAAGCGAGGTGTTAATGAGATCGCTCCTGCTTACCACTTCGAACACGCCTGACTCTTCGGATCCTCAAATCCTCGCATTCCACACGCGACTGCCAGTCTCCAGTTTTCGATCGGTGTGCCCGGCAGTGTCAGATGGCTGGTTAAGTACGCGAGCCTTTGCGTCTCGGGGCCTTTGCCAATCGTGAACCTTTCTTTCAGATAGTAAGGCGGAATGGCCTGGTAGTTCAGGGTCACCCGCACTGAGACAATGCCGCGTGTCAGATCGTTAAGCGGAATGCTGTAGGTGATCTTGTCTGCTCCCGTGGCGCCGTTGCTGTTGATGTATTCGGGATCGTGTTCAGCGTCGCCATGCGGACGCGTGAATTCTGCGAAGGGCCCGTCCGTACGCCAACCTTTCGGCAGGATGCGATTGCTCTTCAGGACTTGATCCAGGCCGATGAAGCTCGTCGTGATCTTCCCTTTTGAGTCGGCGACGATCTCTTCATAAATCTGCACCTGACCTTCGTCAGAAATCGTTTCGTGATGTGGTTGCAAGACCTGTTTGCGCGTCACCGGATCGTAAAAGAATTCGGTTGGCAGAATCTCTTCGCCGGCTCCTTTGACGATCGCCCCGACGCTGTTCGTACGTCCGGAAGCCCAGATGACTTTACCGCTTCGATCCATGGCCTCAAACGTGATGAATGCGCGACGAAAAGCGACACCTGAAGGCAGGTTGTGCCCGGCCAGATTTCTCACTTCGACCTTTGCTTCGATGGTCTTGTCAGTTCGCGTCAGTTCATTGACGGTGACGGTTCCGGTCTCGCGGCGAGCCAGATCGTAGCCGGAGCTTTGGGCCGTCAAGAGCCCGGGTACCGCATCACCATACATGTAATCAGCCGTGCGAATTCCGAGAATGTCGGGAAACTGTTCGAACATCATCAAGCCAAATTGATTGATGCCCAGCAGAGTGTGACGCGAGTATTGATCGCGCACGCGCACCGTTATGTCTTTGTCCGGCGCCCGGTAATCCGTGTAAGGATAATTAACGTCTTCAATGTTGGCGATGCGAAAGACCAGCGGCCGGTCCAGGAACTTCGCCGGCATGTGACAGTCCTGGCAGATACGCACGCTGGCGCGATCGATGGGTTCGCGTTCGTTTTGATAGACGCTGTTCAGCCATTCAGGGTAAGTGGTTTGCTCGTGAAACTCTTTCGGCTTTCCATTCTTGTCGCGGACAGGTTTGCCCTGGTCGTCCAAAACCGGAAGCACAACCGTATGACAACTCCCGCACAACGCCGACGTCTTAATCTGCTCAGCGAAGCGAGGAGTGATGCCCATCGCATTTTTCATCGGCACGGTTACCAGTTGATCGTCGGCGTATGGTCCGTTGACGACGCCGGGGGGATCGACTTTGAAAAGACCGGTGAAGGTGCTCGGTTTCCCTAAGTCTTCTTTCGCTATTCGATGACACACGTCACAGGAAATTCCATCGCGCGCCAAAGCCCCGTACTTCGCATCGCCTTTACTGAGATCCGTTACGGGGTCCTCCGGCAGGGCGTAAACCATGCTATGTCGAAATGGTTCGTGCTTGTCTAATTCGACTTGCCTTTGGCCCATCACGCCGTGGCAGCGATAGCAGGTGTTATCCAGGAAGCCGGTTTGCGACGGCCGCATCGCTTTTTCCGATTCGAGCTGCGCATGAAAGATCGGATCGCGGCCGGCCAATCCCATCATCGACGCCCGCCACTCGGTGTAGGGCGAAAAATTAAGCGGCGGCTGCACCTTATCGTCAAAGAGAAAAGCCATGTTTTCAGGCGAAGCCGAATGACATCCGAGGCATTGGCTCGAAGTAAGAAAGCCCTGCGGTCCGCCCATGTTGGCGACGACATGATCGAACGATTCACCGGGAAACTTTTTGACTTCGGCCGCCGGCACCAGCGGCAGGCCTTTGAAGAGGTTGACGAAATTGGGCTCGGGAGTTTTGCGCGCCGTGCCGAACGGTCCGCCGCGGATTTCTTTGGTCTCGGCGATTTGCTGGTGCTCGTCTTTGCCCGCCGGTGGCTGCTTGTTCATGGTCGGGACTTTGATCGCGAACGAGATGGGATCGCCTTCAACGTTCTTTACCGCGATGAACGTGGACTCTTTTTCAGCCGAAGCGTGGCAGCGCAGACAATAGAGTCCAAAACCCGAATCCGGGTAATCGATCCCCGGAGCGCCTGGGGAATAGTTCGGTGCGTGGTACGACCAGTACCAGCCGTCGTAAGCGCCTTTCTTGTCTTTGACCATCACCGTCCAGGCGCTGAGTTTCGCATCCTGTTGAGCGGGAGCAGGAAACATTTCCTTGACGATCATGGCGCCGTCAGGAATCTCTCCTTCGCGGTGTTTCTCCTTCAGCCAATGCCAAACCTCGGGCGAGTAATAAATCCTGACCGAGTTGTGCGTGCCGAACGACTGGTTATTGATGAAGGGCCCGGTGTTGCGAATTTGACGATCAGCAATCCAGTTCTTGTAACAACCCTGATCGAGAAAGGCGTAAAGCAACTTTTCAAATTTCGCCGTTCCGATCACGCTGGCGTTGGGAAGCGGAAAAGACATTGAACAGCCTTGCGGCGCCGCCGGCTGCGCGTAGCTCTTCGTTGTTAGCCAGACAACAACCGCGATCGCCAGGAGAAAAAAGAGCGTCAGAGGGAACCTATGTCTCATCATGTTTTACCGGTAACTGTGGGTCCAACGTTGGGCGTAGATACTAAACCATAAGGCGTCGATTTGAGGAGAGGTTTTCACAAGCCAGGTTAGACCCTTCTCCAGAGGTCTTTTCATTAACATCGGCAGCGGGCGTTAGAGTACCAACTTTAGTTGGGCCTTTTTTCACCGTACGAAAAAAAAGCCCGACTAAAGTGGGTACTCTGACACCGTTAGCAAACGTAAGCGACTTGCGAGAGCAGTTAGCTTGCATGATCAGTTTACCGGATGGCAACATTGCGCGCGTCAAGGCGCGAACGAGACTATTTGAAAGCAGGGAATGTTTCGGCCCGATCAAAATCCTTCAATTTGCGTCAATGAGCACAAACAAGACAGTTCGGAAGAGGAAAGTGCGCATCGGCGTCGACACGGGCGGTACATTTACCGACTTTGTCTTTGAAGCAGGCGGCGCGTTGCAGATCTTCAAGCTGCCCTCGACCCCTGATGACCCCTCCCTGGCAATCACTGAAGGGCTGAAGCGAGTTGCCGAAGAAACCGGCACCACTGTCGCGGCAATGGAAGTCATTCATGGCACGACGGTGGGGACCAACGCGCTGCTGCAACGCAAGGGAGCACGCACGGCGCTGGTCACAACTTCCGGTTTCGAAGACGTGATCGAAATTGGCCGGCAAGCGCGCCCGGAACTTTACAACCTGGACGCCGTGAAGCCGGCGGCGCTGGTTCCGAGCGATCTCAGATTTGGCGTTAGTGAGCGAGTCGCAGCCACGGGTGAGATTCTCAAAGCCCTGAGCGACAGTGAAGTTGAAGCCTTAGTCAAAAAAATGCGGCGCGCAAACTGTGACTCGATTGCGTTGTCACTGCTGTTTTCGTTTGTCGACCCTCGTCACGAAGACAAAATTGCCAGGTTGCTCGCCATGCTTGGCGTCCCGATTTCTATCTCTCATCAAGTCCTGCCTGAGTATCGAGAATATGAGCGGACGTCGACGGTCGTCGTCAATGCTTACCTGCAACCGCTGATGGGCCGGTATCTGCGTCGTCTCTCAGAATCAACCGGTTCAGAAGGTTCATCAGCACAAGCTCAAACTACAAAGACCACAGATCAAAGATCAGCTCTTGTGCTTCGCGTCATGCAATCCTCTGGCGGCAGTATCTCAGCGGAAGCCGCCGCCCATGAGCCGGTGCGCACGATTCTGTCCGGGCCGGCCGGCGGCGTGGTGGGCGCGTTACACGCGGCCAGGCGAGCCGGCTTTGAAAACATCATTACCTTCGACATGGGTGGCACTTCGACCGACGTTGCGCTCTGCGATCGAGAAGGGATGCGGCTCACTAATGAATCGATCGTGGCCGGTGTTCCCGTCGCTATTCCCATGATGGACATTCACACGGTGGGCGCCGGTGGCGGATCAATCGCACGCGTTGATGAAGGCGGCTCGCTACGCGTCGGTCCCGAATCTGCCGGCGCCGATCCTGGACCGGCCTGCTATGGCCGTTCGTCTTTGCCGACCGTAACCGATGCGCACGTGGTGCTTGGCCACTTTCCGGGCGGCGGTTTATTGGGAGGAGAATTCAAGCTCGATGAGCGGCGTGCGCGCGAAGCGCTGAACCAACTGGCCGCCGACATGAGTGTTGCGGCTGGGCGAAAAGTTAATTCGGTCGAGGCGGCTCATGGAGTTCTCGACATTGTGACCGCGAACATGGAGCGAGCGCTGCGCCACATCTCAGTCGAACGCGGACACGACCCGCGCGAATTCACCTTGATCCCGTTCGGCGGCGCCGGTGGTTTGCATGCGGTGGCTTTGGCGCGCGCCCTGCGAATTCCTCGAGTTCTGCTGCCGGCATTGCCCGGAGCGCTGTCGGCAGTGGGAGTTTTGCTCGCCGACGTGGTGAAAGAGCAAAGCCGGACGGTGATGATCGAGGTTAACTCGAATGCGACCTCGAAGCTCAATCGCGTATTTCGTGAAATGGAAGTCCAGGCCACCGAGGCTCTGCGCCGTGAAGGTTTTTCCCGAACCCGGCAAAAACACGAACGTTCACTGGCAGTTCGGTACAAAGGCCAGTCGTTTGAGCTGCAAATCAAAACGACGAGCGGAAATATCGCCGCCGCCTTTCATCGCGCGCATCGAACGCGTTACGGTTACGCGCAGGAGAAGAACGCGGTTGAGATCGTCAGCGCCAGAGTGCGTTCGAGCGGATTGGTCGAGAAAATCCGCGAACGTCGCTTCCAAAAAGGCTCAAGACAGACGGCCGGTCCCGACGACTTCACAGAGACACATCTTGATCGACGTAAGATTAACGCGCCGGTTTATCGGCGGGCCAATCTCCGGGCTGGTTCGCGTCTGCGGACCCCGTGCATTCTGACGGAGTATTCGGCGACGACCCTGATAACTGCGGATTGCCGCGCGACCGTCGACGCTCGCGGAAACGTGATCATTGGATTGTCCTGAAGTCAGTACCGGGTGGGATAAAGAGTGTTGACAAATTTGGAGTGCGCTGACTTGTCAGCGCTTTTGAAAGCGGCGACGAGTCGCCGCACTCCAAAAATACGAGATCTATGAAGAAATTCGACCCAACTACACTGGAAATCTATCGCGCGCTCTACACCTCAGTCGCAGAAGAGATGGGTGTGACGCTGCGGCGCACTTCTTTCTCTCCGAACATTAAAGAGCGCCGGGATTATTCCTGTGCCGTTTTCGATGCGAGCGGCCGCGTGATCGCGCAAGGCGATCACATGCCGGTGCATCTCGGGTCGATGCCGATGGCCGTGGCCGCGGCGTTGCGCGAAGTTGAAATTGGGCCAGGCGACGTCGTCGCGCTCAACGATCCGTTCGCAGGCGGAACGCATCTGCCGGACGTGACCCTGATTTCGTCAGTCGTCAGTGTTCAGTCGTCAGTGGGCAGAAGGAGACAAAGACCAAAGTCCAAAGATCAAAGACCGCTTTTCTATGTCGCCAACCGCGCTCACCATGCGGACATTGGTGGCGCGACGCCGGGCTCGATGGGACTGGCCACCGATGTCTACGGCGAAGGCGTGCGCATTCCGCCGATTCGAATTGTGCGCGGCGGCGAAGTTTGCGCCGACGTGATGAAGTTGATTCTCACCAACGTGCGCAGCAGTCACGAGCGCCGCGCCGACTTTGAAGCACAGATCGGCTCGCTCAAGACCGGCGAGATGCGCTTGCTGGAGATCGTCGAACGTCGCGGCGAAAAAGAGGCCCGAGATTATGCCGCCCAGTTGATCTCTTATTCGGCGCGGATGATGCGTAGCGCTATCGCCGCAATTCCCGATGGAGTCTACAAAGCAGAAGATGCGCTGGACGATGACGGCATCGTCGACAATGAAATTCC
>Ga0070694_100002679_pt1 | contig 10553 bp, 9 predicted proteins | sample KBSK1251metaG_FD_65470 | JGI IMG/M metagenome (GOLD analysis project Ga0070694, IMG submission 65470) | Corn, switchgrass and miscanthus rhizosphere microbial communities from Kellogg Biological Station, Michigan, USA - KBS K1-25-1 metaG | ecosystem: Host-associated > Plants > Roots >... | reverse complement strand
GCCAGCATCAGATCAGGTTCTTCGAGGAGCCCAAACTTTTTGTGCCAGGCCATGCTTTCTTCATTGCCGACGTAATAACAACTCCGCAGCGTTTCCGCTCCGGCAGCATAAAGTTCGTTGATGGCTGCCGAGGCCAAAGCGGTGGCCAGACCGTGACGCTGCCACTCCGGCGCAATGAACAACATATCCAGGAATGGCCCGGTCTCGTGGTCAATGACCAACGCCGCCCCGACGATGGTTTCGGGAGCTTCTGGAACTATCGCTAGGCGCGAGGCTGGCAGCGGGTCTCCTCTTTTACCTGTGAAGAAGTTGCGAATGTTTTTCTTGGCCATCGCCCTGATCTCTTCCCTCTCCCAATCGCAGAATTCGATGGTGTCATGGAAGGCGGCAAAAAAGAGCGCGATCAACAGCGCTTCATCATCCCTAGTGATCGGTCTTAACTGGAAAGAGCTATTCACGGGTCTTGGCTCGACAGCAACTCGCGTGACAGCGAACCGCTGCCAGGGTGTGAGATGCGCTTCTCCGTCCCAGTATTCGTGCTTCCAGCCGAGCTTCTGCGGCATCAACTCAAATTCTTCCCAGGTCATCGGCAAATGCTGGCTGCGCATAATCGGAAGTTAAGCAAATGTTCCGCGCTTGATGAAGCGCCCGTCGCCCGCCTTGCCTTTGAACTCGCCGTTTTCTACCAGCACGCTGCCGCGCGAGAGCACCGTTTCAGTCACGCCCTTCACCGTCCAACCTTCATAAGCACTGTAATCAACTCGCATATGATGAGTCGCGCCGCTGATCGTCTGCTCACGGTTCGGATCGAAGATGACGATGTCCGCATCCGACCCGACAGCAATCGTGCCTTTCTTCGGGAAGAGGCCGAAGATCTTTGCCGCTGCGGTCGAGGTCAATTCGACGAAGCGATTCAAGCTAATGCGCCCCTGCGCGACGCCGCCGTTGTAAATCAGGCTCATGCGGTTTTCGATGCCCGGCCCGCCGTTTGGAATCTTGCTGAAGTCATCGCGGCCCAATTCCTTCTGCTCTTTGAAACAGAACGGGCAATGATCGGTCGAGATGACTTGGAGGTCGTTGCCGCGCAGCCCCTTCCACAGCAACTCTTGATTCATCTTGTCGCGCAAGGGGGGCGTCATGACATACTTCGCGCCCTCGAAGCCTTCGCCCTCATAATAGCTGTTATCCAAAAATAGATACTGCGGACACGTTTCGGCATAAGCAGGCAAGCCGAGATCGCGCGCGGCCTGCACTTCTTTGAGCGCGTCGTAGCAGCTCAAATGCACGATGTAGACTGGTGCATTCGCCATCTCGGCAATCGCAATCGCGCGATGGACGCCTTCAGCTTCGGCTTTCGTGGGCCGGGTGAGCGCGTGATACTTCGGCCCGGTTTTGCCTTCGGCCAACGCGCGTTTGACGAGCACATCAATCACCACGCCGTTTTCAGCGTGCATGCAAACCAAGCCGCCCGCCTCGCCCGTCACTGTCATCGCTTTGAAGATCGTGCCGTCGTCCACGAGAAAGACGCCGGGGTAAGCCATAAAGAGCTTGAAACTCGTCACGCCTTGATTGATGAGCGTCTTGAGTTCCGGCAAGCGTTCATCGGGGAGATCCGTGCAGATCAAATGGAAGCCGTAATCAATCGTCGCCTTGCCTTCTGCTTTGCCGAACCAAATATCGAGCGCCTCGTTGAGCGCCTGCCCTTTGTACTGCACGGCGAAATCAATGATCGTCGTCGTGCCGCCGAAGGCTGCTGCGCGCGTGCCCGTCTCGAAATCATCGGAAGATGATGTGCCGCCGAACGGCAGATCGAGATGCGTGTGCGGATCAATGCCGCCAGGGATGACGAGCTTGTTTGTTGCGTCAATCGTCTTATCAACTGAGCCGACAATGCTGCTCAGATTCTGGCCGATCAGGGTAATGGTTTCGCCGTCAATCAGAATGTCAGCGGTGTAGGAATCAACGGCAGTGACGATGTGGCCGTTCTTGATCAAAGTTCTCATGGTCTTTGCTCCTCAAGGAAGCCACAGAGATCACTGAGATCACAGAGTGGGTCAATTGATTCCTTGCCAATGTGTGCTCTGTGTCCTCTGTGGCTAAATCTATTTGCTTGCCGCTTGTTTGCCTGCTTCAAACACCACTTCGCCATTGATAACCGTCATCACGCACCGCGTCTTGAGAATCTCCATCTCTGGAATCTTCATGATGTCCGCTGAAAGCACGGTGAAGTCAGCGAGCTTTCCCGGCTCAATAGAACCTTTGCTCTTCTCTTCAAACGCGGCATAAGCGGGCCAGATCGTAAACATTTTGAGCGCCTGCTCGCGCGTCACTTTTTGCTCCGGGTGCCAGCCTTCGCCTGATTCACCTTTTTGCGTTTTGCGCGCCACAGCAGCGTAAAACTCAATCATCGGCTCGCCGCGCTCAACTGGGGCATCTGAGCCGCCCGCGACGGGCAAGCCGAGTTTGATGAAACTCTGCCAGGCATACGCGCCTTCAAGGCGTTTAAGACCAAGACGGCTCGGCGCAAAGTTCAGATCAGTGATCGCGTGCGAAGGTTGCATCGAAGGGATGATGCCGAGTTTGGCGAAGCGCGGGATGTCATTCGGATGAATGATCTGCGCGTGCTCGACGCGCCAGCGCGGTTCGCGGACTTTTCTTTGATCGGGCGGCACGGTGTTGAATGCCTTTTCATAAAGATCGAGGATCACGCGATTGGCGCGGTCGCCGATGGCGTGTGTTTCGACTTGAATCCCGGCGCGCACGGCTTCAACCAGCATGGGTAAGACATCTTCTTCCTTTTGCGTGAGAAAGCCAGCCGTGTCGTGGTCAGAATAATTTTCCAGCAAGGCCGCGCCCTTCGAGCCGAGCGCGCCATCAAAGACGATTTTGATTCCGCGCACTGTCAGGCGTTGATCGAATTCGCCGATGATTGGCCCTTCTTTGATCAACCGCTGCGCGTTCTGGCCGGGGCCGGAGACCGCTTGATAGATGCGCAGCTTAAGCTTGCCTTCGCGGTAGAGCTTCCTGAACTGCTCGATGTCACCGTAGCCGCCGCCCGCATTTTGAATCTGCGTCCAGCCGAGTTCGAGGGTGCGTTTGACTCCGAGCAATAAAGTTTGGTCGGAATCGTTAGAACCAGTGCGTTGAATGCGTCTGCTCACCAAGCTTTGCGCGCGGTCGAGGAACATGCCCATCGGCTCGCCGCTCTGCTTATCCTTCATAATTTCGCCGCCGAACGGATTAGGCGTGTCCTTGGTGATCTCGGCAATCTTGATCGCCGCGCTGTTGGCGACGCCAGCGTGACCATCGGCGCGTGTCAGAAACACCGGATTGTTAGGCGAGATTTTGTCCAAGTCCCAGCGGGTCGGAAACGTCTGTGGCTTCCAGTAGGTTTCAATCCAGCCGCGCCCGGTGATCCATTCGCCGGGCTTCGCTTTGTCCACTCGCTCTTTGACTTTGGCCAGGAAGCCCGCAAGGCTCTCGATGCCTTCGAGATTGAGGTTGACTTCGCGCGCGCCGACGCCTGATAGGTGATAGTGCGAATCGGTGAAGCCGGGTAACAGCGTATTGCCGCGCAGATCTACGATGCGTGTGTCTTTGCCTTCGTATTTCTTCGCGTCAGCATTCGAGCCGACGAAGACGATCTTGCCCGCTTTGACTGCGATGGCTTGCGCCTGTGGCTGGCGTTCGTTGACGGTGTAGATATTGCCGTTTTTGAAAACTGCATCGGCAGGCTCAGTCTGTGTGTGGCTCACGCTCGGATAACCGAACGCGATGCAAAGCAGGGTGAGAATGGATACTGTGGCAAAGAGTCTCATGGTTTCTCCTGAAAGTTTTCGTCTTTACTGACACGCGCTTACCTCGACAGCTATGTCGCCTATTTCGATTGACGCAGAAAGCGAGCGCCCCTATTCGGTCTTTTCTAAAGACAACCCGTACACAGCATCAACCAAATCTCCAGATAGGCCAGGATGATCAATCGTGTTATCTGGTTTCAAGTCTGCCGACCCAAATTCGTCTTCATCATCAAAGAACACTAAAACCTTGTTGCGATTTCGGGCGACAGCGTAATAGGAGCTTTCACCATAGTGAACTACGAAAGGCTGCACTCGATATTTTTGCCAGACAAGCACATCATCTGGCCCCAAACGCGGTTCTTCACTGATAATTCGGTGATTAAGCTCTTCAAGTGTGATGTATTTCGGCTTACGACTCATAGTAGCTGAGCTAACTATCGAGTTTGGACGCAGCCTCCAATCCTGCATCCAATGCGTTCACCAACTCATCCACGTTATCCTTCGTCGCAATGAGCGGCGGCCCGATGCGAATTACGTTGCCGTGCAATCCGCCTTTGCCAACCAGCACGCCGCGTTTCTTCGTTTCATCCATGATCTTTGCAGCGATCTGCGGCGCTGGCTCTTTGGTCTTGCGGTCTTTGACCAGTTCTATCGCTTGCATCAAGCCCATGCCGCGCGCATCACCGATGGCGTCGTAGCGTTCTTGCAAGCCCATGAGCTTCTCGTGCAGGTAATCACCCGTGACTTTCGCGTTGTGCGCGAGGTTTTCTTGTTCGATCACTTCAATCGTGGCGAGCGCTGCGCGCATCGTTACGGGATTTCCGCCAAAGGTTGAAAAGGTGAGACCCGGATAAGAGTCGGCAATCTCTTTACGCGCGATGGTCGCGCCGATGGGCGAGCCGTTGGCCATGCCTTTGGCGAAAGTCATGATGTCCGGCTCGACATCCCAATGCTCGATGCCGAACCACTTGTCGCCCGTGCGGCCCCAGCCGGTCTGCACTTCATCGGCGATGAAGACGCCGCCATAGTGGCGCACAATCGCGACTGCTTCTTTGAAGTATTCTTTGGGCGGCACGATGAAGCCGCCCGCGCCTAAAATCGGCTCGGCGATAAAGGCGGCGACCTGGCCGGTGGTCGTGGTCTCGATCAATTCTTTGATGTCTTTCGCGCAAGCCACGCCACATTCGGGATAGGTCAGCTTGAGCGGGCAGCGGTAGCAGTAAGGCGCGAGCGCTTGGACATAGCCGGGCACTTGGGTAGGCAGCACGCGCCACGATGATTGGCCTGCCGCCGCGAGCGCCGACATCGAACGACCGCTGTAACTGTGACGCAGCGAGATGATCTCTTGCCGCCCCGTGTAAAGTTTGGCGGCGATGATCGCCGTCTCGTCGGCTTCCGTGCCGCTGTTGGTGAAGTAAGTTTTTTCGAGCTTGCCCGGCGTGATCTCGGCGAGCTTGGCGGCCAATTGGACCTGCGGGCCGCTGGCGTAGAGCGTCGAGGTGTGCGCGATCTTTTTGACCTGGTCAATCATCGCTTCGGTGATGTGCGTGTTGGCGTGGCCGACGCTGGTGACAAGCACGCCGCCGAAGCAGTCGAGATACTTTTTGCCGTCCTCGTCCCACACGTATATGCCTTCGCCGCGTTCGAGCGCGATGGGTTCGGTGTAGTAGTTGGTGGCGCACTTCCACAGATAGTCTTTGTGTTTGTTGACAGTTTCCTGGTTAGACATTTCTCGCTCCGCTTTAGAAGAAAATGAGGCGCGTTGCCTGCCGCTCCGGCAGGCTTTGATTTCGGTGATACTGTTCGGACGTTTGCGATTGTATCCCTATCCCGCTGTGAGACCAAGACCGGGATTGAAGGATAGAGCAGTGGGGTGTGAGGTGACGCGGTGACGGGGTGACCAGCGCAAAATCAAGAGACGTGGTTTGAAATGCACTTTCACCGCAGAGACGCTGAGAACACAGAGAAAACGCAGAGAAGAAGGCTTTTCTCTGCGCTCATTCCGCGCGCTCTGCGCCTGCGGCGGTGAAAGACCTTTCACAAGAGGTCATTTGGTTTTGCGCTAGGGAATCGGCGCGCGCAAAAAAATTGGAAGAAAAGAAAAGGTCACCTCGTCTAATGGGTGTGAATGAAGATTGAAGAGCAAAGCGCTACAGCATTGAAGCTCTGATGAGCAATGAGGTGATTATGCGCGACCGATTAGCAAAGCATGACGAAACTCGCAGACAATTCATCAAGCGCGCGTCTCTTTTGGCCGTGGCATTTCCGATGTTTCCTTTTACTGCCGGGGGCCTGAATAGCTGTTCCAACGCAGGCCCTAACATCGGCACTGTCGCATCGCAAAACAATAACACTCTGTGCGGGGCTTGCGACGCTCCAGCCAACCTCTTGTGGCGCACCGTGATTGCTCCACAGAGTGAACCGGGTGAACCGCTGCTTCTGTCGGGCACGATTTATCAGCCTGATGGCGTGACTCCGGCGGAAGGCATCACACTCTACGTCTACCATACGGACGCCACGGGCCGTTACAATGAGCGGGATGATGCGTCTCTGGCGCGGCTGCGCGGCTGGATGCGAACCGGGCGCGATGGGAAATACGAATTTCGCACGATCAAGCCCGCGCCTTATCCGAATCGCGCTACGCCCGCGCACATTCATACGCACGTTTTCGGACCGGGCTATTCGGAGTATTGGCCGGAGTATTGGATTGATAGTTCCTGGTTCACGAGTGACCCGCTGATCACGCCGAGCGAACGCGCGCGGCTGAGTGGGCGCGGAGGATTTCCTTCGATCATCACTTTGGAACGCGATGCGAACGGCGTGCTCAAGGGCACGCGCAATATCAAGCTTGAGCATCTTCAGGCGCGCGGTTGAGAAGGGCGGCAGAAGATGATTGAAGCAGCTTTTATGGAGCCAAGCGCCGCAATGAGCGAACGAACGAGCGAGAGGCGTCTGATCGAAGCCTGTCAGCGCGACGACCGCGAAGCTTTCCGCTTGCTCTTCGAGGCGCACAAAGACCGCGTTTATTCCATCGCCTTTCATTTCAGCCGCAACGAAACGGCAGCGCGCGACATCACGCAGCAAGTTTTTTTGAAGCTCTTTACCACCATCCGCCAGTTCCGCCACGACGCCGAGTTCACAACGTGGCTTTACCGACTTGTAGCTAACGTGTGTATGGACGAGCAGCGCAAAAATAGACGCTTCATTCCCTTCGGCGAGGCGACGGAAGTAACTGAGATCGCCGAACGGAAATCGCAGGAGACGCATTTCATTCGGCGCGAGTTGGCAGAGTCAGTACAAGCGGTGATCGCGGAACTCAAACCGAAATTGCGCATGGCGATCCTGCTTAAATATTTTGAGGAGATGTCATACGAGGAGATGGCCAAGGTCTTGGGCTGTTCACCGGGCACTGTCGCGTCGCGGCTCAATCGCGGCCACAAAATTTTAGCGCGCCGCCTCGCTCATTTGCGCGGCCAATTCGTGACCGAAGAGTAAGGGCGCAGGAGTATCTCACAGATGTTGAGCAAGCATGTTTACAAACAACTTTCCGCCTATTGCCACGGCGAACTATCGTCTGAAGAGGCGCAGCGAGTGGCGGAGCATCTGCGCGGCTGCGAGCGTTGCCGGAAAGAGCACGAAGAGATCAAACTCGGCATCTTTTTCGCGCAGCAACTGACGCGCCTGCCCGCTCCGGCCTCGCTCTGGGACGAGATCGAAACGGCCTTGAATCAGCAACCAACTCCGGCATCCTGGCGATTGAAGTTTCCACGGCTGGCTTTCGCGTTCGCCTGGCCGCGTCTGGCCACGGCGGTCGCCGTGTTGCTGGTGCTGAGCGTCGGCAGCGTGTGGTTCTACCTGCGGCTGTCGCGGCCCGCGTGGGATGTAGAGATGATTGAAGGCTATGCGCAAGTCGGTTCGCAGCGTATCGGCGAGAACGGTAAACTGGCGGTCGGGCAGTGGCTGAAAACGGGGGACGATTCACGTGCGCGGCTCAGCGTCGGCGAGATCGGTCACGTCGAACTGGCTCCGAACACACGCCTGCGTCTGGACGAATCGCGCTCGGACGATCATCGCGTGACGCTCGAACGCGGTACGATGTACGCGACGATTGACGCGCCGCCGCGCGCCTTCTCCGTCGCCACGCCTTCAGCCGTCGCGGTGGATCTGGGGTGCGCTTACACGCTCGAAGTGGATGAATCGGGCGCGGGATTATTGAGCGTCACTTTCGGTTGGGTCGCGTTCGAGGTGGAAGGGCGCGAATCCTTCATCCCGCGTTTTGCAGAATGCCACACGCGGCCTGGCAGCGGGCCAGGCACGCCGTACTACAAAGAGGCTTCAGCCTCTTTCAAAGTCGCGCTCTCGAAACTCGATTTTCAAAAACTAAGCGCGGCAGAACGAGAGGCGGCGTTGACCACGGTGCTCAGCGAAGCGCGCAAAGAAGACGCCTTCACGCTCTGGCACCTACTCACGCGCACGAGTGGAGGCGAGCGCGAGCGCGTTTACGATCGCTTGGCCGCGTTAGTGCCGCCGCCGAGCGGCGTGACGCGCGATGGTGTGCTGCAAGGCGACCGGCCTATGTTGGATCGTTGGTGGGATGAACTCGGCTTGGACACCGCCTCTTGGTGGCGCATGTGGAAAGGGCCGTGGCCTCCGCAGACAAAATAGCTCAAGTGCCATCCTTAATTTGTTACAGCTACTGCTTGTCTGAAAAGAATCAGCTTATGAGAAAACACCTTGGCATCTTTATCTATACGGTTTGTGCGCTCACTCTGTTGAATGGCTTCTCTTCGGTGGTTAATCCGACCACATTGGCGCAAGCACAAACAGCCTCCACCAGCGAGCCGAAATTTACTCCGCCGCCTGGGGAAGAAACTCTCGAAGTTAAGCAGTTGATTGATCGAGCGCAGGCGGCGCTTGAAGGCGGAAAAGTTCAGCCGACCTCTCTGCTCACTGATCCTGCTTATCTGCTGGCTCACGAGTGGCCGAGATTTAGGAAATTGATTCGGCAATACGCCAAGGCTTCGCAGACCACAATTGTTACTCCACAAGAACCGGGAGAGCCGATGGTGGTCAGCGGCACGATCCGCAACCAACAGGGCGAGCCGCTCAAGGGGGCGCTGATCTATGCGTATCAAACGAGCGCGAAGGGATGGTATTCCGACAAAGCTCCGCACATTTCCGGCATGGCGGGCGATGAGAAATACGCGAGACTGTTTGGGTATCTCACTACTGATCAAGACGGCCAGTATGAACTGCGCACGATTCGCCCGGCTGGCTATCCCAACTCCAATCTTCCCGCTCACATTCATCTCGAAATCGAAGCCGGAGGTCAGGAGCACCGCCCTCTCATTTCGGAGATCCAATTCGACGATGACCCACGCCTGACGCCAGAGATGCGGGAGCGGTCTCGGCGGGAACGGCTTTTGATCTTTCCAGTGGCGCGGGACGCTCATGGTAGTCAGCGTGTAAAAGCAGATTTCCGAATTTAACGCTGAGGCTCCAAACGCTCCAAACCGGCAAGGAGAGGCGATGAAACTAAAGATACGAAAGATACTGAAGTGGACGGGCGTGGCGCTGGCGGCGCTTTTTATCACGGCGCAGTTTAAGCAGCCCGTCAAAACCAATCCTGCGATTAATTCTGCGCGAACGCTGCAAGCGCACGCGCAAGTCACGACCGAAGTGGCAGCGATCTTCGAGCGCGCCTGCCGCGATTGCCATTCACATCAGACCGCCTGGCCGTGGTATAGCAAAGTCGCGCCCGTCTCGTGGTTCGTCAGCGATCACGTCAATCATGGGCGTCTGCATCTGAACTTCGACGATTGGATGCAGGAGAATGGACACCGCGGAAACAAAGCTACTGCCGAAATGCTGAACGCGATCTGCCAAGAAGTGAAGGGCGGCGCGATGCCGCTTGATTCCTACATCTGGCTCCACCCCAGCGCGAAACTCTCCGCCAGCGACATCCAAACGATCTGCAATTGGACACAAGTAGAGCAACAGCGTTTGGCTTATCAAGCAAAGCCGTAACCAAAGTCGTAACTGGCCCATTCCCCGGCCCTTTCCCACGCCCGGCGACAGTTTGACTTGCCTTCCTCAATCGTGCTAAAAGCTCGCTTGCTACTAATAATTTCGTTTTTGAAAATGAAGTGGGAATCGCTGAGGACGCAGGCGCACAAGGGGCAGGGCAGCTTGCATCTCTCAGCCTGAACTTTTCTTTCCCTTTGGCCGTACAGCCCCATGCGCATTCCTATTTCAAAGCATGTTCGCCATCATCGCAGTTCATTGAGTAATTAACCGAGGACTCCAAAGTTAAAGGCCGAGGTCACTATGCGAGTAATCAAAACTCTGGTCTTGCTCACGCTGCCGCTCTTCGCTTTGCTGCTGACCTTTTCCGCGCACTCTCAGACGCAGCAAGCTACTCCTCCGCCTGCCGCCACGCCGCCCGCGCAGGACAAACCGAAGGAATCGAGCGAAGAAGGCATTCCGGTCACCAATCAACTCGTCGTCAGCAAATGCTCCGCCTGCCACAAGCAGGACGACAAGGGGCGGATGACGCGCATCTCTTACGAGCGGTTGACGCCCGAAGGCTGGCAGATGGTGATTAAGCGCATGGTGCGTTTGAATGGTTTGGTCATGACGCCTGATGACGCCCGCATCATCGTCAAATACCTGAGCACCTATCACGGCCTCGCGCCGGAAGAAGCCAAACCCGCGATGTATGCCGCCGAGCATCGCATGCAGGACGAAACCGTGCCG
>Ga0070694_100002678_pt1 | contig 10554 bp, 9 predicted proteins | sample KBSK1251metaG_FD_65470 | JGI IMG/M metagenome (GOLD analysis project Ga0070694, IMG submission 65470) | Corn, switchgrass and miscanthus rhizosphere microbial communities from Kellogg Biological Station, Michigan, USA - KBS K1-25-1 metaG | ecosystem: Host-associated > Plants > Roots >... | reverse complement strand
CGCGAATCTTGCTCGCTCAAGCACAAAGCTGTTCCGTTCTTTCGGTCGGTCTCGGCCCGATGAACGTCGACCTGCTCGGCACGCAGGTGGCGCTCGGCGCGGTGACGTTCGACCTTGCGGGTCAAACCGGCACGCCGCTGGGCGATCTGGTGTGCGCGGTCTCGGATCTCCTGGGTAACGTCGCCGGTCTCGTCAATCTGTTGAACAGTCTCCTCGGCTTGTTGACCGGACTGCTCGGCGGCTTGACCGGAGGCTTGGGCGGCGTTTAAGAAGTCAGGCCGAGCAGTCGCGCGGCTGTGCCGCCGAGAATGGCTTCGCGGTCGGCGTCGCTCAGCCCCGGCGTTTTCAGTACGTGATCGACCGGCTCGCTCACCCACGGATACGGATAGTCGGTGCCGACCACAATCTGGCCGGCGCCGACTTCCGCGACGAGATGGCGCAGCGCCTCGGGTGTGAACACCAGCGAGTCGTAGTACATCTGCTTCACGTACTCGGTCGGCTTCTTCTTCGGCACGCCCGCCTTGCACTGCTCGGGGAAGACCTGGCATCCGCGATCGGATCGGTTCATGTACGACGGCAGATAGCCGCCGCCGTGCGCCGCGCAGATCTTCAGACGCGGATATTTGTCGAGCGTCCCTTCGAAGATCAGATGCGAGAGCGCGATCGTCGTCTCCAGCGGATTCCAGATGACGTTCGTCAGGAGGCCGTTGCCGCGCAGCCGCGCGTTCAGAACGGGTGATCCCTGCGGATGGATGAACACGGTGGCGCCGAGCGCTTCGGCTTTCGCCCAGAAGGGATCGAACGCCGGATCGGCGATCTCGCGTCCGGCGACGCTGCCGCCGATCGCCGCGCCGCGCAGCCCCATCTTCTTCATGCCCTGTTCGAGCTGCTCGGCGGCGAGATCCGGAAACTGCAGCGCGACCGACGCGAACGCGGCAAAGCGATCCGAATGACGCCCGCAGAAGTCCGCCAGGCTCTCGTTCTGCACCGCGATCACCTGCGCGGCGACGTCGCGATTGGCCTCGTACCAGTTCGGGTTGATGCTGAGGACCGCGAGGTCGATGCCCTGCGCGTCCATTTCTTTCAACCTCGTGGCCAGCGGCTCGCCGTCGAGCAGCAGCGGCGGCTGGCGGTTGCCCTGCGGGTTCAGGATGTCCTGCGCTTTCGGCACCGCGCAGTGCGCGTGCATGTCGACCGTCCTGATGCGCCGGCCGCGCAGCATGACAGGCGCGTGCCTGGCCGGCCGCGCCGGTTGTGACGATTGTCCGGCGGCGTCCGCGAGCCCGCAGCCGACGAACAGGAGACCGCTCGCGCCGGCGACGTCCTTCAAAAACGTTCTGCGATCGATCATCGTTTTCTCACTTTGCGCTGGGCCCGACCCCCAGCGCCTCCCACGCCTCGCCTTCGGCTCCGCGCGATGCCTTGTCACGACTCCTCGAGAATCGCGGCGCTCACGGCAGCGCGAACGCCACGATGCTGCTGCCGGACGGCGCGCCGTTCTTGCCGCCCCCGCACACGATGACGACGTACTGCTTGTCGTTGAGGAAGTAGGTGGACGGCGTGGCGTTGCCTGCCGCGGGCAAGGTCGTCTCCCACCGCAGCGCGCCAGTGAGCTTGTCGTAGGCGCGGAACTTCCGGTCGAAGTTCGTCGCGCCGATGAAGAGCAGTCCGCCAGCGGTGACGACGGGTCCGCCGTAGTTGTCGCTGCCGGTGTTCGTCAGCCCCTTTGCCGCGAGCTCGGGATACTCGCCGAACGGAATCTTCCAGCGAATCGCGCCGGCGTTGAGATCGATGGCGTTGAGCGTTCCCCACGGCGGGGTAATCGGTGGATAGCCGTCCGGATCGCGCCAGAGGTTGTATCCGTCGGTGCGGTACTTGAGGAACGACGGGTCGCTGGTGACCGCTTTGTCCGTGGACTTGTCCACGCCGGTGACGAGGAAGCTGACCAGGTCGTTGATGTTGCCGCCGCCCATGTCCTGATTGCCGGGCATGCGGCCGGTCCCTTCGCGGATGATCGCCGCAAGGCGATCGCGCGTGAGGCGATTCCCGATGCCGATGAGCGAGGGCGCGTCGGGCGATCCTGTTCGATCCTCGCGGTGGCACGTCGCGCACTTGGCGTTGTAGAGCGCCGTGTCGCTGTTCGGGACGATCCTGATGATCCACGGCATCTCGTTCGAGTTGACGTAGAGGAGCGCCGTGTCGGGATCGAACGCGGCGCCGCCCCATTCGCCGCCGCCGTCGAAGCCCGGAAACACGATCGTCCCTTCGAACGACGGCGGCGCGAAGAAACCTTTCGACAGCTTCTTGAACTGCGCCAGGACCGCCGCGTGCGCTTCGGGCGTCCGCTTCGTCAGCATGTCCTCGGTCAGACCCTGCCGCGCGAACGGCGGCGGCTTCACCGGATACGGCTGTCGCTCGGCGAGCAGCTCGCCGTCGACCGCCGACGGCGGAACCTTCCGCGTGTCGATCGGGAAGAGCGGCTCGCCTTTCCGGCGGTCGAGCACGTAGACGTAGCCGTACTTCGTGATCTGCGCGACGGCCTCGACCCTGCGGCCGTTGCGCGTGACGGTGACGAGACTCGGCGACGCGGGAAAGTCCCAGTCCCACACGTCGTGCTTGACGGCCTGGAAGTGCCAGATGCGCTTGCCGGTGCGTGCGTCGAGCGCGAGGATGCAGTTGGCGAAGAGGTTGTCGCCGTGGCGTGTGACGCCGTAGAAGTCGAACGACGCCGATCCGGTGGCCGCGAACACCATCGCGTTCTTCGCGTCCACCGTGACGCCGGCCCACGCATTGGCGCCGCCGGAGATGCCGGGCCCGGCTTTCGGCCAGGTGTCGTACCCGAGCTCGCCGGGCTTCGGAATCGTGTGGAAGATCCAGCGCACCTTGCCGGTGTTCACGTCGAACGCGCGGATGTGTCCCGGCGATCCCGGCAGCGTCTCGGGCACGCTGCTGCCCATGATGAGCAGATCCTCGAAGATCGATCCCGGCGTGCTCGCGCTGACGCTCAGCTTCTCGGCCGGCTGATCGAGTCCCTCCCGCAGGTCGATCCTGCCGTCAGCGCCGAACGATTTGATCGGCTGACCGGTTTTCTTGTCCAGCGCCCACAGAAAGCTGCGGTAGCTGACGAACAGGCGATCCTTGTGCACGGTGACGCCGCGATGGCGGAATCGTCCTGTCGGTCCCGCGCCAGTGCCCGGATCGAACTTCCAGATCTCGCGGCCGGTCGCGGCGTCGATCGCAATCACCTTCAGCGTCGGCGTCGTCGCGTACAGCACGCCGTCGACCACGATCGGGTTGCTCTGCATCTCGGAGCCGTTGAACGCATCGTGTGAGTCGTACGTCCACGCGACCTGCAGCGTCGAGACGTTGTCACGATTGATCTGCGTGAGCGGAGAGTGGCGGATGTTGTCGACCCCGCCGTTGACGGGCCAGTCGACGTCGCGCGATGTTTGAGCCGGCACGAGCGCGAGGCCGACAAAAGGCCACCACGAAAACACGAAAACACGAACAAGAGTTTTCTTTGAAACCAAGCGCTACACCTCGCGTGCGGTGATCTCGTACTTGAAGTTGTCCGGATCGAGGCTGTCGAGACGGCCGTTCGCGGTTTCGGCCTGCGGGTACATGAAGAACGCGAGCGAACCGCGCTTCGAGCGGGGCAGGAGCACGTCGTGCGCGTAGTTGAACGCCATCCAGTTCATTTCCCACGAACCGAACAACCGCGCGCGGGCGGTGCGCACCTTCTCGTCGTCGATCGCCAGATGGCCGGGCGGTTCCTCGAGCGCGACTTTCCGCACGTCGGCGGGATCCACCGGCACCCATCCGTAGCCGGTGAGGTAGACCTCCGCTCGGCAATGCTGCGCCCGGGTGGCGTTGTCGGACGAGAGTCCAAGGCTTCGCAGGCCGTTCTGTGATTTCGCGACGCGGATGCCCCAGACGTCGCGCGCGGGAATGCCGGAGGCGCGCGCGAGGCCGACGAACAGCGCGTTGAGGTCCGCGCACTTGCCGCTGAGATTCTTCGATTCGAGCATGAAGCGGATGTCGCCGGTGCCGCACCCGCGCGTCGCCGGATCGCGGAACGTGTTGTCGACGATCCAGTCGTAGATGACGCGCGCGCGCTCGAAGTCGGTGCCGGCGCCGCGCGTGATCTGTGCCGCCGTCGACTTCACGATGCCGTCAGTGGGGATGAGCCGGGTCGCGCGCAGGAAACGATCGAGGACGCGGCCGTCGAGCGGCGGCGGAACCGTGGGCGTTGCCAGATTTGCCGTCCGATCGGTGGTCGACACGCGGCTCGTGACCGTCAGCGTCGGCTCGACATCGTCCCTCCATTCGGCGATCAGGATGTCGAGGTCGTCGTTCTCGACAATCACGACGCTCCCGCCGGGCGCCTGATAGGTGTCGCCGAGTGTTTTCTGATACGGCGCGGACGCAAGCGGCATCGGCAGCCAGACGCGGGTCGGACCCGCCGGTTTCGGAATCTGGATTCGCGTCGTGATTTCGAAAACGCGCCAGCGCTCCGGTGCCGTCGACTCCGGGAGCTGCGCGAGGAGCGGTGCAGCGGCCAGTTGCAGGAACGCCCGGCGATTCACGGTCGGCATTATCAACCCAATCGGGTCACAGAAGGACGGCCGCGACGGCGAGGAATCCCCAGCCGACGAGAAACGCGAGGCCGCCGATTGGCGTGATCGCGCCGAGCATCGTGGTGCCGGTGATCGCGAGCAGATACAGGCTGCCGGAGAACATCACGATGCCGATCGTGAAGGCCCAGCCGGCGGCGCGAAACATCCAGCCGTCGAAGCGTCCCAGCATCAGCGCGACGAGCAGGATCGCGAGCGCGTGATACATCTGATACCGCACGCCGGTCTCGAACGCGGCGAGCATCTCGGGCGACAGCCGCGCGCGGAGCCCGTGCGTGGCGAACGCGCCGAGCGCCACCGCCAGAAATGCCGCGACCGCGCCGACGAGCAGCAGTGGTTTGTCCATGCGTCTTGACGGGCCCCTGAACCCGTTCCGCGCCGAATGATAGCCTACGCGGCATGCCGCCTCTCGCGCCGATCGCAATCCTCGGTGGAACCGGACAGCAGGGCCGCGGTCTCGCGCAGCGCCTGGCGATGGCGGGCGAACGGATCATCGTCGGCTCGCGCGATCCCGATCGCGCGCGCGCGACGATAGCCGCCTGGCGATCGTCCTCGCCGCCGATCGAGGTCACCGACAACGTCACCGCCGTGACGCGCGCCGAGGTCACGATCCTCGCGGTGCCGTTCCCGTCGGTCGATGCGCTGCTCGCGGACCTTCATCCGCATTTCAGGGCAGGCGCCCTCGTCATCGACCTCACGGTCCCGGTCACATTTGACGCCGGCAAGATGTCGATGATCGCGGTGCCGGAAGGATCGGCGGCGCAGCACATCCGGACGCGCCTCCCGGCGCCGGTTCGGCTCGCAGGAACATTCAAGACGCTCCCGGCGCATCTGCTGGACGAGGTGGAGCGGTCGCTCGACTGCGACGAGTTCGTGTGCGGCGACTCCGAGGACGCGCGCGCGCAGGCGTCCGCCCTCGTCGGGAAGCTGCAGGGCGTCCGCGCGATCGACGTCGGTGCCCTTTCGCGTGCTGAGTCGGTCGAACATCTCACCGCGCTCGCGATTGCGATCAACCGCCGGCACAAAATCCGTGAGGCACGCTTTCGCGTAGTGGGACTACCATGACAAGCCTGGAGGTACCGATGGCGACCATCCCGCAGTCTCACGCCGATCTCGTCACCAAGAAATCGTTTGCCAATCTCGCGACCGTCAACTCGGACGGCAGTCCGCAGGTGACCCCGGTCTGGTGGGACTCGGACGGCGCGAACATCCTCGTGAACACCGCGCGCGGGCGCGTCAAGGCGAAGAATCTCGAGCGCAATCCGCGCGTCGCCCTCTCGATTGCCGATCCCGACAATCCGTACCGCTATCTCGGCATCCAGGGCCGCGTTGTCGAGATCACCGAGCAGGGCGCAGACGCGCACATCAACAAGCTGACGAAGAAGTACATCGGCAAAGACGAGTATCCGTACCGCCAGCCCGGCGAAGTGCGCGTCATCGTCAAAATCAAGCCGGAGAAGATTCACACGAACCGGGCCTGACCTTGCCCGAGATCCACGTTGTCGCCGTGCCCGGTTTGCCCGAGATCGCCCGCGGAGCCGAACTCGGCGTCCTCATCGCCAACGCGGTGACGAAGATCACGCGCACGGTCGAAATCGACGACGTGTTCGTCGTCGCGCAGAAGATCGTGTCGAAGGCGGAGGGTGCGGTCGTGAAGCTCGACGAGGTGTCGCCGTCGCCCGCGGCGGAGGAGTGGGCCGCCGAGCACCACAAAGATGCGCGCGTCGTCGAAGTCATCCTGCGCGAGTCGCGCCGGATCGTGCGGATGGCGCACGGGGTGATCGTCGCGGAAACGCATCATGGGTTCGTGTGCGCGAACGCCGGCGTGGACACGTCGAACGTGCCACCGGGATTCGTGGCGCTGCTGCCGCGCGATCCCGATGCGTCCGCGGCGCGGCTGCGCGACGAGTTGACCGGCGCATTCGGCTGCTCGATCCCGGTGATCGTGTCCGACACGTTCGGCCGCGCGTGGCGCGAGGGCGCCGTCAACGTCGCGATCGGCGTCGCGGGACTCCAGCCGCTGCTCGACTATCGCGGGTGCGCCGATTCGTTTGGCCGGATGCTGCAGTCGACGGTGATCGCGATCGCCGACGAACTGGCGAGTGCGGCCGAGCTCGTCATGCGAAAGACCGCCGGCACGCCGGTCGCGATCGTGCGGGGCGCGGGAGAGTGGAGCGGCGAGGGTGCGGCCCGGATGCTCGTGCGCGACGCCTCGCGCGATCTGTTCCGGTGATGGCGGCGCCGCCCCCGACAGCAGCAGCGGCGACGGCGGCGAAGCGGCAGCGTCCGATCCGACTCGTCAGGCCGCTCGCGGCGATGCTGCTGACGCTGGCGATCCTCGCCGTCATTCTGCGCCGCGTGCCATTTTCAGCGCTCGCCGCCGCCCTGGCCGAAGCCGACTACCGCACGTTTCTCGCGCTGATGATTCCGAACACGCTGTTTTATTTCGGCTGGGACACGCTCGTCCTCGCCGTGGTCGTGCGGTGGTTTCACGGCCCGGTTCGCTATCGCGATCTCCTGCCAGTGCGCGCCTCGTCGTACGTCGTCGGTTTCTTCAACACCAATCTCGGACGCGGCGCGCTGGCCGCGTACTTGTGCCGGCGTCTTCATGCGCCGTTTCTCGAGCTCGGCAGCACCGTCATCTTTCTCGTGCTGACGGAGTACACGCAGCTCGTGCTGTGGTCGATGCTGGGGATCATCGGGTTTCGCGCCGAGGTCACGCGCAGCCTGCTCGTGGTGGCGGCGGCGGTCGCGTGCGCCTGGGTCGTCGTGCGCATCGTGCTCGCGCCGCGCCGGTGGACGATCGTCCGGACGCTGCGGCTGGCGACGTTCCGGCAGTACGGCGCGATCGTGCTGCTCCGAGCGCCGATGTTCCTCGTATCGCTCTGCCTTCACTACTACGCGGCGCACGCATTCGGCATCCGGATTCCGTTCGTCCAGATGCTGACGTTCCTGCCGGTCATCTTCATGCTCGCGGCGCTGCCGGTCACCGTCGCGCATCTCGGGACGACGCAGGCCGCGTGGATCTTCTTCTTCAGTCAGTATGCGTCGGCGCCGCGGCTGCTGGCGTTCAGCCTCGCGGCTCATCTGGTGTTCGCCGCGACGCGCGCGATCGTCGGCGTGCTGTGGTTGCCGTCCGCGTATTTCGACTTAGTTCCGGCACGCGGTGGCGATAGACTTCCGGCATGCTGACGACTGGACGCGTGCGGGCGGCGCTGGTTTTGATCGCCATTCCGGCGCTGCTGGCGGCGCAGCGCGGACGCTCCGACAATCCGTTTCCCGGCGGGACCAATCCGGATGGATCGCTGCGCCCGACGCCGCCCGTCACGCGACTGTTCACGCAGGACGCCTACACCGAGTACGCGATCCTCGAGCCGGGCAGCCAGTCGTTCCGCATCCGGTTTCTGCCCGAGGAGACGCGCGCCGGCGCGACGGAACTGATCAACGCGACGCGCGGCGGCAGCGAAGGATCGGATGTCGAGGTCTACGATCCTCGTACCGGCCGGCCATTGCCGTTCACGTACGAGCACGAGCCGAACGATCCCGAGACGCATGCGATTCACGCGAAGCTGCCGATTCCGGTGCCCGACGGCGGCGTGGGCCGCGTCCTGATTTACAAGACCTACAAGGATCCGCGCACCTACACGATGCACGGCGACGACATCGTCTGGGTCCGCAGCCTGAGCGGGTACCGCCTGGGCGTGCTGCTGCCGAAAGGGTTTGCGTTCATCTCGTCGAACGTCGCCGCGCAGCTGACGACGGTCGCGGATGGACGGCTCAAGCTGGCGTTCGCGAACCCGAGCGGGCAGAGCAATCCAGTGACGCTTCACGCGCGGCGAACGTCCGCGGTGTTCACGCCGCGCAACGATCCCGACATGTTCTTCGACGACATCAAGACGCTGTACGACCTCGGCGCGCCCGAGACGGGCGGGATCAAAGTCGAACAAATCTACAGTGACTATCGCAAAGGCGACGCCGCGAAGCTCGACTCGCTGGGGTATTTGCCGCTGCAGGATCTGCGGGTCGTCGATCTCGATACCGCAACGCCGCTCACGATTGCAAAGGCCGGCCCGTCGGCGTCGGCGAAATTGCACGTGCCGATCACGAACGACCAACAGAGCGCGCATCTGAAGATCACCGGCACGATGAAAGATCCTGCGTACAAGATCGTCAACGGCGACCTCGTCTTCGAACGCACGCTGCACGGCCTGCGCAACACGGTGTTGCTGCCGGCCGGCTGGGAAGTCTCGATGGTGTCCCAGTCCGGCACGATCGGGACATATCAGAGCCGGCCGTTTGTCGCGTTCATCAATCTGAACGCCGAAAACAACTACAAGGTCACGATCCGTGCGCGCAAAGGCGCGGCGCAGGCATCTCCGACGGAGAAGTCGCGCGAATCGGGGAGCCGTCGCAGCCTCGCGATCGATCTGTGGAAGCAGAGCAAGCCGGCATTCGGCGTGTACGCGCCGAATGAGAACCCCGGCCCGCGCGGGGAAGGTCCGCGACCCGCCGTCTACACGCGCGAGGGCGGCGGGAAGCTCGCGATGAATCCGCTCGTCGATTTCGTGTTCCTGAATCTCGAGGGAGCGTACGACGCGGACGCCATCAAGGCGATCGCGCAGGGTCTGCGCAGTCCGAATGCCGCAGGGCGCAAGACGCTGATCGTCAGGATTCCGTCAATCGAGACCGCCGGCGATGCGGTGACGAAAGCCCGCGTGAAGGAAGCGATCGATCTCGGCGCCGATGGCGTCACGATCCCGCACGTTCGCAGCGTCGACGAGGCGAAGCGGGCGATCGGATTCTTTCAGGATGCGAAGGCGAACGCGTGGTCCGCGTCGAATCCGACCGGTGACACGATCGCAATGCTGATGCTCGAGGATCCCGATGCGGTCGCGCAGGCGAAGGCCATTGCAGATCTGAAAGGCGTCAGCATCCTCGCGTGCGGAATTGGCAGCCTGACTCAGGCGCTCGGCGGCGATCGAGCTGGCGCCGAGGCGGGCACGCAGCGCGTCCTTATGGAAACCAAACGCGCGCGGCTGGTCAACATGCTGACGGCGTCGCCGCAGGACGTCGAGAAGCGAGTAAAAGAAGGTTTCCTCGCGCTGCTGACGCAGGGTCAGTCGGCGGATGAGACCATCCGGCTAGGCCGCGCCGCCGCTGGCCGCTAATTGTCACTTCAGAAGTCTGGCTGTCGCGCGACTTGTGACACGCGGTGACATCCGCTGACCACAAAGTACCGCGCGCTAAGGTCCATTCGGCCCTATACTTACCGCTTGGGTCCCAACAGCATGAAACGATTCGCGTTCGCAGCGGCGATCGCTGCGCTCGTCGGCAGCGCTGTCGTCGCTCAGCAGGCGCAGCCCGCACCACCAAAACCGGCCGCCAACCCCTCGACTCCGTCCAGGGCAAACAGCGCGACGAAACCGGGCAGCACCGCGCCCGCGGGGCCGTCGGTCGAAGCCCAGAACCAACTGGTCAAGCAGTACTGCACCGGCTGTCACAGCGATCGCGGGAAAGCCGGCGGACTGTCGCTCGCGAACTTCGACGCGGCCGACATCGAGAAGCACGCCGACGTCGGCGAGAAAATGATCCGCAAGCTGCGCGCCGGCATGATGCCGCCGCCGACCGCGCGGCGTCCCGACGCCGACACGATGAGCGCGTTCGTCACCGCGCTCGAGACGGCGATCGACGCCGCCGCCGCGCTGAATCCCAATCCCGGCTGGCGTCCGTTCCAGCGGCTGAATCGCGCCGAGTACGTCCGCTCGGTGCGCGATCTCGTCGGCATCGACGTCGATGTGAATTCGTTCCTGCCGCCCGACACGATCAGCGCCGGCTTCGACAACATCTCGGACGTCCAGAATTTCTCGCCCACGCTGATGGAAGGCTACCTGCGCGCGGCGAGCCAGATCAGCCGGCTCGC
>Ga0070694_100002674_pt1 | contig 10560 bp, 13 predicted proteins | sample KBSK1251metaG_FD_65470 | JGI IMG/M metagenome (GOLD analysis project Ga0070694, IMG submission 65470) | Corn, switchgrass and miscanthus rhizosphere microbial communities from Kellogg Biological Station, Michigan, USA - KBS K1-25-1 metaG | ecosystem: Host-associated > Plants > Roots >... | reverse complement strand
ATGTGCGATATTAACCCTTTCAGGGTTGGATGTGTGTTATTTGCACGTAACCCCAGGGTTGTCGCTGCGCTCCAACCCCGGGCTGAAATTAGCCAACGCCTTCGGCGTTTTTCAAACTGAACCAGTACTCCGAGTTGCTAACAATTGACGAACTCGTCAAACTAAGCGATGTTTCTCGATCGCGCGATTAACTTTTAGGAGGAACCCTTGCTCAAACGATTTGTCTCAATGGCCGTGGGCCAATGTATCCTATTGGCCGGTCTGGCATTTGTTTCAATGCCGGCACGAGCGCAGCAGGCTGCAACGCCACAGGATGTGACGCGAGGTTTTTATTCCTGGTATTTGCATGAACTCAGCCGCGAAGGCAGCAATCCACTTAAACAGAAAACGACTGCATTGAAGTATCTGACGCCGCAGCTTTACGCAAACGCGCCAAGGCTGATCCGCCGTATGGACGCGGACATCTTTATCTGCGCACAGGACTGGGACAAAGATTGGGAAAAGAAATTCACCGTCAGCACACCGCAGGTCAAAAATGGCAGCGCTACAGCTACGGTCACCTTACCCTCAGGTGAGATCGATCAGATCAAGATCAATGTGACTTTGAGCAAAACAGCTTCTGGCTGGCGAATCAACAAGGTTGCTTGCGCTAATTGATCGAGTAGGGAGGTTCCACACATGGTAAGTATCGCGCGACCTTTCGCACACTTGGCAGTGGTTCTCAGTATTCTTACCGCAGCTTCATTATCGATTCACGCACAAGAACGCAGAGACCGCAACTGATACCCGCTTATGATTTCGCGACCATTCAGATGCCGGTTGAAATAGTCTCCATTCGATAAAATGGCAAAGATCTTCTTCCGGGCGAGAAGATTCAGGGGAATGACAAATGGTTACGAGGTGTGTCCTTCACAGTAAAGAATATCTCCGATCAACCCCTCGCGTATGTGAACATCGGACGCTTCGAGTAGCTTTGATACAGCCTCTTTCTACATTGAAATGGTGTGCTTCGAGAACCAGCCCGTGATCTGGCAGGGCGGTTTTCTCAGCGCCATCCCACCGAAATCCTCAGATTCGACATCATCGAACGATACGTTTTACCGAACAAGCAGAAGTAAACCATGTAGAGCAAAACGGATACTTAGTCTGCATCGACCTCTATGAGACCTGTTACCCGTAACTTTTAGTACGGTCAACTCCTGCATTTAAGCGGCCTGCGACGCTCGGTAAATGCTATACTGACGTAGGCTGTTAAGTGTGCTTGACGTACAGCCAAACCATCTGCTCTCAAAAACGTCCATTAGCAGCACTTCCTGCTGCCCTTCGCACCTCTCAACATCGCAAACGTTGGAACTGACAATCAAGATGCCGAATAGACCTTTGATAAGATTGCTTTTCGCGCAGGGAAAGAAGTGCTTCTTCTGCAAGGAACCTCTTCCGATCGCCGAGGCCAGCGTCGAGCACCTGGTGGCAAAGGCCAATGGCGGCAGCGATCATGATGGAAATTGCGTCGCTTGCTGCAAGTCGCTAAACACCTTGCTTGGAAGTATGTCCTTGAAGGAGAAGATTGATGTGATCCTGAATCAGAAGGGACAGTTCCAGTGTCCAAATGGTAACCAGAAAAAGGTTACGAAAAATAAGCTGCCAGCATCGCCGAAAGCAACGAAGTCGGGGGCAGACTACTGTACGCAAGTCGTTGAAAACTTGAAGCAACGAGGACGTGCAAAGCCACGTACAGTTGCGAAACTCAAGACCACTATTGCCGCGCTGTTCCGGAGTAAGAAGCTCTCTCCTTCCCAAGTGGATGACCTTGTCCAGCAGTTGCAAACTCGCCGGGTAATTTCTGTCGCTGAATCGAAGGTCACATATAACGGTGCAGGTACAAGCTCTTTGCCCGCCGAATTGAAATCCTCACCCAACATTCTGAAAAGCTGACGTTAATACTTCGCGCTCCCGCGCGTTTATGTCTTTGAAGCTGATTTACCCGGCCAGCTAGTACTCATTTCAAACATCTGCCACGAGCTTTATAGACATATGATTAGAAAACGACTCTTACTCTGCACGCTGTCATTCATCTTTCTGCTCAGCGCAACCGCGCTGGCGCAAAACGGTTTACCGCCGCTGATTGACCGTGAAATTCTGTTCGGCAACCCGGAAATCGCCAGGGCGCAGATTTCTCCCGACGGCAAGTTTATCGCCTTCCTCAAACCCTATAAGGAGACGTTGAACATTTGGGTCAAACGCGCGGACGAGCCATTCGCCAACGCGCGCTTGCTGACCAATGAGCCTAAACGCCCGATCAGGAGTTTCTTTTGGAGTCGTGACGGCAAGTTTATTCTGTTCGTTAACGATCAGGGTGGCAACGAGAATTTGAACCTCTACGCTGTCAACCCTAACGAACAACCGCCGAGCGGCACGGAAGTCCCCGTCGCGCGAAATCTAACCAATTCGGAAAAGGTTAGAACCATCGGTTACAACGGGGATTTCCGGTCGAGTACCTGGTCGTACCAGACGAGGGCCACAGCATCGTGCGACCCATAAACAGGATGGCGATGCTGGCACTGACGGAGAAGTTTCTTGCTAAATACCTGGGCGGCCGCTACCAGGAATCCTTCGCGCCCGAAGTGAGTAAACGATTGCAGGAGATAACGGTTGATCCCAAGACCGTGAAATTAGCAACCAACCCGAGCGAGAAATAACGACTCATCTGTAGAGTCATCATCAAGCCCGGCTGAGGCGCTTCTCAGCCGGGCTTGTTCTTTGTGGTTATGTGTAGACAAAATGATGATAATCTCGGCGTTTACATCAAACAGAGGACGCTAACATGGCATTCAAAATTCGTCGGGTCGATTACTTTTACACGACAGTCAAGGATGAGCCGGGACAGGCTTACAAGGTGCTCTCACGGTTAGCCAGTGTCGGTATTAATCTGGTGGCTGTTACTGCTGTTCCCTTTGGACCGATGAACACTCAACTCACGATCTTTCCTGAAGACACTGCACAACTTCGAAACGAGGCTCAGAAATCCGGTCTCAAGTTAGAAGGACCACAGCCCGCGTTGTTGGTCCAGGGTGATGATGAGCTCGGCGCACTGTCCGAAGTACACTCGAAGCTTTATGCAGCGAAAGTCAATATCTATGCTTCCAGTGGAGTGGCTGACGGAAAGGGCCATTTTGGTTACATTATCTATGTGCGTCCCGATGATTATGAGAAGGCAGTGGCGGCGCTCAATGTGTGACGAATGCTACGACGGCGCATGCCCAACATCGACCCCAACGTAACATCGAACAAAGTCTGGCTAATCTGTTTGACAATCGTCTGTGTTGCCTTCGGTGTGCGATTACTCCAGTGGCAGAACAACTTTCTCACACTGGATAAAAACATGACGAGATTGACTGCGCGTTACAAGGAAGAGGCGCAGTTTCTACTCGCCGGCGACTTCACCTCGTTTGTAAAAGGCTCGCGGTCACAGCCCGACGAGATGATCCTCTCACATCCGCCCGGTTATCCGATTCTGATTGCGACGATTTACAAAATTAGCGGCAACAGCGATCGAGCACTACGATTATTTCAAATAGCGTGTGACGCAGTTACCGCAGTTCTAATCTTTCTTATTGCTGCTCGCCTTATCCCGCGCGGCGCGGCTGTTCTCGCAGCGCTTCTGGCCGCAGTAGCACCTCAACTCGCATTCCGTTCGCTGCTGATCTTGCCTGACTCGCTGACCGCGTTGCCGCTCGTGGCTGCAATCCTCCTCATCATGAAAGCCGTCGAAGATAGTAGCGTCCGCAAAATGATTTTGGCGGGCGGGCTGATGGGCATTTCCTGCTGGTTGCGATCAGACTCGCTACTACTTCCTCTTTTCGCATGTGCGACGTTGATACTCTTGTTACCTCGAGGCCAATGGCGACGCCACGCGCTGGCATTGATCGGTGGGGCGGCGATTGTAATCGCGCCAATTACGATGCGAAACGTGATCGTGTTTCACAGCTTCATACCTATATCACTTGGCACGGGTATCATCTTATGTGAGGGGATCGCGGACTACGACGTCGAGCAAAGATTCGGTTTGTCCCGCACCGACGATGGTACTAATGCGCAGGAAGCACGGTGGGCAGGTCGGCCAGAATATGCAGCCGAACTTTATCGACCTGATGGAATTGAGCGCGAGCGTGGCCGCATTGCGCGAGCCTTTTCAGTTATCCGATCGGACCCCGCATGGTTTGTTGGCACAATGGTTCAGCGGATGTTGACGATGTTGCAGTACGAACAAGTTCCCATAATCTCCGCCGAGCCGACAGTTTCACACTCACTGGAAAACATCAAAGACACACCTGTCGCATGGTCACGTTCACCGCAGGAACTCTTATCGGAATCGCAAGTAAGTGGATCTGCCAAGACTTCGCTCACGCAGGCAGGTGATGTCGCGTTGCGGCTCGAAACTGACGCTGCCGGGAAGGTTATTACGAACCCAATCACAGTTCGACAGAACTTTGATTATGTATTAACGATTCCGGTGAGCATTCAACAGGGAAGGGTATCGATCACTGTCAGACCAGTGGGGCGTCCACAGATTCTGGCATCGGCGACTCTACCTGATTCACTTGAACGGGTTCCATATACGAATGCTTTCGCGCCAACGATCCAGATACCTTTCGTGAACACGAACAACGATCAGATCCAACTCACGATCGCGAACGTGGAATCGCATGCGATTGTTGACATCGGCCATGCTGAGTTACATGAGCTCGGACCTGCTTCTTACCTATGGACCAGGTACCCTCGTCTGCTGGTCAAAACGATTCAGAAGCTGTTTGTTACGCGTTACTTTCTCCCGCTGACGATTTTAGGTGTGGTGCTTCTCGCAGTTTACCGGCGAAAGGTGGCGCTGGCAGTGATACTAACGCTTCCGCTGTATTACCTGACCTCGCATGCGCCGCTACATTTCGAACCGCGCTACCTGTTGCCGGTGTATTTCTTCTGGTTCATCCTTGCGGCACTGGCGATTTATTGGATCGTTCTAATGTGCGGGCGAGTTGCGGTTTACCTCAAAAAGTAGCATTACACTTGGAGCCGAGTCAGTACCACCTGCGGTAGCGGGTGGGTCAACGATCACACTCACGCATGATGCAGACGGTTGACCCACCCGCTACCGCAGGTGGTACTGACTCGGCTCCAAGTAGCAAGCGAGATACAAAAGGCGGGATCGACAACCCGCTACCGCAGGTCTACTGACTCGGCTCCGAGTAGCGAGCAAATACAAAAGGCGGGATCGACAACTCGATCCCGCCCTTCGAAGGTTTAGCTACAGAGCGCGTTAGTAGCCTCTGTAACCGTCCGCGTAACCGTTCTCAAAACCCTGTCGGAAGTACTGCCGATACAGCTCTCTGCTACCTAAGCGCGAACTGTAGTCGGTATTCGCATTCCGATAATCTTCCTCATCGCGGAACTCATACCGCTCACCGTTGTTTCGATCCTTACGGCCTTCCTTGATGCCTTCGTTGTAGCCTGCGTTCAAAGCAGTCTGACGAAGCTGAAAAGAACCACCGTAGTTACCGTAGCCATCGTCATAACGCCCATCGCGGTCATAACGCCCATCGCGTCGCTGACGACGTCGCTGCTCGCGTTCCCATTCACGTTGACGTCTTATTTGTTCCTGCTGTTGTTGCCGCTGCCGCCAATATGGATCCTGCCACTGCGCGCGGGCTTCAGAGCTCGACGCTATTCCGATTCCAAGTAGGAGAGATAATGCAAATACAAACCCCATCACTCTTTTTGCTAGCAAGTTAATTTTCATGACGTTCTCCTTTGTCACGTACATGCCGGTCAATTTTGCAAACACGATGCCGCACCGGAGAACATGGCCCAAGTGTGGAGTTTTCTTCTAATTACTAAGAAAACAATTGCAGCTTCATTACAATGGAGGCGGAGTTAAACGATTTCGTTAGTGAATATACGAGATCGAAGAGAGAGGTAAGTTGTAATGCGAACGTAGTGAATGCAATGTTAGCGAACGCCGCGAAGACCCATTGAACCGCTCAGGCGGCAGAGATCTTCTCCATGTAGCGGTCGGCTGCGGCTGCCGCTTCGTCCGGTGCGCTGCCGTTCTGACGCGCGCTCAGGTACCCGGCGTACCAGTCATACCAGTGATGCGCAGCGTGCGTTTTCTCGTAGTGGTCGTGATGCTCCGACGTTTCGCGGAGAAGCTCTGCAAGGCTTGCTACGTCTTTGGCTCGCGTCCATTCGCGGCCGGGAGCCCGCGTCGTGATCTCCTGCAGCAGCCACTCGTTCCCGTCCGGATCCTCAAGCGAGGCAAATGAAAAGTAGGATCGACCTTCCGGGTCGCGGCCGCCTACGCGTGGATTCTCCACAGTATTGTTGAGAGGACCGCCGGCATAGTGGAAAATGTCGCTGACGTCGACGCCGCGAGCGAGCAGATCGTTGCGGGCGGCGTCGATGTCGTCCACCGCGAGAATCAGGCTGTGCGCAAAGCCGGGCTTGGCCGATGTGATTCCCTTGCCGAAGATGATCGAAGCTTCCGAGTTGTGCGGCGTCACTTGCACGCCGCGAAAGTCGCCATGTGCGACGTCGATGTCGACCCGCCAGCCGAGATTCTCGTAGAACGCCTTCGCGCGATCCACGTCGGAAACGCCAAGCAAAACGACTTCCAGCTTCATGTCGACTGGCGGTTTTTGTGGTTCGGTCATTTGTTTACTCCTGCGCGAGTCTCAGTGACCGTGAGAGCCAGGCGCGCTCTTTGGAATTGTGAACGTCACTGTCCTGGACTGTCCGGGGAACACCTCGTGATTGGCGTTCACCAATTCGATCAGAACCTTGTGCGGGCCAGGCGGCATCCCGGCCAGGTCAATTGTATTAATATCACTGGCGTCAGCCCACAACCAGGGCAGATCATCCACGTGTACGTGCAGATGTCCGACCCTTGGAGATGCGTTGAGAGCGCCCTTCCCAAACACCGGGACGATGTGCACGTTCTCCGCCCGCCACTGGATCCAGACGACGCCTTTGTCCAGTAGGTCGGGAAGCGGCTCGTCGACGATGAGCTTAGGTGCAGGCTCGTTAGCGATTTCAATGTACGGCGTCGCACCACGAACGTCCTTCGCGCTCAAAGACGCGCGCTCTACCGCGCTCAGAGAAGCGACTTCTGCTGTGGGACGTGTAGATGTTTGGGCCAGGGCGACGATAACGTCGGCTATTATTGCAACTGCGATCAGCAATAAAGCAATCCGTTTCATGACTATCTCCTTTCGAATGTGTGTGAGGCTTCATTGTGTTTGAATCGGAGAAATCGCACATCCCGCAAACGAAGTCTTTTTAATTACCTCGGATGGATCAGTACTTAATACCTCGAAGGTGGTAAGGACGTGCCCTTGAGGAACAATTAGAAATTTACTTCAAGCCAAACTGGAATTCAGCGGGTTTTACACAAGGCGCGAATCTAAACCCGAAGCGAGCCACGGAACGCTCGGGCGCCATAATAGGATTCGGCGCCGTTGTGATACAGGAAGACCTGGTTGTAGCGGCGATCACAAAAGAGAGCTCCACCGAGCTCTCTAATATTAGAAGGTGTTTTCACCCAGCTCGACGTTTTCAGATCGAAGTTTCCGAGTTGCTGCAACTCGCGATATTGTTCTTCAGTCAACAGCTCTATGCCCATGTCGGTCGCCATAGCAACTGCGCTATTTTCCGGTTTGTGTTCTTTCCTCGACTCCAGCGCTTCGTGATCGTAACAAACACTTCTGCGGCCTTTAGGGCTTTCAACTGAACAATCGTAAAAAATGTATTCACCCGTCTTCTTGTCATGACCAACAACGTCCGGTTCACCGCCAGTTCTTTCCATTTCATTCAGCGACCACAGTTTTTCAGTACTGGCTTCCAGCTTTGCTTGTACTTTGGCCCATTCAAGACCTCTATGGCGGTTCATGTTTTTCTCAAAACGGGTTTTCAATGCGCTGAGTAGTTCTTCACGTTGTTGTGACGACAACTTTTTACTTTTGCTCATGCAGGTACTTTACCTCTGACGCGGGAACGCAGCAATGCCATTAACACAAAGATCGCATAGCCACACACAAACAGCATGGTCCAATGCTGTCTGAAGGGAATGCGGTTCATCCTGTAGCTCAGGTGTCCACTGTTCAGTAGAACACCTTCTATTACGATGGACCCAAGCATCCCAACCATTACTCCGATAAGACTCAGACCCGCTGCCATAGTGAGTGTCATTATCCAGAAGCTCGAGTCGTCGTCGGGAAATCGTCGACGGATGCGTTCAGTAAAGATGTATGCAACGAATAGATAAAGAATGCCGAAACTGAAGATTACCGCTCCGTCCAAAACAAGATCTCGACGCCGGCTATACTGATGAACGACGGGGACATCGATACCATGCTGCTTTGCGACGCCCTGGAAAAGCATCTGCATGCATTCATACTGTTTCTGGTCGTACTCCGGGCGGTGTCCGAGGTGCGCATCGGCCCACCTTATCGACATATCTTCGGCGGTGATCGCATCGAAGCGCAGATGCCGTCGGTCCGCCATTTTTGTGAGGTCCAATGAATGGCTGTCCTGTTCACTCCAGACACAATTCGGACTGATAGGATGGTCACCAGGCCGGGTGCACCCGACGAGAGTGACGGTCGCTATTAGGAGAAGCAACCGTTTCATGGTGAGTTAGACGCTCGGCACCTCATGAAGCTTCCAGACGAATTTGTCTTCTGATACTTTTAGGCCCGAAAAAATTTTGAACGCATCAAGTAGCCATCGCTGGTTAGGAGCAGTGACACTCTTCGGTGTCGTGTACCTTGTAGTGGGCGTTGCATTCCCCAATCCACCTTCTGCAAACAAGATGCAATTCATTTGGCGGCTCGGCGCGTGGTTGATCTGTGTGGTCGCGTTTGCCATTCACATTGGGCTCGAACACTTTCGACTTCGGAACTCGCCTACCCGAACAGCACTTCACGCCTCTGTTGCTGTTGCACTTGGGGCATTTGGTCTGGCCGCCGCGGCGAATATTCACGCACTAACGTCAGGAGCCGGTAACCGACGCTTGCTCGCCCTGGCACTCGTGATCTGGCCAATCGTAACAGGGGTGCCGGCTTTTATAGTCGCGTTGGCTGCAGCCGCTGGGTTTGCGAGGGTGCGACAGCATGACGGACCAGGTTATTGAGGAGGTTCGCTTCTTAGTATGTGCTCGATCCGTCGATCCGGTATGAGCCATAGCAGCGCAACGAATACATACAGGCCCAACGAGATCCATTTCCACCAGAAGGCCGAAAGAATCGCAGCGGCGTACAGCACCGGCGACACCTTTCCTTTCCAATCGCCGCGGACAGCCTTTTTGAGAATGGAGTCGGGACCCTGCGACGCAATGATCAGTTGTTGCAAGATCAGATACGCGATCCCAGCCATCAGAAGCACGGCACCATAGAGCGCTGATGGGGCAGCCGCGAAATGGTTTTCACCCATCCAACCCGTCGCGAAGGGTATGAGGGACAGCCAGAACAAGAGATGCAGATTGGCCCACAGCATCGGCCCTGTGACTCTTTGAGTCACATGAAGCATGTGATGGTGGTTATTCCAATAGATGCCAAGGTAAACGAAGCTCAGAACGTAGCTCAGGAATACGGGGAGCAAGGGCACCAGAGTCTCGATGCCCTCGCCGTGTGGCACCTTCAACTCCAGCACCATGATCGTGATAATGATGGCGATGACGCCGTCACTGAACGCTTCAAGCCGATTCTTTCCCATGGAGGCAGTCTAGCTTAATCGAGGAGGCGGTGGAAAAACAGACTATCTCTACGCAATCTCTGTGTCCTCTGTGTCTCTGTGGTCTTTTTCGAACAATTCCTTAACCACAGAGGCACAGAGGACACAGAGGTTGCACAGAGAAGAAGTTTGATAGGACTTTCGTGCAACGCTCCTTAAAAGCGTCACATCACTTGTCAGAATTTTCCTGCGTCTACATCTGAGTTCCTCTGCAAAAACGGCCGTGTTCCGATTGGAATTATCGTTGCTAAAGACGACGTGAGTTCTAATTCAGGAGATTCTTGTGAAGAGACATTTAGCTATAACGCTTTCAGTAATACTAACCGCAATCAGTTTTGGTTTGCCGGTAACTGCGATGGCGCAATCGACTACCGACAGTGACAAGATCCGGACAAAGGTCCAGACACTCGCAGCGAGCAAAGACTCGCAAGTCCAGGTGAAGTTTCGCGATCAGACGAAGCTCAAGGGGTATATCGATTCTGTAGATCCCGTATCCTTTAATCTAAGAGATCCAAAGGACGGAAAGTCACAGTCAATCGCTTATTCCGAGGTCGAGAGTGTTAGCAAGGCAGGTAGTGGCATCTCTACGAAGACGTGGCTAATTCTGGGTGGCGTGGCAGCAGGCGCAGTTACGACGTGGCTGATCGTCAAACCCGCGGTATGTGATGGTGGCGCTCAAACACGGGGGATCTGTTAAGCGATCCTTGGATATGCCGATTGCAGACCCATCCGATGTGCTTCCTAACTAAACGGGGCAAATTTGTGCGAAGATAGACCGGC
>Ga0070694_100002673_pt1 | contig 10560 bp, 7 predicted proteins | sample KBSK1251metaG_FD_65470 | JGI IMG/M metagenome (GOLD analysis project Ga0070694, IMG submission 65470) | Corn, switchgrass and miscanthus rhizosphere microbial communities from Kellogg Biological Station, Michigan, USA - KBS K1-25-1 metaG | ecosystem: Host-associated > Plants > Roots >... | reverse complement strand
ACGGAGATCGTCGGCTCGGTCAATCGCAGCCGTGACTTCGACACGCGATTCCGGCCCCGGACCCCCGCCCTTCGACGGCTGATCCGCGATCTCGCGGCCGCCCGCCCCGACGTCGCCGACCTGCCGATCGCCCTGCTCCAGGTCGATCACGCGTACTTCGTCGAGGATGGCCACAAGCGGCTGGCGATCGCGGCGGCGGCAGGCCGGACGTTCATCGACGCCGACGTCGACCGGTTCGAGACGCGCTTCCACGTCGACGCGCGGACCACTCCCGACGAGATCGAGGCCACGCATGCGGAGACCTCGTTCCGCGAGGTGACCGGTCTCGATCGAGCCGCCCCGGGCGAGCGCTTCCCGTTGAGCGATCGCGACTGCTACCTGGAGCTGGCGGAATCGGTCAAGGCCCACTCGTACGACCTGTCGCGCGACCAGGGCCGGGTCGTCGGCGCGGCGGAGGCGGCCGAGCACTGGCTCACCGTCGTCTTCCGTCCGGTCGTCGGCCTCGCCCGATCGACCGACGCGGCCCGGCTGCTCGACTCCGCGACCGACGGCGACCTCTTCCTCATCTTCCGGCGGGGGATCAGCGAGCCGATGGACCCGGGCTGGCAGGTCCCCGCCTCGGCGATGTCGCGCGGCCTCGACAACGTGCGGGCCGCGGCCCCGAGCTCGCTCGGCGGGCGTCTCCGGTCGGCGATCGTCCGGCCTCGGCGCGGCGCACGCCTCCTCGACGCCGAGGCCGATGTCCAGGCGCCCGAGGCCGCCGAGCAGGAGCCGAAGTCGGTCGCGTTGGCGCCCGAGGCCGCCGTGCCGGCGCCCAAGTCCGCCGTGCCGGCGCCCGAGTCGCCCGGCGACCGCAACCCACGATGATCAGGCGGCCGCTCGGAGCCGACGGGCCGGAGGTGCCGGTCGTCGGGGTCGGGACCTGGCGGGTCTTCGACCTGCGGGCGGCAGATCAGGCGGTGGCCGATCGCGTGGTCGCGGCGGCCTTCACCGCGGGGGCTCGCGTCGTCGACACCTCGCCGATGTACGGCCGCGCCGAGGAGGTGCTGGCAGCGGCTCTCGCCGAAGAGCGCGAGACGGCGTTCGTCGCCACGAAGGTCTGGTCGTCGTCGGTCGAGGGCGCTCGCGCACACTTCCAGCGAGAGCTGTCGTGGTTCGGCGGGCGGATCGATCTCCTCCAGGTCCACAACCTGGTCGGCTGGCGCGATCACCTTCCCTGGCTCGAGGCCGAGCGCGAGGCCGGCCGGGTCGGGCTGCTCGGGCTGACCCACTTCAGCGCCTCGGCGTTCGACGAACTGGAGGTCGCGATGCGGACGGGCCGGTTCCAGGCGATCCAGGTGCCGGTGAACCCGGCCGAGCGGGCAGCCGAGGAGCGGATCCTGCCGCTCGCCGAGGAGCTCGGCATCGGGGTGGTGGCGATGCGCCCGTTCCGCGAAGGGGGCCTCCTGCGCCGCCCGTTCCCGCCGGAGCTCGGGGCCGCCGGCCTCGAGTCGTGGCCTGAGGCGCTGCTCCGCTGGACGCTGTCGGATCCACGGGTGGCGGTCACGATCCCCGCGACCCGTTCGCCGGAGCATGCGGCCGCGAACGCGATGGTCGGCAGCGGCCCGTGGCTCCACCCGGACGTGCGCGAGCTCCTGGCGCGGCTGGCGACCGCCTGATATCGGCGGTGAAGTCCCGCGTGGCAGGATCGCGCCATGCCCGATCGTCGGCGCAGGCGCGCCGGCAGCGAGCGCGGGGAAGGCCTTCGCCGAGCCGCCATCGTCGGGCGGCGCATCGGAATCGGATTGCACGAATCACGGCTTGCCCTGCGAATGTCCCAGCCGGGGCGGCCGATCGGGAGCGTTCTTCATTCACCCCAGGAATGGAACCGATCGGCTGACGGCTCGCCGGCCAACAGACGCGCGACCTGTGAAGATCGAGCGGCGCACAGGCCCGGCCCGCGCGGGCCCGGCGCGTGCCGGGCCGCGCCTGCCGCCTTCAGTACGCGAACAGGAGCTCGCGGTACTTCGGAAGCGGCCAGAGCTCGTCCGAGACGACGGTCTCCAGCTCGTCGGCGACCTCGCGCAGGGCGTTCTGGGCGGGAATCACGTGGTCGGCGAACGCGCGCGCCTCGTCGTGGACGGAGCCCGCCTCGTGCGCCTCGTGCTGGGCATGCTCGAGGGCGTGGATGGCGTCAACGAGGCCGTCCGCGAGGCCCGAGACCTGCTCGCAGATCTCGTTGATCCCGCGCGACGCGGATGAGCTCCGCGCCAGCTCGCCCAGGTACTGGACGGTCGCCGGCAGGATCATCGTCCGGGCGATGTCGAGGGCGCAGCTCGCCTCGATGTTCCCGACCTTGACGTACCGCTCCCAGTTGATGTCGACCCGTGACGCGAGCTCGCGCTCGGACAGGACCCCGAAGGACGAGAAGAGCTGCTTCGCCTTGTCGGTCGTGAGCGCCGGCAGGGCATCGACGGTGTTCTTGTTGTTCGGCAGGCCGCGCGTCGCCGCTTCGGCGTGCCACTCCTCGGAGTAGTTGTTGCCCTCGAACAGGACCTGCTTGTGATCGCGGACGCTCGCCGACAGGATCGAGGTCAGGCCCTCGAAGTCGCCGGGCTTCAAGCCGTCGAGCGCGTCGGCGAGCTCCTTGAGCGCATCGGCCACCGCCACGTTGAGGACGGTCTGCGGCCAGTAGATCGGGGCCGACGAGCCGACCGCCCGGAACTCGAACTTGTTCCCGGTGAACGCGAACGGCGACGTCCGGTTGCGGTCGGTCGCGTCCATCGACAGGGCCGGCAGCGACGTGACGCCGAGCTCGAGCGAGCCGCTCTTCTTCGACTTGGACGCACCGCCCTTGGCCAGCTGCTCGATGACGTCCTCGAGCTGCGAGCCGAGGAAGATCGAGACGATCGCCGGCGGCGCCTCGTTCGCGCCGAGGCGATGGTCGTTGCCGGCGTCGGCGATGCTCGCCCGGAGGAGGTCGGCGTGCGTGTTCACGCCGCGGATCACCGAGACGAGGAACGCGAGGAACTGGGCGTTCTCGTGCGGGTCGTTGCCCGGGTCGAGGAGGTTCTCCCCGTCGTCGGTCGCCATCGACCAGTTGTTGTGCTTGCCCGAGCCGTTGATCCCGGCGAACGGCTTCTCGTGGATGAGGAACATCAGGCCGTGCTGCGGCGCGAGCCGGCGCATCGTGGCCATGACGATCATGTTGTGGTCGGATCCGACCGACGTCGGCTCGTAGACCGGGGCCATCTCGAACTGGCCGGGCGCCACCTCGTTGTGCCGAGTCCGGGCCGGGATGCCGAGCCGCCACAGCTCGCGGTCGAGATCCATCATGAATGCCAGGATCCGCGGCCGGATCGAGCCGAAGTACTGGTCCTCGAGCTCCTGGCCCTTGGGCGAGGGGGCGCCGAACAGCGTCCGCCCGGCCAGGATGAGGTCCGGCCGCTGCTCGGCAAGCCGGCGATCGACGAGGAAGTACTCCTGCTCGGGGCCGATGTTCGTGAACACCCGGCTCGTCGACGTATTGCCGAACCAGCGCAGGACGCGGAGCGCCTCGGCGCCGACCGCCTCCTGCGAGCGGAGGAGGGGGATCTTGTGGTCGAGGGCCTCGCCCGTGAACGAGACGAACGCGGTCGGGATCGTCATCGTGACCCCGTTCGGCTCGACCTGGAGGAAGATCGGGCTCGTGACATCCCAGGCGGTGTAGCCGCGGGCCTCGAACGTCGCCCGGATCCCGCCCGACGGGAACGAGCTCGCGTCCGGCTCGCCCTGGATGAGGTTCTTGCCGGAGAACTCCGCGATCGTCCGCCCGTCGCCGAGCGGCGTCAGGAACGAATCGTGCTTCTCGGCGGTCGAGCCGGTCATCGGCACGAACCAGTGGGTGAAGTGGGTGGCGCCGTGCGCAAGCGCCCACTCCTTGACGCCGTGGGCGACCGCGTCGGCGATCACCGGGTCGAACGGCTCGAGGCCCGCGATCGTCCGCTGCAGGCGGTGGAAGATCGGCTTGGCGAGGTACTGCCGCTGGGCGACCTCGTGGAACACGTACTGCCCGTAGATCTCCTCGCCGGCGTGCTCGGTGTAGTCCTGGGTCGCGGCGAGCTTGTGGCTGGCGATGGCGGCGATGGCCGTGTGGCGAGCAGTCATGGTTCTCCTGCCAACAGATCCTGATCTTGTGCGGCGCGCACGAATGACGCGTGTGCGGCCTGCCTCTGGGACAGGATACGACGAACCGTCAGCCCGGTGAAGGTTGCGACGTGCTGCGCATGTTAGTCATCTTGCACAAGTCGCAGCGCAAGTGCGAGGGGCAGCCGTAGCTCCGGGTCGGCGAGCCGCCAGCCCGTCGCCTCCTCGATCCGGCGGATCCGGTATGCGACCGTGTTCCGGTGGACGCCGAGCGCGTCGGCTGCCTCGGCCAGGCCGGGCTGGTCGAGGACGGCGCGGAGCGTCGCCAGGCGCTCCTGACGGACGTCCGACCGGCCACGCAGGAGCGGGGCGAGCAGCGCGCGCGCCTGGCGGGTCCCGTCCGGCAGGTTGCGCAGGTTGCCCAGGAGCCGATAGGCCGGCAGGCGGTCCGCCCGCGCGACGGCCGGTGGGTTCGCGAGGACCTCCGCCGCCTCGAGCGTGGCCCGCGCGTCGGCCTCCGCGGACGACCGGCCGGCGATCGAGTCGAACGGCCGGGAGACCGCGACGAGCCGCCCGAGCAGCCGGCCGATCCGGGCACCGATCGCCGAGCCGTCGGCATCGGACGCATCGATCGCGGCGACGACCCGGAGCTCGACGCTCTGGACGTCGCCGCGCAGGGACAGGCGGCGGGCGGGAGCCAGCGAGCGGACCTCGCGTCGGACGGCTTCGCGCCGGAGCGTCTCGCGCCGCAGGGCCTCTCGGCGCTCCGCCTCGGCTCGATCCGGGATGCGGCCCGCCGCGCCTCCCCGATCCGGATCCGCGTTCGGCCCATCGCCGTTGCTGCCCGCGGGTGCCTGGCGGGCGACGATGACGACCCACGGTGGACCGTCCGCCGGGAGCGGCTCGCGCCGCGCGATCTCGACGGCCCGCCCGAGGGCCTCGTCGCGGGCGAGCTCCAGGGCGACGAGGCCCGCGATCCGTGCCGTCGCGACCCGCTCGAGCTCGGTCGGCGGCTGCTCACCCAGCAGCGCGAGCGCCCCGCTGCTCGCCCCGGGATCGCCCGGGATCGGCAGGGCGATCCGCGTTGCCGCCGTGCGCCGGCGACGGTGATAGGCGGTCACGGCCGCAGCGGCCCATGGCATGTCCGGCGGGACATGGACCGCGAGCGTCGCTCCGCGGCGACCCTCGATCGCGACCGGGCGGCCGAGAAACGCCGCGATCGCGGCAGCCAGGCCCGCCGGCCCGCCACCGCCGAGCGCCACCTGCTCGAGCCTCGTCTCCAGGAGCGTCGCCTGGCGCTCGAGCTCGGCTCGGTGGTTGACGAGGAACCCGATCGCGCTGCGCTCGATCGCGATCGCGTCGCCCGGGCCGGCATCGATCACGGGCAGCCCGGCGGCGGTCGCGATCGAGACGAGGTCGTCGACGCCGGTCTCGCCCGCCTTCAACGCATGGTCCGGATCCGCAACCAGGACGATGCCGCCGATGCCGGTCTCGATGCAGCCGCGGACGAGCGCCACGACGTCGCCCTCGGACGCGACGAGATCCAGGGCGGCCCGCGGCACGATCGCGAGGTCACCGGGATCGAGCGCGTCGAACGCGGGCTGGCCCGCCCGCATCAGGCGGACCCACGCGAGGTCGAGGCTCGTCGCCGTCGATGGCGCGACGTCGGGTCCGGCAGCCAGCCAGCGCGCGCCGGGCAGGACCGCGGCCCGGAGGGCCTCGAGGGTGGCCATCGTGTGCCGTCGGGCGGCGGTCAGCCGGCGCCGGCGGCTCGACCGGCAGGTTCGCGATCCGTCGCGGCTCCACCCCGCCCGGCCGCGCGACTGCGCACGACGAGCTCGTCGAGCAGGCGCCCGAACTCGCGCTCCAGATCGACGTACCGGTCGGACCGGGCGACGAGGCGCAGCTCGCCGGAGGGCGCGAGCCGGGCCCAGATCCGGCGCCGCGGCAGGTAGAACGTGATCGCCAGCCCGATGATCAGCAGGAGGAACGCCGTCCAGACGATCCCCTGCCCCGGGTCCTTCTTCGCGATCAGGAGGACGTAATCGCTGAAGCGCCGGACCCCGATCGAGAAGTCGAGTCCGGACGGGACCTGGGCCTCGCCCGCGGCGACCGCGATGACGCTCCCGTCGAGGTACTCGACCTTCGGCTGGCCGTCGCTCTCGAGCCCGCTGACCCGGTACGGCACGACGAGGACGATCCCGAGGCCGTCGGGGGTCTGCTTCAGGAGCAGGCTGAGACCGATGTCGCGACCCGGCACCGACAGGGTGCCGTACGGGAAGCCGTCCGCCGTGTCGGTCAGGGGGACCGGCCCGTCCCAGAGCGGCTTGCCGGCGGCATCGCTGATCAGGAGCTCCGGCGCGGGCCCGAATCCGTTCTCGTGGAAGGAGTAGCCGCCGACCTCGAGCGGATCGTTGACCCGGATCGTCTTGCGCGCGATCTCCGTGCCGTTCTGGTACACGCCGAGATCGGTCGTGAAGTCGCGCGCCTGGCCGGTCTCGAGGAAGCCCGGCGCCTCGAAGTCGTAGTTCTTCACGAGCAGCAGGCCCGGTGTGCCGACCGGCTGGACGGTCAGCGTGTCGCCCTCGCCCACGATCAGGCCCTGCTCGTCGCCGAACTGCCAGGTCACGACGCCCGCGATCAGGAACAGGATCAGCCCCATGTGGCTGATGAGCGTCGCGAGCTTCGTCCAGCGATGGCGATCGCCGTACAGGTAGCGGACGCCCTCGACCTCCGCCTCGCGGACCGCGAACCGCTGGCCGCGGAGCGCCGCCCGGACCATGGCCGGGTCGACGCCGGTCAGGGCGGCCCGGTCGGGCAGCTCGGGGTCGTAGAACGCATCGGGCTGGACGACCCGGATCTCCTTCGACTGGCGCCACAGGCGGGGGGTCCGATCGAGGGTGCAGATGACGATCGAGATCACGAGGACGATCAGGCCGACCGTGAACCAGGTCGACGTGAAGACGTGGAAGAGCTGGAGCCGCTCGAGCACGTCGACGACGCCTCGCCCGAAGGCCGGTCGTAGCGGGCGTGGAGATCGGCCATCGCGTTCTCGTAGTCGCCGGCGGTCCGGAACGCGAAGGTCGGCAGCTGCTTGACCGTCATCCCGATGAGGGCGAGCAGCGAGAGGGCGATGATCTGGACGACCGCGAAATCGACCGACGTGAACAGACGGAGGACGGCGCGGCCGATCCGCTCGAACACATCGGGCGCAGGCGGCCGGGCCGTGTCGGCCCACGTCGTCACGGGGCTGGCGATCGGGTGGTCCTCCGAAGGGTCAGACGGGGGTCGGCTCGGCCGGTGACGGTCGGGGCGCCCGCCCGGTGGACGCCTCGCCGGTCGGGTCGGTTGCGGCCCGGGCCGCGGCCAGCGCCCGCGAGAAATCGGCGATGAGGTCGTCGAGGTCCTCGAGGCCGACCGAGCAGCGCAGGAGCCCCGGCGTGATCCCCGTGGCAACGAGCTGGGCATCGTCGAGCTGGCGGTGGGTCGTCGAGGGCGGGTGGCTGACGATCGTGAAGACGCTCCCGAGCGACGCGGTCCGGACGGGGATCTCGAGGGTGTCGATGACGGCCGCGCCGGCCGCGCGCCCGCCGTCCAGCTCGAAGGCGAGCATCCCGCCGCCGCGCGCGAGGAGGCGCGCCGCGACCTCGTGCTGCGGATGGGTCGGCAGCGCGGGATACCAGACGCGACGGATGCCGGGCTGCGCCTCGAGCCACGCCCCGAGCGCCGCGGCCGTCGCGGAGTGGCGTTCCATCCGGAGGGCGAGCGTGGACAGGCCGCGCATCGCGAGGAACGCGGCGTGGGGATCGAGGCTGGCGCCCGTGTCGACCTGGAAGTCGCGGACCCGGTGGATCAGGCTCGTCGCCCCGCACACGACGCCGGCCATGACGTCGCTGTGGCCGGCCAGGTACTTCGTGGCCGACTCGACGACCAGGTCCGCCCCGAGCTCGACGGGCCGGCAGAGGTACGGCGAGGCGAACGTGTTGTCGACGATGTACAGCGCGCCGAATCGATGGGCGAGGTCGGCGAGAGCGACGTGGTCGGCCACGACGATCGTCGGGTTGGCGATCGTCTCGGCGTAGAGGACGCGGGTCGGGGCCGCCGCGAGCGCGACCTCGACCGCGGCAAGATCCGTGACGTCGACGAACTCGGTCGTCACGCCGAGCCGGCCGAAGACGCTCCCGAGCTGGGCGCGCGTCGTGCCGTACGACGCCTGGGTCGCGAGGACCCGGTCGCCGGCCGACAGCACGGTCCCGAGCGCGGCGTGGATCGCGCCCATCCCCGATGCGAAGGCGAAGCCCGCCTCCGCACCTTCCAGCTCGGCGACGGCCGCGGCGAACGCGACGACGGTCGGATTGTCGAGCCGGCCGTAGGCGTAGCCCGGGATCTCGCGCGTCGCGACCGCGCCGAGCTCCTCCGCATCGGCGGCCGAGAAGGTCACCGTCTGGTAGATCGGGACGGAGGTCGGGCTCTGATCGACGACGGGCAGGCGGTGGGCGGCCCGGATCGCCCGGGTCGCGAAGCCACGGGGCGGGGTGTGGTCGGCGGCGCGGCGCCGGGCATCGGGATCGGCCATGCGGCCGATCCTACACCGACTTGTCGGCCGGCTCGCGGGTCGACTCGGCGGGCTCGGACTCCGGCTTCGCCCGCTTCCGCGCGGCACGCGACGGTGGGGCGCTCGCCACCTCGACCGGCACCTCGAGCGGCGCCGTGCGCGAGGCCGCGTCCACGGCATCGATCGACCGGGCGATGACCGCGTCGTCCATGACCGGCACCGCGTCGTTCATGACGGGAACTCCCGTCACCCGGTTCTTGCCGGCGCGCTTCGAGCGGTACATCGACGAATCGGCGGTGATCATCAGCTCGTCGCTCGTCCGGCCGTCCTCCGGATAGCTCACCACCCCGATCGAGATCGACGGCTGGAGGATCGAGCCGGCGACGTCGACCCGCAGTTCGGCCACCCCGAGCCGGATCTTCTCGGCCAGGACATAGGCGCCCGTCGGATCGGTCTCGGGGAGGAGAACGACGAACTCGTCGCCTCCGTAGCGGGCCGCCGTGTCGATGCGCCGGCCACCCGACCTGATCACCTCGCCCACGCCGCGCAGGACGCGGTCGCCGAAGAAGTGGCCGTGGCGATCGTTGATCTGCTTGAGCTCGTCGAGATCCATCATCAGCAGGCAGAAGCCGCGTCCGGATCGGGCGCTCCGGGCGATCTCGCGCTCGACGGCGGCGAAGAAGAACGTCCGGTTGAAGAGCCCGGTCAGGTTGTCGATCGTCGACAGCCGGATGGCGGCGTCGCGCGCCCGACGCTGCTCGCGGGCGATGACCATCGCCACGTACGCCAGCAGGATGAGCGCCGTGATGTTGATCCCGACGATCGCGACGGTCATCGGCGGCAGGCCGCCGGAGCCGGGCGGCGCGATCGCGATGATGTAGGCGATCGAGCCGGCCGCCGCGAGCCCGAACGTCACCCGCGGCGACACGACGAGCGCGGCCCCGCCGACCATCAGCGGGAAGGTGAAGAAGAACGGGCTCGCCTCGCGTCCGGTCAGGACGACGAGGAGGGTCGCGAACGTCACCGCGACACTGCCCTCGAGGATGAACTTCGCGGTGCCCAGGGCACCCGCCGGCAGGAGGTCGTGGACGATGAGCACGAACAGGCCGGCGGCGGCCAGAAGGGCGAAGATCGCCGGCTGGGTGTCGCGCCAGAGCCCGGTGACCGCGATGATCGTCGAGGTCGCGAGGATGAAGACCCAGGACACGATCCGGACGACCCGATCGTAGGCACCGGGCGGAACGCCGCCCGGATCGGTCAGGTCGACGTCGCCGGGTTCGCCGAGAACCGCGGCCAGCTCGGCGGTCTTGCGGTCATTGAAATCGGGCGACGCAGCACCGGTCTGGAGCGGTCCGCGCCGGCCGAGCAGCGGCGGGACGACGACAGCGGCCATCACCAGCAGGTTGGCGACGACCGCGAGCAGGATCAGCGTCTGCGCCTGAACCGGGTCGACCGGCACGCTCGGACCTCGTCAAGACACGCCGGGACGGCGTCCCGTGATGGCCGCATCGTAGCCGGTCGGACGCCCGCCGACCGTCGCAGGTGCCCCTCCGCAGAGCCCCGGCCCACCGAAATCGGTTGCCGCGGCGCACCGGTTCCTAGCGCGTGCCCCACTGGTACGACTGCTTGACCATCCGGAGGTACACGAAGGTCTCGGTGTCGCGCACGCCCTCGATCGTCCGCAGGCGCTCGGCCAGGAAGCGCAGGAGGCCCTCGTTGTCCTCGCAGACGGTCTCGATCAGGATGTCGTACGTGCCGGCCGTGATGACGACATAGTCGACTTCCGGCATCTCCGCGCATTTCGCGGCGACCGACATCAGGTGGTCGGCCGAGCAGCGGATCCCGATCATCGCCATCTGCTGGAAGCCGAGCTTGAGCGGGTCGGTCACCCCGACGACCTG
>Ga0070694_100002672_pt1 | contig 10561 bp, 8 predicted proteins | sample KBSK1251metaG_FD_65470 | JGI IMG/M metagenome (GOLD analysis project Ga0070694, IMG submission 65470) | Corn, switchgrass and miscanthus rhizosphere microbial communities from Kellogg Biological Station, Michigan, USA - KBS K1-25-1 metaG | ecosystem: Host-associated > Plants > Roots >... | reverse complement strand
GTTACCGATCCTTCTATTCAAAAGTTGTTGGCGCTGATTCCGAGATCCTCGACCGGGCTTACCAGCGGTTCCGCAACGGCGCCGGTGAACATCGATCAATACACGCTCGACGTCAGTCACAATTTCAACGCTAACGATCGATTGCACGGCTATTACGCTTTTCAGCGAGATCTTCGCGGCGAGCCAATCTTGCAGGGCAACAACATTCCCGGGTTCGGTGACACTCGCAAGTCCAGCCGTCAGATCTACACCCTGAACGAGACTCATATCTTCAATACCAACGTCGTGAATGAAGCTCGCTTTGGCTTCAATCGCATCAACATTCTTTTCAGTCCGAATGCGAAACTCAATCCGCTTGATTTCGATATTCAGAACGGCGTCACCGACCCGATTGGCCTTCCGCAGATAGCCGTTGGCGGTGGTGGGATCAATATGGGCGGCCCCACTGGATTTCCGCAGGGCCGATCGGACACCACCTTTGTTTTTTCGGATACGCTTAACTATCTGCGCGGAAATCACTCGTTGAAATTCGGCGGCGAGCTGCGTCGCTTTTACAACAACAACACCAATCGCGACACCGGCAGCTTTACTTTCGCCAACACGGCCGCCTTTCTGGCGGGGAATGCGAACGGTTTCACCTCGACACTCGGTGATGTCTCAACAGCCATCGCCCAGGGCGCACTGGGCCTGTTCGTTCAGGACAACTTCAAGGTGCGACCCAACCTGACCCTGGAGTTGGGCCTGCGCTGGGATTGGCTGATGTCGCCCACCGAGCGCTACGACCGGTTTGCTGCCTATGTGCTGGAAACCAACTCGCTCGTGCGCGTCAATAACGGCATGGCCCCCATCTATCAGACTAACTGGAAGAACTTCCAGCCGCGTGTCGGCTTTGCGTGGGATCCATTTAAGGACGGCAAGACGTCGATCCGCGCGGCCTATGCGATTCTTGCCGATCAACCCGTTACGAACCTGGTCACTGGCAATGCCACGAATCCGCCTTTCGCGACCTCGGTGGCCTTACCGATTACGATTCCAACGACCAAACTTTCCAACGCCATCACTGTGGCCGTTCCGGGCGCGACGGTTTCACCAAGTTCGTCAGATCCAGGTTTTGAAAACGCTTACGTTCAGTCGTGGAACTTGAACATAGAACGCGAAATCAAATCCGGTCTGGCCATCACCGCCGGATACTTCGCTTCGAAGGGAACCCATCTGCGTCTGACACGAAACCTGAATCAGACCTTTCTAAATGCCGCGCTGGTGCCCACCCGGCCATTTCCGGCTCTCTCGCCTACGAGCCCGATCGCGCCCGGAGTTCCCTTGCAGAACATTACCTTCCGCGAAAGCACAGGTAATTCGAGCTACAACGCTTTATGGGTTACCGCTAACAAGCGTCTGTCTCGAGGTCTGCAATTCAACGCTTCGTACACGTTCTCGAAGTCGATTGATTACAACTCGCAGAGTTCCCAGGGCGTGACGCTCCAGGACAGCAACAACATCAAAGGCGATCGCGGTCTTTCAGATTTCGATGCGCGCCATCGATTCGTAATCAGCGGCCTCTATGAACTGCCTTTCAAGAAAGATAGTGCTCTGGGCGGCTGGCAGTTTTCGGCGATCGTGCAATTGCAGAGCGGCAACCCGGTCACACTTTTGGCCGGCAACGCCGGAGCGATCACCGGCGGCGCCCCTGCAGCAAACGCCAATTCCCTCACGGGCCTTGCTACTCTGCGTCCTGATGTCGGGGCGCCGATTACCATCTCGCCCGTGGCGGCCACAACCGGCAACGGCGTTCAATGGTTTCCCAATCTGGTGTGCGATCCACGGCCCGGCGGATCATGCCCGGCCGGCGCCGTAGCGATTTTGCCCGTCGCCTTTGTCAGCGGCAAGAGCATCTATCACTTCGGCAGTTTCGGGCGCAACACGATTATTGGGCCGTCGTTCACTAACACCGACTTCTCAATCATCAAGCGCACCAAGGTCGGCGAGAACAAGATCATCGAGTTTCGCTGGGAGATCTTTGATCTTTTCAACCATGCTAACTTCGGCCAGCCGGGCCGAACCGCGCAGGTGGGAAGCACAACGTTTGGGGTAATCACCAACACGCGATTTGCCACCGGCGACTCCGGCTCATCGCGGCAAATGCAATTCGCCCTCAAGTTCAAATTCTGAGGGCTGGAGTCAGTACCGCGAGCAGTAGCGACCGGGTCGGTACGCACGCCTCTGGCGTGCCGGGACATTGATCGTCTCTTGAATGGCACGCCAGAGGCGTGCGTACCGCCCGGTCGCAATCGCTCCCGGTTACTGACCTCGTTCCAACCGAGTGCTTGACAGTTTTTTCCGGCGGCGCCTATAGTCTCTGCGTGCGAACTTTCAAGCCAGTAACACCTCTGTTTTATTATTATTACTGGTGCGCCTGTACCTTGGCTTCTCCTCAGCGAGAAGCGGCCGGGCGAAACTTGCGTGTGTGTCAGAAGATCGTTTAGGCAACACCACCAGCAATTTTTAACCGGCCGCGAGTTTTGATGATTCGCGGCCGGTTTTATTTGATTTATGATTATTGAAGCAGAGATCAACCTACAATCCCTCGGCCGGTCCGATGTCGAAGCGCAGATTGGCAACACTCCGCTCTTGCGCCTGCGTCGAGTTACTCGAGATTTGCCGGATGGCGTTGCGGTCTTTGTGAAAGCCGAGTACCTGAATCCCGGTGGTTCAGTCAAGGATCGCCCCGCGCTCGCGATGATTCTCGATGGTGAGCGCAGCGGGCGACTATATCCCGGAAAGATAATTCTCGATGCGACCAGCGGAAATACCGGGATTGCGTATGCCATGCTGGGAGCGGCCCGTGGATATCGGGTAACTCTTTGCCTGCCGGCCAATGCCAGCGCCGAGCGCAAACGAATCCTGCAACTTCACGGCGCCGAGGTCATTGAGACTGATCCGCTGCAAGGCTCAGACGGGGCGCAAGCAATCGCGCGCGAGATGGCCGCGCGTGACGAGGAGAAATATTTCTATCCTGATCAGTATAATAACGACGCCAACTGGCGCGCCCATTACAATGGCACCGGCCCGGAAATCTGGAAGCAGACTGAAGGTCGCATAACACACTTTGTGGCGGGACTCGGGACCTGTGGCACGTTCACTGGAGTCGGACGAAAATTGAAAGAGCTGAATTCATCCGTCCGCTTGATCTCGATGGAGCCGGATTCTCCAATTCACGGATTGGAGGGGCTGAAACATTTGCCGACGTCGAAACGGCCGGGCATCTTTGATCCGAATCTGGCCGATCACACGGTGGAAGTGGCGACTGAAAAGGCCCAGGCGATGACGCGAAGACTCGCGCGCGAAGAAGGACTCTTTGTAGGAGTCAGCGCCGGCGCCAATGTTACGGCCGCAATAGCTCTCGCTTCGGAATTGCCGGCGGGATCGGTCGTGGTAACAATTCTCTGTGACGGTGGCGAAAGATACATGAGCGAACGCTTTTGGAGCGAGTAGCCTGCTGTCCGACAAACTTTAGTTTGTCGTCGTAATGGCTCGTGTTGACTAGACAGAGTCGACAAACTGAAGTTTGTCGGACATTTTTTGAGCAAACATGTCAGCTGACAAAAACAAATACGATATCGCGACGGACTTGGTGCACCTGGGCGAAAGAGGGGGCGCCTCGCCGAGCCAACCCACTTCGACGCCAATCTACGCTTCCTCGACTTACACCTACGAGTCGATGGAAGAGATCGATAAAGTCTTCGCCGGCGAACTGCCCGGCTACATCTACACGCGTTATGCAAATCCGACCACGGCGGCGCTGGAGAAAGCGATTTGCGGAATTGAAGGCGGCGCGACGGCGTGCGCTTACGCGTCGGGAATGGCAGCGTTGCACGCGGCTCTTTTTGCCTGTGACCTGATCACCGGTTCGACCGTGCTGGCTTCGCAGGATTTGTACGGGGCCACGACGAATCTGCTGCTGAATATTTTTGGCTCGTTCGGGATCAAGACGGTGACAGCTGACTTTAGCAGGCTCGATGAAGTGCGCGCGAAGGCATCCGATCTCAAGCCCAGGGTCCTAATCGCTGAAACGATCTCGAACCCGTTGCTGAAGGTTTGTGACCTCGAGGCTTGCGCGGAAATTGCCCACGGAGTCGGCGCTCGCTTCCTTGTTGATAACACGTTCGCGTCACCTTATCTTTGCCAGCCGCTGCAGCATGGCGCCGACCTGGTAGTGCATAGCGCGACCAAGTTTCTGGGCGGTCACGCCGATGCGATGGGCGGAATTGCGATCTCGTCCGACGAGTCGGATAGTATGGCTTTGATTGGCGTGATGAAACTGGTCGGGGGTGTGTTGAGCCCCTGGGAAGCTCACGAAATACTCCGGGGCGTGAAGACTCTGGCGGTGCGAATGGATCGGCACTGTGAAAATGCCCGGGCGCTGGCAGAGAGTCTGCAAGCTGACTCGCGCATCAGTCGCGTTTATTATCCCGGCTTCACCGGGGATACTGATCTCGTGATCGCGAGGCGAGTATTACGCGAGCCGCACTGGGGCGCATTGGTTTCAATTGAATTGAAAGACGACACGCGGGCTACTGCTTTTCAATTCATGGATGCGTTGAAGCTTTGTGTGCGGTCGACCAGCCTTGGTGATGTGTTCACCAGCGTGCTGCATCCAGCCACGGCATCGCATCGCGACCTGTCGCCGGCGCGCCGGCAGGCCCTGGGAATCAGCGATGGCCTGATTCGGATCTCGGTGGGAATTGAAAACGTGAACGACATCATTGCCGACATCGAGCAAGCGCTGGATAAAGCCCATGTTGAGAAGGCGCTGGAGACGGCGTCAGGTCTTAGACAGGAATAACATGATTCACAAGATGAAGCACTAACAGGGTTTGCCTTTCTTATCTTGTTAATCCTGTAAATCATGTCCATAAAAGATGACTGAACTTGAAGAGCAGCAATTGACCGAAATGCGCGAGCATGCCCAGCGCGATTATCCATTCGAGTGTTGCGGACTAATGCTGGGACGATTCGCAGAAGGTCGCAAAGTCGTGGTCCAGACTTATCCAATTTCGAATGCGCGCGAAGAGGAAGCGAAACGCAATCGCTTCCTGATTCGCCCGGAAGAGTTGCGGCGCGGCGAAAAATACGCGCGCGAAAACGGATTTGATGTAGTAGGCTTTTATCATTCGCATCCTGATGATCGCGCGGTACCGTCGCAATACGATCTGGAGCACGCCTGGCCGACTTACTCTTACATTGTGGTGTCTGTAGAGAAGGGTCAGGCCGTCGATCTGAGATCGTGGGAAATGGAAAGCGACCGCTCGCGATTCAATGAAGAAGGAATAGTAATCGTGTCAGAAGCCCGACCGTAAGGGAGGGCACGATTACCAAGCGGGGCCCTTGCTGACACGCGGGCTTCTGACACGAACTGAGAGGAACCATCATGCTAGTAACAATTGCGATCCCTACGCCGCTGCGACAGTTCGCCGCCGGCCAGTCAGAGATCCAGGTCGAGGCGCAAACGGCGGGCGAAGCTTTGGATCAACTGACGTCTACGCACAGCGAACTGCGCAAGCATCTCTTCAACGATCAGAACAAGTTGCGCAATTTCGTGAATGTGTATGTCAACGACGAAGACATCCGGCACGTTGACGGTCCGAATACACCGGTCAAGGAAGGTGACACGATCCTGATCGTGCCTTCGATTGCCGGCGGTGCGGCGGTTTTAGATCAGGCGACGAACGAGACACCTGCAACCCGTCGTCAGGATCCGGGCGCTCCCTTGCCGATGCTTTCAAACGAAGAAGTCGCGCGATACAGCCGTCATTTGATCATGCCGGAGGTGGGCATGACCGGTCAGCGCAAGTTGAAAGCGGCGAGCGTTCTTCTGATCGGCACGGGCGGTTTAGGCGCGCCGCTGGGAATGTACCTGGCGGCCGCGGGCGTCGGCCGGCTGGGGCTGGTTGATTTCGATGTCGTCGACGCTTCGAACCTGCAGCGTCAAATCATCCACGGGACGAAAGATGTCGGCCGGCCCAAAATCGCCTCGGCGCGCGATCGCCTTCAGGACATCAATCCGCATGTTGAAATTGAAACGCACGAAACGCGCGTGACCAGCGAGAACGCGCTGCGGCTTTTTGTTAACTATGATGTGATCGTCGACGGCACCGACAATTTCCCCACACGTTACCTGGTCAACGATGCCTGTGTGCTCACCGGCAAGCCAAATGTTTACGGCTCGATTTTTCGTTTTGAAGGTCAGGCCAGTGTCTTTTGGGCCGAACGCGGCCCGTGCTATCGTTGCCTCTATCCTGAACCACCACCGCCGGGTTTGGTGCCTTCATGCGCTGAAGGCGGCGTACTTGGTGTGCTGCCGGGGATCATCGGCGCAATTCAGGCGAACGAAGCAATCAAGATCATTCTCGGGGCGCCGGACATAATGGTTAACCGGCTGCTCTTGTTCGACGCGTGGCGGATGCGCTTTCGCGAATTGAAGCTGCGCAAGAATCCTGATTGTCCCTTGTGCGGCGAGAATCCAACCATCAAAGAGCTAATCGACTACGAGGAATTCTGCGGTATAACTCAACAACCGGAACCAAAACCAACTATGGAAGAAATCACAGCAATCGAACTCAAACAGCGACTCGACCAGGGCGACGATATTCAAATCATCGACGTGCGCGAGCCGCATGAATACGAGATCGGCCAGATTCCGAACTCGACACTGATTCCGCTGGGCCAGGTGCTCAATCGCATGAACGAGATCGATCCGGATCGCGAGACAGTCGTCCACTGCAAGATGGGCGGCCGTAGCGCGAAAGCGATTGACGCGCTGAAGCGCTCAGGCTTCCCCGGCAAGCTGGTCAATCTGGCGGGCGGGATTACGGCGTGGTCGAATGATGTGGATCCGAGCGTGCCGAAGTATTAAGTTAGCAGCGCGGCGCACGTTGCCTGATACAAACCGATCACAGGTTTGGCAAGTAGGTAACAGAAATCTCGTCGTCCGGGTCTGCGTCTCTTAGAAAAAACGCCAACCCTTCATTAAGCGAGTCACGATCAAACGTTACTTCTTCTATCTCTTCGTCGGAAAAGCGCACGGCTTTCGGCGGGATAGGAATGCCAAGAATTGTCTCGATCGGCGTAGCTTTCGACCACCTGATAGTAAATGAAAATGGCTGCAACCTAGAGAGCGGCCAAGGCAACCGCAACCGAGGTCTATCGAGGCTTGGAAAGTGTTGCAAAACTCTATATTCATTACTAACCTGTAGACCAGCGGAGCCGCCGACGCGAAGGACCCTCAGGAGTGCGCGTCGCGCGTCCGCGACCCTTATGTAGTCATATTCGTTAGACATGGCACCTACAACGCGATCGTCGAACTCCCGAAATGCCCGACCTCCTCGTTTTCATTGATATCGAATTCGCGGCGGGTTATATAGGGGTTGCCTTCGATATCTGAATAGACAACTAACACTGCTGAAGTATCTTTGTCTGCCATGATATGTCTAACAATCGATTCGTTGGTTTCTTCGTAAGTCTCCCGTAGCTTATCTACCAGATCTGGTGGTGAACATGCTTCGGACATCTGAAACTCTTCGATTGTCGAACCTTTGACAAATTCCCTTCCGCCTTTTGATGATCTGAATTGCCGCGAGACATGATCAAACGTAATCACAAACACGTTCACGGCGAGGTTTTCCGTTAGGTTTTCGACCAGGCAAATAAAGCCCACTTTTGGTAGCGCAACTCTGGTTACAGCGCCCAGTAGATAGGGAGCAATAGCTCTTCTTGCTTGCTTCCTTAACAGATCTAACTGTGACTGATTTTGCTGCCGCAACTTACGAGTCTCGATTGTGTACACGAGCGCGATAACAGCGAGCACGACATTTACAACTATCCCAAGAATGGCGATCAACTTCACGTGCTGATATTAGTCATCCGTTGTGTTGCTCGAATGCGGAACTACTTGAGCGGCAGGTATTCGACGCGGCCAATCCATTCATGGGGCTCACTAGACTTCGCGATTGCTTCAAGGTCAGCAACACATTCACCAATCGTCACGTTGAGTTGATGACCATAAACGATCCCAGAGAATGCTTCGCCTCTTTCCTGGCGGCGATTTGCTTCTCTCAAGAAACCCTTGTCTTGAGTGAAGAGCACACGACCCAGTTCGGTCGCCCGATCCAGTAATCGCGGATCTGCAAATTCAGCCGCTTCATCTTCCTGCGCTCGAAGCACATCAACATCACGAAGCCGCAGCGCGTCGGCGATCGCGATTGGCACGTGAACATCAAAGTAGAGACGAACGCTCACGCTTTAACTCTCGCAGTCTTTTCCGCAGAGGTGACTCTGGCTGGCGAGCAGCAAGTTCATTGACCTCCTGCCAGTCTTTTTCGATTTGAGTATCTAGCTGCGTTTGGTGCTCATAGTAATATGCGAGCGCTGCATGAATCTGCGCCATGGAAAGATGAGGATGCTGACGGTGCATTTCCTCTGGGCTCCACCCATACGCCATCTTGTCGAGCACGACTTCGACGACCTTGGTGTTCGCGCCGGTTATCCAAGCGACGCCGTTCGCATCAAGCTCAACCAGAGAATTCAGCACAGCCACCATGATTCATTACCTCTACCATTAACTTAACACGGCCTGATGCGCTCACCCAATGCCACTGCAACGGGTAAATCAGGATGTTAGGGGCGGCCAAATTAATCCTCGGATTCGGACGCGGCGGGGTTTTGTTTTTGCGCTTGGGTTATCGAATCTACGTTAGCTTCCTGAGCACTTTCGCCACTCGTTTCTTTTGCGACTCTTTATCCAACCCGGCCGCACGTTTCTCGATTACCTTGCGGAACCTTTCTCGGTTATCCGCGTCAATTACCGGCGCAGTCATCTCGACATACATCGCAAACTGATTATTCGGGCAACTCATCAACTGCTCGATCAAAATTGCGATGGAGGCGCTCTGGTAAGGTTTGAGTGTGGCCAGCTTGGCCAGAATCCCCACCGCGTGATCTCTGGCGATCACTGATCCGCTGGTGTCGGCGGTCTTGAGAATCTTCGACAACATGCCGTGCACGCCCTTTGGTTGTTTCAGGACAATTGTGTCCAGAGCGATCATGGCGCCCCACACGAGACGATTGTGCTTACTCTCGAGCAGCTTGCCGAACTCTTTGTAGTATTTCGCAATCAGGTCGGGATTAGCCGCGCCTATTTCGTAAAGCACCTTGATACAGTCGCTCGGTATCGCATTGTTCTGGTGCTCCAGGTTGTCCATCAATTCCTGCACCACGGCAGTATTGCGTTCGCGCACGATACGTTGGGCCAACTCCTGGTTTGGCACTTCATCCCGACGGCCCCGGGCCGTCGCTAACTGGTCCAAAACACTCATGAGGTTCTCCTGATTCACTGCAAGAACAGGACAGTACTGGTCGTCCGCGGAGCGGAGCGGAGGCAAATAGCCCAGCACGTCAGAGTCGGTGTCAAAACTCTGTAGGGGCGTCTCTCCGTGGGCGCCCCGTCGCTGGAATACGAACATCCCGCGTGCAAACGCAAGCGGGCGCCCATAGAGAGACGCCCCTACACAGGGTTTTGACACAGCCTCTTCTGTGCAGCGTCTCTTAACCGGATATAACAAGTCCGTGAAACGGACGACTGAAAACCGCGGTTGGCCACGCGTCAGTTGTCCGCTCACGGACTCGTACCAGCATCCTGCGATTCCCCAGCAATTAAGTGGTGGGCTATTTTCAATCGTCGGCTCCGCGGACTTGAAGACGCCGCGTCCGACATGACCCGGTGTGACCCGGATCACTCCCAGGGCCAGTTGGTGCTGTCTTCCCTGCTGCGTCCTCCACAGTCTCAGTGTATTATTAGTCCCGCCCTAATCCCTGCAAGAGGTAAAGACAAACTGTGACTGAAGCAAAAGAATCAACTGAGTCGCCTGCGCACAAGTGGGTTTATCTTTTTGAAGAAGGAAACGGCGATAACAAATCGCTCTTTGGTGGCAAAGGCGCCGGCCTTTGCGAGATGACCCGCGCCGGGCTGCCGGTCCCGCCCGGCCTGATTGTCACCACCGAAGCCTGCAACGCCTTCTACGCCAACAACAAACAATTCCCCGACGGCATGTGGGAGCAGGTTAAGGAAGCTCTGACCGAGATCGAAAAGAAGGTCGGCAAGAAATTCGGCGATTCGAAAAACCCTCTACTGGTCTCAGTCAGATCGGGCGCAGCCTTTTCGATGCCCGGCATGATGGACACGGTCTTGAACCTGGGCCTGAACGAAGAGACGGTCCATGGCCTGGCCGAGCAGACCGGCAATTTACGTTTCTCCCTGGATGCCTACCGGCGCTTCGCTTCATTGTTTGGAGAGATTGTTATCGGCGTCGCGCACGAAAAGTTCGAGCGCGTCATGGATCGATTCAAGGGTCAAACCAAAGGTGGAAAAGACACCGATCTAAAACCCAAGGACTTGAGCGGAATCATTGCGGCCCAGAAAGAGATCATGCGCGCGGAACATCATGACATCCCGGATGATCCGTACGAACAACTGCGCGTGGCCATCGCGGCGGTCTTCAATTCATGG